>Ga0359896_1049_pt2 | contig 28562 bp, 25 predicted proteins | sample SorcelAu500001C5_2_FD_206067 | JGI IMG/M metagenome (GOLD analysis project Ga0359896, IMG submission 206067) | Enriched cells from Trout Bog Lake Hypolimnion, Wisconsin, USA - BChl from Trout Bog BchlTB.Aug20.5000.01 .C5 | ecosystem: Environmental > Aquatic > Freshwater > Lake >...
TTTTACCGGGCATCGTTTGTACAAGCGCATTTTTTACGATCTTTGTACCGGGTTAATTTTTTCCGGATGTCATTTAAATTCAGGCTCCTTTTCCCTGGTCTTTTTGTATTTTTCGCCTTTTCCTGCGGGGATAGAGGCACAGATCATATAAAGACGCGAAAGGAAATCCCATCGGCCAACCAGTCGGAGTCGAAAAAGATCATGAGCCTGCGGCAGGAACTGGAACAGCTGAAAGAGGACGGTTCCCTGAAAAATGCTTCACTTGGCTATGTGATCGTGGATATCACCAAATCCAATCAAAAGGATGTGTTGGCTGAATCCGGATCGACGCGGCCCATGATCCCTGCTTCCACTCTGAAACTCTTCGTCACGGCGCCTTCGCTTGAGATTTTCGGGCCTTCGGTTATCCCTGAAGTGACTGTCACAAACCAGCACAGCATTAACTGGAGATCCTCCAAGCTGCTCCGCCGCATCGGCAGCAAGCTTTACAACCACAACACCAAGGATGCCGGCATACAGGGCATACTGGAGTTCTGGAAAGCCAAAGGCCTGGATACGAAAGGCCTGTATTTTGACGACGGCAATGGCTTATCGAGGAACAACGCGGTTTCACCGAAGCAGCTTGTTGATGCCCTGTATATCATGACAAGCTCTAAATATTACCTTCCCTTTTATGAATCACTGCCCATCGCCGGCCTTACCGGAACCCTTCACAAAGCCATGCGGGGAACTGCAGCCGAAGGAAGGGTGCGCGCCAAAACCGGGACCATTGCAGGCGTGAAAAGCTTCGCCGGCTATGTCAAAAGCATCTCCGGTAAGGAACTGGTATTCGCCATCATCGTCAATGATTATACCTGCCGCACAAAACTGATCAAAAAGAAACTGGAGGCCATTCTGGTGAAGATGGCGGAGATCTAAAATCAGGTATAAAATTTACTTTTTGTATTTATTTGATTTCGAAGTTTGCTTGCTGCAATCCTTTACCTTCTGGTCGCGATAATAATAGTTGTACTTGTGGCAGGAGGAGGCAAAAATCACCAGGGCAAGCAACAGGGCCCAGGCGATATATTTTTTTCGTATCATGGGCCAAAAGGATGTGAAGACTTAGGATCAGACAAAAGACTGGAGGTCATAAAGCTTCCTGTACACACCGTTTTGCTCCAGAAGTGCATTATGTGTTCCCCTTTCGACGATCTCGCCCGATTGGAGCACCACGATCTCGTCGGCAAACTGTATGGTGCTGAGCCGGTGGGCAATGACAATGGAAGTCCGGTTCTTCATCAGGTTCTCGAGGGCCTGCTGGACCAGCCTTTCGCTTTCGGTATCCAGTGCGGATGTGGCTTCGTCGAGGATCATGATGGGAGGGTTCTTGAGAACCGCCCGGGCAATGCTAAGCCTTTGCCTTTGTCCGCCCGACAGCTTGGTGCCCCGGTCGCCGATGTTGGTCTGGTAGCCGAGGGGCATGTTCTCTATGAATTCATGGGCGTTTGCGACCTTGGCTGCGGCAACGACCTCCTCCTCTCCCACCGTTTCCATTCCGAAGGCTATATTGTTGAATACGGTGTCGTTGAAAAGAATGGTTTCCTGGGAAACGATTCCCATCAGGGATCTCAGGTCGTTGATGACCATTTTGTGGATGGGCACGCCATCGATGAGGATTTCGCCTTTGATGCAGTCGTAAAACCGGGGCAGCAGGTCCACCATGGTCGATTTGCCTCCTCCCGACTGGCCGACAAGGGCAATGGTCTTTCCCTTGGGGATCACAAGCTGAACATTCTTCAGGACTTCTTCACCTGTATAAGCGAAAGTGACATCATGGTATTCCAGTTCAGTATCGAAGCTCTTTTTGGAGATGGCTCCCGGGATTTCCTCGATGACCTCGGGTTCGTCCAGGACCTGGCGGATACGGTCAAGGGATGCGGCGCCCTTTTGGAGGTTATAATAAGCCTGGGTGATGGTTTTTGCCGGGTTTATCACCTGGGAGAAGATCACCATATACGTAAGGAAAGCAGCCGCATCGAGAAGGTTGCCGGGTGTAAACACAAGCTTTCCGCCAAACCACAGCACGATGCTTATCACGACGGCGCCGAGAAATTCGCTGAGAGGTGATGCCAGGTCTCGTTTCCTGTACAGTCGGACCATAAGGCGGAAAAAACTATCATTGGTCTTCCTGAACCTCTGGTCTGCAAAATCAATGGCTGTAAAAGCCTTGATAATCCTCAGCCCGGAGAGAGTTTCCTCGATGATGGACAGGAGCACTCCCATCTGTTTTTGCCCTTTGTCGGAAGTTCTTTTCAGGCTTTTCCCTATCTGCCCTATGATGAGCCCCGAGAGAGGGAGCAGGATCAGTATGAATATGGTCAGCCTGGGGCTGATGGCGAAAAGCACGCCGATGTATGAAAGAATTGTTATCGGGTCGCGGAAAAGCATTTCCAGCCCGCTCATGATCGACCACTCGACTTCCTGTACATCCGTAGTCATTCGTGAAATGATATCCCCTTTCCTTTGTTCGTTGTAATACCCGAGAGGCAGGATGAGGACTTTGTAGTAGAGCTGGCTTCGGATGTCCCTCACCACTCCGTTCCTCACCGTTGCCAGGAAGAACATGGCAAGGTAACGGAAGAGATTCCTCAGGAAAAAGAGCACGATGATGGTGACACTGATATAGACCAGCATCTGCTTTTCACCGTTATGCTTGATCATCATTCCGAAGAAATAATAGAAGTTATCCTTCAGTGCATCAAAAGAGAACATCTGGAACATCTGGTTCAGTGAATGAGCCTGGGAAAGGTCGACGGCGGGGGCCGAGACAGGGATCTTGACCTGGTGGAAGAGCATCTGCAGAACCGGGATGAACAGGGTGAACGACACGAGGGAAAAAAGTACCGAAAGGATATTGAACAGGATGTTCAGAGAGGCGGTAAGCCAATAAGGTTTTGCGTAGCGCAATATCCTGATAAGATCTTTCATCCGGGCAAAGATAAAAATTAAATCCGACGGAATATTACCTTTGTGGAATAAACACCCCTGATGAGGATCCCGGTCCATTCCATAACAACCAAGCTCTTGCTGCTGTTCTTTTTTGTCGGCCTGGCATCCGTGGCACTGGTGGGTTTTTATTCGTTTTATTCGGCGCGCCAGGCCATTGTTAAAAGGACCATGGACCAGCTGATATCGGTCAGGGCTGTTAAAAAGCAACAGATCGAATATTTTTTTGCCGAAAAGACCAGGAACCTTGAATTCCTGGTTCGCAGCAATGACATGAAGATGCTGGCTGAATATTATAATAAGCCTGAATTACAGGGTAAAAACCGGCTGAACCCTCAGCCGGAGGGAGAGCCCGGATCAAAAGAAAAAAGGAAAAGCCTGTCGGAAGCCAGTGAAAACATTTTATCCTATTTCCGCACTTATGGTTTTTCGAATCTTTACCTGCTTACAGGGGGCAGCAACCTCCCTGACATATTGACCCTGGATTCGAACCCGGGCCTGAACGAATGCCCATATCAGAAACTAATGGCCATTCGTAAAGAATTCGTGGGGTCGGACCCGGTGAGGATATACGATCTTTTCAAGCGCCGGAAAAATGATACGCTGCCGGTTTGCCTGATGGCCGGGGCAATCAGTGACGGTTCCGGGCACCTGACAGGCGTTGCGGTCCTGGAGATTTCGTCCTCAGAGATCAACCGTATCATGCTGCAGAACAACAGCAGGATAGGCCTTGGGCAATCAGGTGAAGCTTATCTCGTGGGAGATGATTACCTGATGCGGTCCGAGTCCCGTTTCATTTCTCATTCGGTGCTGAATACGAAGGTAAATTCCCTGAGTGCCAGAAAAGCCATCAGCAGCCAGACGGGTGCTGTTGAAACTTCGGATTACAGGAATATCCAGGTCTTCAGTGCTTTCGAACCACTGAATATCCCGGGGCTCAGGTGGATCGTCCTGGTCGAGATCGATTATGCCGAATCGCTGGTCCCCGTCAACCGTCTGAGGAATGATATCCTCCTTGTTTCAGTGGTGATCCTGATCTTCATCCTTGGCCTGGCCCGTCTCATTTCGAAAATGATAAGCCAGCCCCTGATCAGTCTTAAAAATGCTGCTGTTAAAACCGGGATGGGGGATTTCAACAGCCATGTGGATGTCAAATCGACGGATGAGATCGGATCCCTGGCGGGTACGTTCAACACTATGATTGACCGGATAAGGGAAGAAAGGGAACGCAGGCTGTCGGCTGTGTATGACGGTCAGGAGCTGGAGCGGCAGAGGGTTTCAAGGGAGCTGCACGACGGGTTGGGGCAAAAACTGATTGGAGCGAAACTCCAGATGGAGAATTGTGAAGGGCAGGATTATCCATGTCTCCAGAAGACCTTCGGGGAGATAAAAAATGTGTTCGGTTCCCTGATCGAGGAGACAAGGCAGATCTCGAATGACCTGATGCCTCCTGCCCTGAATGAACTGGGGCTCGACCATGCACTGGAGAATCTCTGCAGTACGGCCAGCCGGCAGTCGAACCTCGAAATCGCGTTTTCATCCCATGGCCTTAACGAATCTCCCGACAACAAGACCATCGTATACCTATACCGTATCGCCCAGGAAGGGCTGAACAACGCAATCCGTCATTCAGGCGCAAAGGATATCAGCATGCAACTCATCGAAAACAGGGATAACCTGATCCTGATCCTGGAGGATGACGGGATAGGTTTCGAATTGGAACAAAGCGAACCGGGGAGCGGCAACGGGCTTTACAATATGGCGGAAAGAGCGAGGATACTGGGCGGGACCCTGAATATTGAAACCGGGCCGGGAAAAGGAGCAACCATACGCGTCAAAATACCGAGACACAAATGAGAAGCAAGATCAGTGTATTGCTGGTGGACGACCACCAGATCATCCGCGACGGTGTGAGCAATATGCTCCGGGATGCAGGTAATATTGAGGTCTGTGGAACGGCTGCAGATACTGCCAAAGCTCTTGAGATGATCAGGGAAACCTTGCCGGATGTTGTGATCACCGACCTTTCCATGCCGGGAAGATCCGGTATCGAGCTGATCCGCAAGATAGGCGAGAAACACCCCGGGATATACGTCCTTGTACTTTCCATGTACATCACCGAGGATTATATTTTCAATGCGCTCAAAGCAGGCGCCAAAGGGTATCTTCCCAAGCAGGACACTACCCGGGCCGAACTTCTGAAAGCCATCCAGGCTGTAGCAAGGGGCGAGGAATATTTCAGCGGCTCAGTAGCCCAGATTATCTCCAAGCTGTATTCGCATTCGGCAAAATCAACGGCGACCCCCGATTCCATGGCCCGCAAGGCAAGCCTGACTTCCCGGGAGACCGAGATCTTAAGGATGTACACCGAAGGATTGTCTAACATGGAGATCTCTGAACGTCTCAACATCAGCATACGGACAGTCGAAACCCACAAGAACAACATCATGCAGAAGTATAATTTTAAAAATACCGTGGAGATGGTGAAGTTTGCCATCCGCAACAAACTGGGGGAAGCCTGATCCTTCATCATTGAAATAATTTACAATCATTTCCACCGATCTTTCATTCCTGTCCGATTTTCTCCATTTTCATCTACTGTTAGGGACTAAGTAAATCACTTAGTTCCAATTCAGAATTTTCATTATTCCTCAATTGACATGGGTTTGCGTCATTTGTATTCGTAAAAATATTCACTTTTTCCGGTAATAATATCGGAAAATAAACTTAACACGACACATATGATAGAAACTGGTTCAACCGGCTTTATGCTGCTGGCAGCCAGCCTGGTCATGCTTATGACCCCGGGCCTGGCAATGTTTTACGGCGGACTGGCAACCAAGAGGAACATCCTGGGCATCATGATCCAGAGCTTTGTTTCATTGGGCTGGACTACCGTACTATGGATTATTTTCGGTTATTCGCTCTGTTTCAGCGGGGGACAGGGTGGCATCATCGGGAACCTGGATAAAGCGTTCCTTCATGGTGTAACTCCCGGAACGATGTTCTCCAACGGGAAGATCCCCGAATATGTTTTTGTCGCCTATCAGATGATGTTCGCCATCATCACCCCGGCCCTGATCACCGGAGCGTTCGTGAACCGTGTCAACTTCAAGGCTTATTTCATTTTCCTCACGGTCTGGCAGATCCTGGTGTATTATCCGTTCGTTCATATGATCTGGGGCGGCGGTCTGCTTGCACAATGGGGCGTTCAGGATTTCGCAGGCGGTGTGGTTGTTCATGCGACCGCAGGTTTTGCAGCCCTGGCTTCGGTGTTTTACGTGGGAGCACGCGTGGATAAAAATTCAACCCCGAACAGCATCCCCCTGGTCGCTATCGGAAGTGGCTTGCTGTGGTTCGGGTGGTACGGTTTCAACGCCGGCAGCGAAGTGGCTGTCGACAGCGTCACATCCCTGGCTTTCCTGAATACCGACGTGGCCGCTTCTTTCGCTACCGTTGCCTGGCTGTTCCTCGAATGGTCGCATGCCAAGAAGCCTAAATTCGTCGGCTTGCTAACAGGTTCCATTGCGGGACTGGCCACCATAACGCCCTGTGCGGGCTTTGTTCCGCTGTGGTCCGCACCGATCATAGGCATCACCGCCAGTTTGCTTTGTTATATGGCGGTACAGTTCAAGAACAAGATGAACTGGGATGATGCTCTTGATGTATGGGGAGTTCACGGCGTAGGCGGTGTGCTCGGGACCATCCTTCTCGGCGTGTTTGCCGCGAAAAGCGTGAATGCCGGTAGCGCCGACGGCCTATGGCTGGGGAACGGGTCTTTCTTCCTCAAACAGACCGTTGCCGCGGTGGTGGGTGCCTCGTATGCATTCGTATTCACCTATATCATGCTGGTCATCATCAACTTCATCACACCGGTCAAGGTGGATGAAGAGGCTGAAAAAACCGGGCTCGATTACGCCATCCACGGAGAAAAAGCGTATGATGAGGGTGCAATTTAAAAAGATGTTCCCTATATAATTTTAATGTTGATCGCTTGATCAGCTAAATCCTTTCCGGCAAGGCTGTCTCAAACATTTGAGACAGCCTTCCTTTTTTACATGCCTGTGTAATCAGGAAACCAATCATCAGATGGGAACTGATGGCCGCCTCGTTTGACTTCCGTAGGAACAAACCTGGGATTATATTTCATATCTTTGCCCCATGGACAGCATGCGACAACAGAAAATCAACCGGATGATCCAGAAAGAGCTTGGAACCGCATTTCAGCGCGAAGCCAGGAACCTGTTCAACGGGGCCATGATCACAGTAACAAAGGTGCATATCAGCAAGGACCTTGCCGTTGCCAAGATATACCTCAGCATTTTTAATCCAGGAAATAAAAAGGGATTGCTGGAACTGGTCAGGCAGCATGGCAAGGAGCTCAGGTACCATCTCGGGCAGAACCTGCACAACCAGCTGCGCATCATCCCAGAGCTCCAGTTCTTCGAAGACGATTCCCTGGATTATATCGAGAATATAGACAACCTTCTTAAAACCTGATTCTGAATGCAGTATGACCCGATCAAACGATCGCTCGGCAAGGTTTTCAATAAAACACCTTTCCTGAGGAAGCTCTTCTACCGCTTACTTGATATCCTGCTATTGAGATCATGGCATGTGAGGAAGGAACTGAAAAAATGGGCAATTCAACAATCCGGCTCAGCGGGAGTTTTGGAAATCCTCGATGCCGGTTCAGGTTTCGGCCAGTATACATATTTCCTTTCAGGCCTAAGGCTGAATAAGCACATCCTGGCGGTGGATGTAAAAGAGGAGCAGATCGCCGATTGCAATTCGTTCTTTTCCCGCATCAATCGCAACGGTGTGATATTTGAGACAGCCGACCTGACAAGTTTTTCAAAACCTGGGTTTTTTGACCTCATACTTTCTGTTGACGTGATGGAACATATTGCCGGTGATGAAAAGGTGTTTTCGAATTTTTTCGATTCTCTCAGGCCGGGCGGGATGTTGCTTATCTCAACCCCTTCGGATATGGGAGGCTCGGATGTGCATGACCATGGCGATGGGGAATCCTTTATCGATGAGCATGTGCGCGATGGATACAGCATCACCGATATCCGTGAAAAGCTGGGTAGGGCAGGGTTCAGCGGAACCGAGGCCCGTTACACCTACGGGAAACCTGGCCAGATTGGCTGGAGGTTATCAATGAAGTACCCAATCCTGATGCTGAATGCAAGCAAACTGCTTTTTGTTGTACTGCCTTTCTATTACCTGCTGACCTTTCCTTTTACCCTGGTATTTAATTTTATCGACCTTCACAGCAAACATAAAACGGGAACAGGGCTCTTGGTCAGGGCGTTTAAGTAGGCGTTAGGTATCAGGGGGTTCAACTATTGAATATTGACCTATGAACTGCGTACCGATCAGGAATTTTCGCAACTGTTAAAAGACCAGATGAGCAATTTCGAATGAATTTCCCTTTATACATAGCACGCCGTTATCTTCTCGCGAGTAAATCGCATAATATCATAAACATCATTTCGCTTATTTCCGTTCTTGCCGTGATGATCGTGACGGCCGCCCTGGTTATCGTCCTTTCGGTGTTCAACGGATTTGCAAAGTTGTCGGTCTCGCTGATCAACACATTTAACCCCGACCTGGTCCTGGCTCCTAAAAAGGGCAAATCTTTTAAAACAAATGAATTGAATATCAGCAGGATCAAACACATCAAGGGGGTGCAATACATCACGGAGGTGATCGAGGAGGACGCCCTGATGAAGTACCAGGACAGGCAGTCGAGGGTGACCATCAAGGGGGTGAGTGAAGAATTTGCCAGGATGTGCGGCATGGATACGATGATGGTTTCGGGGCATTTTATTCTGGAGGACGGGAACCTGAATTTCGTTATCCTTGGTGCGGAGATCGCGGATAACCTGGGAGTCAACCTGAATGATTACAACACCCCGATTACAGTATTTGTTGCAAGAAAGGATGCATCTTTTTCAAATGTTTTTGACAATGCAATCAATACGGCAACCATTTTCCCCTCGGGTATCTTCTCGATCCAGATCGATTATGATGCAAAGTATGCCATTCTCCCGCTGAGGTTCGCCAGGGAGATCCTGGGATACGGGGATGAGCTCACTTCCCTGCAGATCGGGCTGGAGAAAAACCAGGACCAGGAAACGGTGCAGAAAGAGGTTCAGAAAACGGCTGGTAACAGGTTCAGGGTGAAGAACCGTTTCCAGCAGGAAGAGGTCCTCTACAAGATATTCCGGACTGAAAAATGGGCGGTCATCATGATCCTGGCGTTTATCCTGCTGATAGCCACATTCAACATCGTTGGCTCGCTTTCCATGCTCATCCTGGAGAAGAAAAAGGATATTGCCGTCCTCCAGGCCCTTGGAGCTTCCCAAGCCCTTGTAAGGCGGATATTCCTGTTTGAAGGAATGCTGATCTCGCTCAGCGGTGCCATTGCAGGGCTTATTATAGGAGCGGTGATCTGCTGGGTACAGATTCGCTTTGGCCTGGTGAGGCTGGGAGATGCCAACAGTACTTTCGTTGTCAACACTTACCCGGTTCATATGATGCCCATGGATTTTATAATCATTTTCGTGATCGTCATGGTTACCGGTATTTTTGCAGCCTGGTATCCGGTATATAATATCCGGAAGATAGGCGTCACGATGATGAGGTCGGAATAGTCTGAATCCCTGAAAGCATGCAAAACCAGGTAAATATGTTCAGTAAACCTTTATCCGGCTTTTTCTTAACAATATGCCTGCTGCTGCTCCCCTCTTTTGTGCGGGCAGGTGATGTAGTCCTCAATCCAGGTACCGACCGTGTGGTCTTTTCATCCGTACCTTTTCAATCCCTGGACCTGACCCTGGAGCTTAGTAAGCTGAGCTTTCTGCAGGTTCAGACCAGGCAGGGACTTTTCACCGGTATCAGTGCCGGGAACTTTGGTTTCAGCAATACCGGGGGGGATCCAAGGCTGCCTGTTTACCATAAGCTCATCCAGGTGCCGTTGAATGCAGGATATGACATCCATGTGTCTTTCACCCATTACAGGGATATCAGGCTTGACAGCCTTGGGATCCATACTGAGGTCATCCCTGTCCAGGCGCCTGTCCCGAAAAACAACAGTAATCCGGATAAGCTGCCCTTCCTGAAAAATGAAAGGGCCTACCTGCAAAACCGGTTCCCTACCCTGCCCCTGGTCAATGTAACCTATGTGGGAACCATGCGTTCCGTGGTCATGGCAAGGATCGATATCTCTCCCGTGTTGTACAACCCGGTATCAAGGATCATCAGGGTATATGACAGGATTGAGGCAAGGATTGTTTTTACGCATCCTGATCTTAACGCAACGATGCGATTGCTTTCAGAATATTCATCCCCTTACTGCAATGCATCCTTTTCTTTGCTGCCAAATTACCATGGTTCTCCCGATTCACTTAAGGCTTCATTGCCGGAGACCTATGTGATCGTTTCACATCCCATGTTCAAAAACACACTGAAGCGATTCATTACCTGGAAAACCCGGAAAGGGTTCAGGATAATTACTGTTTTTACCGGTGATCCGGGTGTAGGGTTAACGTCTGTTTCCATCAAATCATACCTTGAGGGTCTTTATAATAATCCTCCCTCCGGATACAAACCTCCTTCATTTATCCTGTTCGCCGGTGATGTTGACCTTGTCCCTACCTGGTACATCAATGCCCATCCATCCGATATGTTTTATTGCGATTATACCAATGACCATATACCGGATGTCCTTTACGGCCGTTTTGCAGCAGAGACCGATGAGCAGATGAATACCCTCATTGATAAAACCCTGGAATACGAGCAATATTCCATGCCGGGCGACAGCTTCCTGGGCGAAGCTGTAATGGTGGCCGGTGCCGATGAATTAAACGGCCCGCTATATGCCGACGGGCAGATCAATTACGGTACGGCATATTATTTCAACCAGTCCCATGATCTGTTTTCGCATACTTACCTGCAACCCGAACCTGCAGGAAACGGATATGCATCCGATATCCGGAATGACATCTCAAACGGTGTAGGATTCGTGAATTACACTGCACATGGGAACGAAGCAGGTTGGGCCGATCCTTCCTTTACCATTGAAGATATTCCTTTCCTGCAAAATGCACATAAATATTGCCTGATGGTCGGAAACTGTTGCAGGACAGCCGATTTCAGCATAGCATGTTTTGCAAAGGAGATCACAAGGGTGGCGAACAAAGGAGCTTTGGGTTATATCGGCTGTTCGGATGATTCCTACTGGGATGAGGATTACTGGTGGGCCTGCGGGTTCAAACCTGTGATGGCGCAGGGTCCGCTTTACGACAGCGCGCATCTTGGCGCTTATGACAGGACTTTTCATGATCATGGCGAACCCCTTCGGGACTTCAGCATCACGATGGGGCAGATGGTGCAGGGAGGCAACCTGGCAGTGGAAGAATCAGGTTCCCCATTGAAGTCATATTACTGGGAAACCTACTGCCTCCTGGGGGATCCATCCCTCAGCGTCTATTATTCCGTACCACAGGCAATCGGGGCAAGCTTCAGGCATGAGCTCCCGGTCAGCGCAACCAGCCTGGAAGTAAGGACTGAGCCAATGGCATATGTTGCCCTTTCCCTCAACGACTCCACCCTCCTGGGTGCAGCAAGCGTTGATTCATCCGGCCTTGCCCTCATAAATTTTCCGGCTATCAACCATCCCTGTTATGCAAGGCTGATCATCAGCCGGCAAAACCGGCGGCCGCTGACCGACAGTGTGAGGTTCATTCCGCAGACATGGCCGGAAGGAACCGGTGATACCTCATCCGCAGAGAGTATCTGTATTTATCCCATCCCCTTCAATGAGAAGCTGAACATCATTGCAAACACTAATAAACCAGGGATAATCCGGATCATACTGTATGATACATTCGGAAGAATTGCCTGGGCCTCATTTGAATATTATTCCTTCACGACCGGGCAGCAAAGCATCAGCATATCCACGGCGGACCTCGTGCAGGGAATATATTTCTGCCGTATCGAAACTGGAACCCTTTCGGAAACGAGGAAAGTAATACTACTGCGTTAAAACAGGCTTGTCATTTCCGGAGCTTAACCTGGATTTTACCGACACCGATCACCCCTCCGTTGGCGCTCTTGGAATAATCGGTCAGAAGCGCAACAATAGACATATGTGTTTCGTCCCAGCTTGTATCCAGTGCCATCGATTTCGAATACTGGAATAATATACCGGTATCGGGTGCGCTGGCCAGCTTTTCACCCCAGGGCCCGTTCATCGACTTCCTGAAAACATTCATAAAATAATAGGGATAAACATAAGGCCTGGGATAAAGAGGATCGTTATTGGCCTGCCGGCCCATGATACTGTCCTCAAGAAGATAAAGACAGATGTTTACATCACCGCTTGTCTTGCTTTTGAACCAGGCAGTCACATTCACGGTAAGCATCCTGGAATCGGAGACATAAGCATTATCCAGTTTGATCTTTGTTTTAACGGGCGTGCTCATCTCAGCAGCAATGGCATTTCCCCAATCGCCGGTCATAAGACCAAAGCTTGACTTATATTGAAACCTGTCCACGACCCCGAGAGGGACATAGGAAATCTGGAATGCAGGCATCCAGTTCAGGGAGTCTTCGGCCGTGCCCAGCACCAGGTTATATGATGGCGGCAGCCTCCAGGCAAGCTGGGTGCCATGTTCCGACATCAGGATGACATGTCCGTTGTAATATGCCGCAAGCGCTTCGGCTTTTTTAGTGGCGCTCAGGCAGTTGACACATTGCTGCCCGGTATGCTCCTCGAGCAGGATAAATGGTTTTGCTGTAGAGTCAAATTTACTTGCAACCGTTGCATATGGCTGGCTTACCTTGTCGCATGCGGTCAGAATCAATCCGGCAAATGCAATGATGGGGATAAGGAGCTTTACTATTTTCATAATGGTCTTTTCTGGAAAGTCAACAGGTTAAAAACTACTGGTGATCGTCACGGTGAAGCCGCTGGACTTCGGGACATAGCGGCAAACGCCGCCCACACAAACGATCCCGTCCCGCTGGCGCCCGTATGACAACTGAATCCTGCTCGTGTTGTAAATAAATCCTCCTGCAACATTATAATAGTGCAATTGCTGGCTGGCAACAGAGTTCCCGTAATTCCACTGGTCCGATACGGAAAAGAACCATTTCGGGGAAATAGTGACCTCCATAAGTCCGGCTGCCCAGTTGCCGTTATCCTGCTTAGTCCACAGTCCCTGCAGTTCCCATCGCAGGGATAATTTCTTGGTGATGTTGTACGCCACATCGGCTATCCCGATATGGGAATAAATGGTCGGGTACTGAGGTTCAGCCTGGATGACTGCCTTATTATATGTCTGGTAGAGGTAATCAAGGATGCATTTGACTTTCTTGCCGATCTTTTTCGTGGCCTCGAACTGGACCTCCTGGTAGTATACTTCTTTACCTATGGAATAAAATTTTGAGTTATAACCGAGTGTTCCGGTTTGTCCGACAGGTGTAGTATCGTTGATCGGGGTCTTTGCAATGGAATTGACCTGGGAAAAGTCGAGAGAAAGGGTCAGGCCTGTTTTGCCGCCCAGTTTCGAGTTTTTCTTTATGGTATAGACTATTCCTCCTGCAAAGCCCACCTCCCCGGTAGTCTGGGTGGCATAAGGATACATGGAAGAAAGGAAATAAGTATGCTCCTTCGTTATCGCCGGAAGATAATTGATATCGACGGCATTCAGCGTATAAGTACGAAGGGATTTGAAGCTGAAATTGTCGATCCACTTGGATTTCAGCTCTATCCCTAGGTTTTTCCGGGAATAGGAAAGATCGAACAGGATGGCATCCCCGTTCTTGTAAATATAGCTGTTCATCTGGGAGGGGTCGTTGATTTTATGCGCATATTCCGAATAAAAGTTAAAGCCGGAATAATTCAGGTTCAGCCTGCCCCCGTAACAGGCTACATTTTCAGGTAATTTCAGGGTGTATACTTTATCGCCGATAGTATAGTTCATGGTTTGTCCCTTCTGATAGTCGCTGACGCAGCTGCCGCCGAGGGTGATTTTCAGCTGTGCATTGGTCAGTGCATTGAATATATCATTAAGACTAAAGTTCCCGTCAATGCCTTTGACTATTCCCCTGTTGTTATCCTGGAACGGAACCCAGTAAAACCTCTGGAAGCCATACACGCCGGTAATCACAATCCCCTTGTAAGGCATAAACTTCACCCTCAGGCCTCGCATGCTGTTATCATAGCCCAGGGTCCAATCCTGGTAAGTTCTGAAAGTCATGCCGGTGCCGAACTGCTCATAGAAGTTTCCCGCCGTGACTTCAAGAAGGTCATTCTGGTATTTTGCATACCAGTATGGCAGGCCGGCTCCCTGATAACTTGCATCATAACCCAGAAGCGGGGGGAGATAGGCTTCAAAACGCGCACCGGCCGAGAAGTTTTTATAGTCATAATTGACTTCGGTAAAACCGTTCATACGGACAACCTGTCCATTGAGCGACTGGCTGGTAATTCCCATCTTGGAATCGGCCTGGTAAAAGGCCGCATCGGCCTGGAATGACCCGCTGACCTGGCTGTTCTTTAAAAAATCCTGTCCCGAAAGGATGGACGGGGCCAGGAACAAGGCGATAAGCCCTGAAAAAATCCGTATAAGTTTTTTCAATGGAGTAAAGATTTTTTCCTTGTTCGTTATTTAATTGCTTCGCCCTTGGCCACTTTCCTGACGACATCTATGATATCCAGCTCATTCCCTTCGGCATAGGAAGTATGGCTCCATACTATTTCGCCTTTGCCGTTCATGATAAAGGTCATGGGAATGGGGCCGACCCCCATGGCACGCTTCAGGTCCGAATTCTGATCCAGTAACACCTCGTAGGTCCAGCCCTGGCCGTCAACAAAAGGCTTCACCTGGGAAGATGACCTGGGGTCATCGATCGAAACGGCATACAGTTTCACACCTGTTTCCTTGACCCAGTCATCATAAAGATCGCTTATCGCTCTCAGTTCCTTGACACAGGGTTTGCACCATGTAGCCCAGAAATCGATGATCACAGGTTTTCCGTCATTATTGATCCGTGAGGTGTTAAAGACATTTCCCTTGACGTCTTTAATGTCAACATTGGGCACGGTTTTACGTTTGGCAGAAGCATCATCGGTTTGTGAAAAAGCCAGCGTCATGGCTGCCAGGAACACAAGGATCAGGGTGGTTTTTTTCATTTGGTCCAGCTTGTTTATTCAAAAAACGGGTATAATCTGAGTATGATTACCGGCTTTCATTCAGGAAGATTCCTTCCGGCAAGGGATTCTGTTACCATAACATCCTTGGTAAAAACCATAATCTTTCATAAAAATAGTGGTTATCAGGAAGAAATGTGTTATGTGAATTGAATCACAGGCAAAAGTACAAATTAATTTCACACACTATACACTTCGAGGATTTTGCATCCCGGCATGGGGATCAGAAGAATTTTTTCAAGAACTGCAGGGAGCAGTAGCACTTCCCCCCTGCTTATGCTTTCCTTTCCCGAGTCATGAATGACATCCGCTTTCCCTTCGGTGCACAGAAGGATGATGAAGGAATCTGTCACTGAATAATCTTTGGCGACCGGCAGGTTGAATTCAAGGAGGTTTGTACAGAAAAACGGGCTCCGGACAAGGCTGACCGTGTGATTCAATGTTATGTCATACTCTGACCTGTAAGAAGCGGGCACGGTAAAATCGATGGCGTCAAGGGCAGGTTGTGCATGCAGATCCCTCGAATTACCCTGGCTGTCGACCCTGTCCCAGTCATAGATCCTGTAAGTCGTATCGGAAGTCTGCTGGATCTCGGCCAGCAGGATCCCCGGGCCGAGGGCATGTACCCGCCCTGCCGGTATATAGAATACGTCGCCCTGTTTTACCTGCTCATGATTCAGGATATTGCCGAGGGTTTTGCTTTTAAGGTTCCGGAGGTATGCTTCCCTGCTGACCGCCCCCCTGAAACCTGTAATCAGCTCTGAGCCGGATTCAGCTTCCAGCACATACCACATTTCCGTTTTTCCCCCTGCAAGTCCCCGCTTTGCAGCCAGTGCATCATCGGGATGAACCTGAACCGACAACCAGTCATTTGCATCTATGAATTTCACAAGGAGGGGAAACTGTTCCTTATGTCTGGTAAAAACCCTTTCTCCCACAAGGTCATCCATAAAGATCTCCAGTAATTCATTTAATTCATTTCCTTTGAGGAACCCGTTGCTGACTTTTGTCTGTGAGCCCGGAACTCCCGAAAGCACCCAGGCCTCCCCGCAGTTGGGCAGAGGAGCGAACTTCATCCCGAGTGAACTTTTCATTTTTTGTCCACCCCATATCTTTTCCCTGAATAATGGCGTAAATTTCAGAGGATATAACTTATTCATGAAAATAATTTCAGTTGATTAAAATCGTTGTATTTTTGATTTCTGCTAATACAAAGATACATTCTTTTCAGGGAAAAGGGACAAAGCATTGGCTGATTCGGCTGACATGATTTGCATCGGGATCACAGGAACCATAGGCGCCGGCAAAGGAACGGTTGTGGAATACCTGGTGGAAAATAAAGGCTTCCGTCATTTTTCAGTGAGAGGATTCCTGCTGGAAAAGATCCGGTTTGAAGGCCTGCCTGAGGACCGTGACAGCATGTTCCTCCTTGGTAACCGCCTCAGGGCGGAATACGGCCCTTCCTACGCAGTGGACTGCCTTTATGAACTGGCATGCAGGGAAAAAGGCAATTGTGTCATTGAGAGCATCCGCAGCACGGGCGAGATCATTTCACTAAGGAAGAAAGGCCGGTTTTACCTGATGGCGATCGATGCGGACCAGACTCTCAGATACAAGCGTATTGTTGAAAGAAAATCGGAGACTGACCGGATATCGTTTTCAGTTTTTAAAGAAAATGAAGAACGTGAAATGAGTTCTGTTGATCCTGCCAGGCAGAACCTCAGGGAATGCATACGGCTGGCCGATTTCATCCTGACCAACAACGGAACAAAGGAGGAACTTTTCAGGGAAGTTGAAAAAATTTTAATGAAGATCTGAAATGGAAGAAAAGCAGTATACAAGACCCAGCTGGGACCTGTACTTTATGGAGATCGCATCGACCGTGGCAAAACGCGCTACCTGCGACAGGGGAAGAAGCGGATGCGTGATCGCAAGGGACAAGCAGATACTGGTCACCGGCTATGTGGGCAGTCCCCGCGGCCTGGCCCATTGCGACGAAGTCGGCCACCTGATGAAGAAAGTGTACCACGAGGATGGACGGATAACACAGCATTGCATGCGGACAGTCCATGCTGAGCAAAATGCTATCTGCCAGGCCGCCAGGCTTGGGATATCCCTGCAGGGAGCTACCATCTATTGCCGGATGACACCCTGCAGGACCTGCGCGATGCTCATTATCAACTGTGGAATAGAAAGGGTGGTATGCGAGAGAAAGTACCACGACAGCCTGGAAAGCGAAGAAATGTTCCTGCAATCAGGGGTGAAGCTTGAATATGTGTATAACGAAATACAGGCATATGAAAACCAGCAAGGCTGAGAATGCGAATGCTTTCAGGTAAGCAAGTGATGACCAGGGATCCGGCAGGAACGACATAAAATTGTAAAATGCAGATAGCACCAGGGCTGACCAGATCCCAGTTTGAATCCTTGTTCCGCAGTGAATACCAGGGCATGCTGCTGTTTGCGTTGCGGTTCGTCAAGGAAGAAGAGGCAGCCAAGGAAATCGTCCAGGAAGCATTTATAAATCTTTGGGAAAAAAGGCAATCCATCGACCCGGAAAGACAGGTAAAATCGTATCTTTCCACTTCCGTCAGGAACCGTTGCCTGAATTACCTCCGCGATAACAAACGTTACAGCGGCACTCTTCTTTCACTCGAAAACCTGAGTCCCGGACCATCCATCGAAGAACATGACAGGCTTGAACTTCATGAACTCAGCAGGCAGATACAAAATGCCATTGCAGAGCTTCCCGGGAAATGCCGCGAGGTGTTCGAGCTGAACAGGTTTGAAAACATGAAATACCAGGAAATAGCAAGCCACCTCCGGATCTCAGTAAAGACCGTGGAGACACAGATGTCGAAAGCCCTTGCCCATCTGCGCAAAAAGGTGGATTTAACAGGCACGGGTTAAAATGCATCTGAACGGAATCGAAAAAAATTATCGATTATTTTTAAAACTGGATCAGGGTCAGTAAATGTTTCAGTGTAGTATTACAGGTTATGGAAAAGGAACCAACATATTATGAACTTCTTGTCACCCGCTACTTAAGCGGGGAAGCAACCCCCGGCGAGATCACGGAACTCTCTTCCATGGCGGAACAGAACCCTGAAAACGAAACGATCTTCAGGGAGATGAGCCAGGCCTGGACTGCTTTCGAGAAAACCCGTGTGAATGAATCGGTCAACCTTGATGCCGAGTGGGGCCTGATGGAAAAACGGCTGCCGGTGACAAGCCGTGTGATACCTTTTTACCCCCTTTTACTGAGGATTGCAGCCGTTATGGCCATTCTGGCCGTTCCGCTGTTTTTAGTTTTCCATTACCTTGGGCACCCTGGCCTGAATGAAATATCTGCAAACACAGGCCGCATGGACGCCATCCTGCCTGACGGCTCTAAAGTCACACTGAACAGCGGAGCGTTGCTTCAGTACCCCGATCATCTTAAAGGAAAGATCCGTTCGGTAAACATTAAAGGCGAAGCTTATTTTGATGTGGCCCACGACGCGGCAAAACCGTTCATCATCTCATCGGGCGAGATCAGAGTCGAAGTCAGGGGAACCTCTTTTTACATAAATACACAGTCGGCAAGCGGTGACTTCGAGCTTGTTCTGACCAGCGGGAAAGTCGAATTGTACTTCAATGGCCGGTCAGGCCATCCTGAAATTCTTGTCCCGGGTCAGAAAGCTGTTATCCGTGATCATACCATCAGTATTTTCCCGAACAGCGATCCCAACTATATGGCCTGGAAGACCCGGAAGATAGCTTTCAATAACGTTTCCCTTAATGATGTAGCGGCCACGCTCAGCAAGGTCTACCAAACTGACATCCATCTGGATCCCTTGCTGGCCCGGTGTCGACTCACTGCAACCTTTGATAATCAATCTTTTGCCTCTGTTCTCAATGTTCTTAAAGCAACATTGGATATAGATATCAGGAATTCCGGAACTTTGGTGGAAATTTCCGGTAAAGGATGCAGATAAGCCTCATGCCAGAATTTCAAGCAAACCCTGCTTTCCGGCCCTTAACAGGACTTGGGATCAGGAAATCCTTGTGTGCTGTTTTCATTCCATCCCCGGGACTTGTTACCGGCTTTTTCTTCCTGATGGTTTTTGGGTTCCTTTCATCCGCTTCTTTCAGCCAGGTACTTGATAAAACGATCAGTCTTCATTTGAAAAACAAACCTTTACCGGAGGTTCTTCACACCATATCGGAAGAAGGGCATGTCAATTTCTCCTTCAATCCTGAAATAATCCCGGCCAGCCGCCTTATCAGCATAAACTGCCATAACAAAACAATACGGGAAGTACTTGACATGATCTTAAAACCTGCCGGTATCTCTTATCTCGAAATGGAAAGCCAGGTAGTACTTAAGGCATCAGCAGCAACGGTTAAACCCCATCCTGATGCGGAAGTTCATCCTGCCCGGCATTTCACCATCAGCGGTTTTGTAAGGGAAAAATCCAGCGGGGAGGTGCTTATAGGAGCCAATGTATATGCCAGGGGCACGACCTACGGCACGACGACGAATTCTTACGGATTTTATTCCCTAACCGTTCCTGAAGGCCGTTACCGGATCACATATTCCTTCCTGGGTTTCAATGAGATCATTGATGAAACGGAGATGTCATCCGACCACTGGGTGAGCAGGGAGATGGAAGAAGCCAGGCTTGATATGCAGGAGGTTGTAGTGAAGCCGGATGAAGCCGGTTCCGACATCCGGAGGACACAGCCCGGGGAATTCAGCTTTACCAGTAAGACCCTGGCCAGCCTTCCAGGTTTTGCAGGAACTCCCGATGTGCTGAAAGCGCTGCAGTCGGTGCCGGGGATCCGGTCGTTCGGTGATGGTTCTTCTTTTTTTTATGTGAGAGGAGGGAACAACGACCAGAACCTGTTGTTGCTTGATGAAGCACCGATCTACAATCCATCTCATCTTTTCGGATTTTTCTCCGCCATTTCACCAGATGCGGTCAATGAACTTCAGGTTTATAAAGGAGATTTCCCGCCCAGGTTCGGGGGAAGACTGAGTTCCGTCGTGGATGTCACGGCCAGGGAGGGGAACATGAAACGATTCGGCTTCAGCGGTAATCTCGGGCCATATGCCTCCAACATTTCCATCGAAGGACCGATCTGGAAGGACCGATGCTCTTTTTTCGTTTCCGGAAGGTTATCCACGCTCAACTGGCTGAACTATTTTATCAAGGACCAGCCCAGCTTCAACATTCAGTTCTACGACATCAACGCAAAGCTCAACCTGATCGCCAATGACAACAACAGGTTCTACCTCACTTTTTATACCGGACGGGATGACTTCAGCAGGATCAATCCATCGGCCTACCGTACATTCGGTATCAGCTGGAATAACGTTCTCGGAATTGCCAGGTGGAATCATGTTTTCAGCAAAAAGCTTTTTTCCAATACAACGGTAAATTACAGCAGGTACAATTATTACCTGTACACGGATGAAAAAAAGAACAGTTTCTGGACTTCCTCCATATTAAATCTCAGCCTGAAATCGGATTTCACCTGGTTCATCAGCCCGAATAACACCCTGCGAAGCGGTTTAGAGGTCACGAATTACCATTCCAATCCGGGCAACATCAATAATGCAGCAGGCGGGGCAGACAGCACTGCAGCCCCTGTCGTTTCCAGGTACCAGTCAATGGAGTATGTGTTTTACATCGGCAATGAACAGCATGTAGGGAAACATCTCCTTCTGAAGTACGGGATCCGCTTGCCGGCATGGCAGGATTTCGGTCCTTCGACAGTTTATTTTTTCGATGCCAACCACCAGCTCATCGATTCGGCGCAGTATGGGAAACAAACTTCCTATGATCTGTTTTTCAGCCCCGAACCCCGGCTGAGCATAATTTATAATTTCAACGAGAAAATTTCGTTCAAAGCCGGTTATACGCGTAACACCCAATTCCTCCAGCAGCTGTCGAATTCCACAGGACCATTTCCCTCGCTGGAAGTCTGGGCATTCAGCGGCCCCAACATACCCGCCCAGAAGGCCGACCAGTTCGATCTGGGGTATTTCCAGAAACTCGCCAGAGGGCGTATTCTTGCCTCTGCAGAAGTTTTTTACAAGAACTACCTTGACCATCTCGATTACCGGGACCATGCCAACCTGATGTATAATCCTCTTATCGAAGGCGAACTGAGGTTCGGAAAAGCATGGGCTTATGGCATTGAACTTATGCTCCGGAAACCTGAAGGAAAGTTTACGGGCTGGCTGTCCTATACTTTTTCCCGCTCGCTAGTCAGGACCGATGGAGTGAACAATGACCAAACATATCCATCGATTTACGACAGTCCGAATGACGTCTGCATCAACGTTTCCTATGATGAACACCGCCACTGGGCCTTCTCTGCCAACTGGTTTTATCATACCGGCAGTCCCATTACAACGCCGACCAGCTTCTTTTATAATAACGGGTATTCCGTGCCGGTATATGGGGCCAGAAACAACAGCCGCCTGCCCGATTATCACCGGCTTGACCTTTCGGTGACATATAGAATAAGCAATCCGGGTAAACGGTTTCAGCACAGTGTGATCCTGACCATTTATAATGCCTACGGAAGGTATAATCCTTATGACCTAAGCTTTAACCGGATGACTGATGCCAACGGAAATTTTGTGGTGCCTGCCAATCTGCAGGGCGGGTCCCAGCTTGTCCCGACCACGATATCCGTAGCCGGTATCATCCCATCCGTCAACTATCAATTCAAATTCTGATGAAAAAGATCCCCGCATACCTCCTTGCCCTGCTGGTCCTTGTTTCATGCGTGAAGCATGCCGACTGGACAATCCCCCAGACGACGTCAGACCTCATCGCGGTCGATGGAATTCTGACGAATGAAAGAGGTACGCAAAACATTACCATCAACCACCCGGTGAGCCAGCTCAACGGCACTGCAGTCCCCGTGACAGGGGCAACCGTAAATGTGCTGACTTCCGATTCCATCTGGACCCTGACTGAAAATCCGGCCGGCAGCGGGGTCTACCGGACTTCTTCCACGTTTATTGCCCTGCTGGGTAAAACCTATACCCTAAATATCTTCCTGGGAAGCAAGGTGTATTCGGCAAAATCTGCAATGACGGCAGGAACTGTATTCCCTCCGCTGATCTATGCAAAAAATGATAATGACAGTCTTTACCATATAGAATATGTAGCCAGTGCCTTCAGCAGCAACCAGCCGGCCATGTGGGAGATCCTGGCAAACTGGACCAGGGTGCCCGGCTATGAGCATGCCGATACCAACAAATGCAAAGCCAGGCTGCTCTTTTATACACTGCCAACCCTGGATGAAAGTGAGATCTTTGCTCCTGTCGTTGAAAGCGTTTCATTCCCGGCCGGCACGCAGATGATCGAGCGAAGATATTCACTTGCTCCCCAGCATGCAGAATTCATCAGGGAAATGTTGCTTGAAACTTCATGGCAGGGCGGCCTGTTCCCAACAGCAGCCGCAAACGTTTCGACAAACCTGAGCTCAGGCGCCGTCGGTTTTTTCGGAGTATGCGCAGTAGACAAGCTTTCACTGATAGTGGTGAAATAGTGAATCTGAGTGTTTCACCATTTTAATTTTTTTTCATTCCCGCATCAGGGTGCCTTCCTTTCTCTGTGTATAATATTCAAATGCAAAAATTAATCCAAAACCCGATAACCATGAAAACTACGAAAATCCTCAGAATGAGCCTTCTTTTTGTTGCACTGCTAGTTGCAGGACTTACAGCCTGCCAGAAGGACAAAACGACAACCACCACCGATCCCGGTATCAACTCTGTGCAAAGCCTTGCCAGTGATGAGAACCAGGTCAATTCTGCATCTGATGAAGCAATTAACGACATCAACGTCGTCCTTAGCGGCGCAGGGGGCGGACTGAAATCGACGGAGGGCCTGCCGTGCCATGCAACCATTGATTCCACAGCTGTTTCTAACGATACGATCACCTATTATGTGACTTATAACGGCACGAACTGCCGCGGCAATCTTAACCGTACGGGCCAGGTTGAGATCAGTAAGCAAGTCCATACACATTGGTATGATGCCGGCGCCGCAGTGAGGTACAAGTATATCAATCTCCACATAACGCATGTTGCCTCAGGCAAATCCATCACCCTAAACGGGCAGAAAACATATACCAACGTATCAGGCGGATTGATCTTCATGATTCCTCAGTACATTTCGTCTGTCACGACCAAGGACGAAGGAAACCTGAGTGTCACTTTCGATGACGGCACTACAAAATCATGGCAGGTTGCACGCCAGATCACATATACAAAAGACAACGGCAATCTTGTTCTGACCATCGACGGTTTTGGCACGGCCGATAATTACACGAACCTTGTCAACTGGGGAATCAACCGCAACGGTGAACAGTTCTATATCCAGATACTCCAGTCAATCGTCCAGAGGGAAGTCTGCCAGTTTGACCCCTGTTCAGGTCAGAAGAAAATGATGATCCCCGATAAGAGCAAGGGCGCCACTCTAACTTTCGGATATGACAACAATGACCAGCCGATAACCGGAGATGAATGCCCGACCAAATACAGGGTCGACTGGTACAAAGGCAGCAGCAGCGGTACTGAGTACCTCTTCCTTCCGTAATCCTTCTTGCTCTATATATTTCCCAGGGCTGTCATCTTCGGATGACGGCCTTTTTTTATTCAATATATCATCACTTCGGCTTTGCTGCCTTCCGAAATGGTCCCCCTGAACATGGCATTGGTACTGAACGGCATAGCCGTATTCCCGTATTTATCGACCGCTATAAGCCCGCCTTCTCCACCCAGGGGTTTAAGTTTATTGAAAATGACATAATCTGCCGCATCCTTCAGAGGTTTTCCCATGCACTCCATCAGGCTTGCAACCGAGTATGCCGCGACATAACGGATAAAATATTCGCCATGCCCTGTGCAGGACACGGCGCAGGTGTTGTTGTCGGCATAGGTTCCGGCCCCGATGATGGGGCTGTCGCCTACCCTACCGCTCATTTTCATCATCATCCCGCCGGTAGAGGTACCGGCGGCAAGGTTTCCCCGGGAATCAAGGGCAACCGCCCCAACAGTCCCGTGATCCTTTTTCCCGGAATCATTATCGTGTTGAGGAGGAACCGGAATCCTGGTCTTTTCCTTCTCCGACTTCCATGCCCCGAACCGTTCAGGAGTGATGAAGTATGAAGGGTCCGCTATGGCAAGGCCCTGTTTCCTGGCAAAGGATTCGGCCCCTTTCCCGATAAGCAACACATGCGGGGAACTGTCCATGACTGCCCTTGCGGCCATGATCGGGTTCCTGATGACAGTGACCCCAGCAACAGCGCCGGCCTTGCCGGTTTTTCCATCCATGATTGATGCATCCAGCTCGGCGACGCCATCCTCGGTGAGCACGGCCCCTTTCCCGGCATTGAACAGGGGGCAGTCCTCCATAAACCTTATTACCGCTTCGACCGCATCGAGACTGCTTCCGCCTGAAGAAAGAATGCGTGAACCGATCAACAGGGCCTGGTTCAGCGAATCGGTGTATTGCTTCTCTTTTTCCGGCTTCATCGCTCCTTTTGGCGGCCCCCCCGCGCCCCCGTGAATTACGAGCACCCATTTACCTCCTCCTGCTGAAGCAGTTCCGGGGCTGACCTGGGCAAAAGTTCCGGTCATAACGAAGATAAGCAGGCCAATAATGCATTTGTTCAGGCTGAGGAAGTGATTCTCCGTTTTCATATCCGATAGATTTGTTTTATAATAAGTTTTTCAGAAGATGGGTAAAATTAATCACTCCCGTGATCTGCAGAACAGTCAGGATAATGGAGATGACAATAACGGCGCGGATAAAACCTGCACCTTTCTTTACAGCGAAATACGAAGCTATCAGGGCGCCGATGATGCTTCCGGCTGAAAGCAGGAGCCCGTACAGATAATTAACCTGTCCGTTGATCACAAAAACCGCCAGGGCAAAAATTGCATAGAAGAAAACGATCAGGTTCTTGATGGCATTCGCCCTGACCAGGTCATACCCGGTGCCAAGGGCAAGGGCCATCAGGAGAAAATAGCCCACTCCTACCTGGATAAACCCACCGTAAAAACCGACAACAAAAAATATTGCAAACTGCCACCATTGGAGCGGGCGTTTCAGCAAGGCCGGGTTTTCCTTCAGCCACCTGTCAGGTTTATAGAAAAGGAAGAATCCCATCAAGATCATTGCGGTGATCATGGCTGCTTCTATTACCTTTTCGTGAACATCCACAGCCATTAAGGCACCAAGGACGGATCCGATTGTTGCCGGGATCCCAAGCCACACAGGCCTGAGGTCAGTGAACATCTTCTGCCGTGTGAAACTTCCGACTGAAGAAAGTGTCTGGAAGAAAATGCTGATCCGGTTAGTCCCGTTGGCAACTCCGGCAGGTAAGCCGAGGATGATCAGCAGGGAAAGGCTGATCACGGAACCTCCTCCCGACAAGGTGTTAATGAATCCGACGAAGATACCCGCGATAATGATGACGATGATGCCGGCTGCCGATATATGTGTCATAGGTTTGATTTTATGTTGCTTCCGGGATGCCTGAGATGGCTGTGGTGCCTAGAGTAAAGAACATAAACGCACATACCGATGACGAGCCATACAAGAAAGCGCATCCAGTTCGTGAAGCCCAGGTTGACCATCAGAAACAGGCTTGAAAGCAAACCGAGCACGGGGATCAGTGAAAGCTTCCTGGCTATCCCGAGGATGGTAAGTACCAGGGCGGCCATGGCGAACAGCAATAACGGCAGTTCATCCCTGCTCAGGTCCCCCCTGACGATTTTTATCAGGCCCGACAATTCCGGCGGATTCCAGAAATACAACACGGCTGCGATCCCGAGCCAGACCAGTGGGAGAGCAATACGGGAATTGACATAAGGAACGTGGAAACCCTTATCCGAAGTCAGGGCAAAATGATGACCCCCGGGGCGTGATATCCCGGCAGCGATCGATAATCCTGTATCCTTCTCTTCGCTTTTTGTTTCCTTTTCATGGCTGTATCTCTTTCCGTAAGGGTTTAGCATGAGTACGCCACCGCTGACCAGCACAAAAGCGAAGAGGGTCCCTATGCTTGTCAGGTCGGTGACCTCGGTAAAATTCATGAACAAGGAAGGCACGGCAACAAAAATTCCGGCTACAACTGTTGCAAATGAGGGTGTGCGGAAACGGGGGTGTATCCTGGAGAATGCTTTGGGCAGCAGGCCGTCGCGGCTCATGCTCATCCAGATACGGGGCTGCCCGACCTGGAAAACGAGGATCACGCTGGCCATGGCTATGATAGCAGCCAGGGCGATGAAACCTGAGAGCCTGGTCAGGTGCACCTGTGCAAATACGAACGAAAGAGGGTCCCCCACGCCGAGATCTGAATACCTGACCATGCCGGTCAGTACCAGGCTGATCAGGACATAAAGGATAGTCGTGATGATAAGTGACCATATAATGGCCCTCGGCAGATCCCGGCGTGTATTGCGGCATTCTTCCGCTGTTGTGGATATGGCATCGAAGCCGATATAGGCAAAGAAAACTCCCGAAACCCCTTTAAGCACCCCGGTAAGCCCATGCGGGGCAAAAGGTGTCCAGTTCCCTTTCTTTACATAAAATGCACCGACTGAAATTACCATCAAAAGTACCACTACTTTCAGGATGACCATTGAATTTCCCGCGACCTTGGTCTCATAAATACCCATGTATACCAGGACGCTGATCAGTACGACGATGGAAAATGCAGGGATGTTGGCGATCAGGTGGATACCACCGATGACCGGAGCATTTATCCAGGCATGACAGCATTTCTGGATGGCGGGGCTGAGCTGAAGGAAGCCGGTTCCGCCTGCCATCTGCCCGGAGCCGTCAAGATAGCCCCGCATTGCCGTAACGTAGTCGGTACATAAATATTCGGGAATATGAATGCCCATCCCTCCCATAAGCCCGGTAAAATAATCGGACCAGGAAATGGCAACTGCGATATTCCCGATGGCATATTCGATGATCAGGTCCCAGCCTATGATCCATGCGAAAAGCTCCCCGAAACTGGCATAGGCATATGTGTATGCACTTCCGCTCAACGGGATCACCGATGCGAATTCGGCATAGCAAAGAGCGGAAAATCCACAGGCTACGGCCGTGAAAATGAAAAGCAAAGCAACGGCAGGCCCTCCCGAAGCAGCGGCACTTCCTATCGTAGCAAATATCCCGGAACCAATGATGGCAGCTATACCGAGGGCGGTCAGATCGAAAACCGTCAGGCTTCTTCTTAGTCCACCCGACTCCTGGTCGTGGCGCAAGGCTTCCGCGAGAAAATAGGCGACCGGCTTTTTCCTGAAGAGACTGGAAAACAACAATGGAATTTTTGGATAAAAATAGAAAGATTTTTAATGGAAGCTGATACACCTGGCTGTTAATTCAATCGGCAAGCGGCTGATTTTTTTTACCTTTGCCTGATCGTATTTCATAAATATGAAGATTGCTGTTTTTGGTGCGAGCGGAAGGACGGGGCTGGAACTCGTATTCCAGGCCCTGAACCAGGGGCATGAGGTCACTGCATTTACCAGGAAAGCCGATAAGGTAACTATCACACATAAAAATATCCGGATCATCCAGGGGGAACTTTCAGACGATAATAAGGTAAGGCAGTCAATTGAAGGCTGTGATGTCGTGATGAGTACTCTGGGCATGGATAACAACAAAAAATCCACGGCTCTCTCAGAAGGTACGGCAGGGATACTGAAAGCCATGGAATTATGCGGGGTTAAAAGATTCATTTGCATGTCCTCGGCCGGAGTACTCGGAAATGATGGCGGATTCTGGTTTGGAAGGGTCATGGTTCCTTTATTTCTGCGGCATGTCATGAAAGATAAAAAAAGACAGGTCGAAGTCATCAGGAAAAGCAATGCCGAATGGGTCATTATCCGTCCCTCAGGCCTTACCGATTCACCGAAAACCGGGAGATACCGGATCAGTGTGGGAAAACCGGCATCCAGGTCAGTACCAAGGGCGGATGTTGCAGATTTCATGCTAAAGCTTATGGCAGAAAAGAAGTATGATTTCAGCCTGCCCGCCATTTCGAGCCGTCAGGATTGATTACGGGGCCCGGGGAAAGATCATTCCGGTTTACGGCCGGTGTAATGACGGAAACCTGGAAAGCGGAAATGAGGAAGAGGAATTTGGAAGGCGGGACCCCTGGTCTTTATATTTATAAGAAAATATATCAGAGCACCTATAAAAAAAGATCATTATGGATTTAAAATTCAGGAACAATTTTCTTCGTCAGTGGGCAAAATATTTCGGAGATGCTGAACTCCCTATTGCATTTTATTATACCGAGGACCCCGGTGAGGTGG
>Ga0359896_1050_pt1 | contig 28459 bp, 21 predicted proteins | sample SorcelAu500001C5_2_FD_206067 | JGI IMG/M metagenome (GOLD analysis project Ga0359896, IMG submission 206067) | Enriched cells from Trout Bog Lake Hypolimnion, Wisconsin, USA - BChl from Trout Bog BchlTB.Aug20.5000.01 .C5 | ecosystem: Environmental > Aquatic > Freshwater > Lake >...
CGCAAATCGCTGTCGTCGTCATGTCAACCTTAAAAGGATATGATCCTGCCGATTTTGCATTCCGCCTTGGACAACAATGGGGTGTGGGACAGAAAGGAAAGAATAACGGAGTGGTCATTCTCGTCAAACCGAAATCGGATTTGGAGAAAGGCCAGGCATACATAGCGACAGCTTACGGGCTGGAGGACGTGATCCCTGATGCAATCTGCAAAAGGATAGTTGAAAATGAAATGATACCCCGATTTAAAGAGGATGATTATTACGGTGGCATTAATGCTGCCGCCGATGTAGTGATAGATCTCGCCAAAGGGAAATATACCGCCAGTCAGTATTCCAAAAAACATGATGCCGGGCCGGTGGGGATTATTGTCCCTATGATCATTCTCCTTGTCGTTCTGTTTGCTATCCGTGCGGGCCGTGCAGGTTCTCACTCGGTCGGAAAAAGCCTGCCCTGGTGGATGGGTTTATGGATGCTGGGGTCAATGGGAAGGGGCCACGGCGGGCAATGGAATGATTTTTCTTCAGGATCCGGATTCTTCGGCGGCGGTGGAGGCGGCGGTTTCGGTGGCTTCGGCGGCGGAAGCTTCGGCGGCGGTGGTGCCGGCGGAAGCTGGTAATATCTTAAAAAAAGCCCCATTCCCCGGGGCTTTTTCAAATGAACTTTGTATCCTTTACTTGGCAGGTGGTGCCGCAGATCTTGGTTTGATCTCTACATTCTTTACATCATCAAGAGTGACATACCCCCCCTTGTTCCCGAAATTGTTGAGAACATAGTTGATCACAGCTACTGCATCTTCCTTTGACTCAACCTGCGGGGTCATTTCCTGGGTGTATTTTTTCCCGTTGACGGTCATTTCCATCTTTGAACCGTTAAGGGTCTGGGCAACGGCCCTCGGCTTATCAGCCAGCAGATAATCTGAACTGGCCAGCGGAGGAAATACATTCTCTACCCCCATGCCAGTAGCCTGGTGGCATACCACGCACTTTGTCTTGTAGATCTGCTCTCCCTTCGGCATCATAGCCTGAATATCGGCAGGAACACCCACGTTTGTTTTTTGTTCACCTGCAGGCTGGTTTCCTCCTCCGCATGAGGTTAGAACCGTGGCAAGCGCAAATACAGAAAGTAAAAGAATAGCAATTCGTTTCATAATCTCAGGTTTTGTTATTGTTGATATTACACTTTGATTTGCAAAATTAAACTGATTTGTAAAATTATCATCAATTATTCATCATGACAGCAAGCCGGGTGGCTTTTTTTTGCTTCCATCTTTGGGCTCACATAAGGTATGCCCAGGTTGAGCCCCCTGAGGATAAACAAAATGGCCACCAACAGGATAAAATAGGGGATAACTTTCTTCACAACGTTCCTGAAACCGCTTCCGATGACATTTCCGGCCGTCGTCACGGCAAAAAGAACAGGGACCGTCCCAAGACCGAATAGGAACATAAACAGGGCACCTTCAAAAGGCCCTTTACTTACCACAGCCCCTGCCAATGCAATGTAAACAAGTCCGCAGGGCAATAAGCCATTAAGCAAACCAATTATAAAGACCGACAGGTAGGTTCGCCGGCCAAACTGGTTCCCGAAAACCCTCTTATAAGCTGACGTTATCCCCGAAAATCCTATTTTCATTTTTAAGCTCTCCGGGGAAAAATACATGACAACCCAGATGATCATCATAATTCCCAGAGTAATGGAGACCCATCTTTGTATACCCCAAAAGTAAAATCCCATCCCCAGTACCCCGAGTATGAAGCCCAGTAAAACATAGGTAAATATTCTCCCTGAATTATATAAAAGAGAACTTGTGAAACGGGTGCCTCCGCTTTTTTGCTTTAATGGAAGAGCAAGGGCGATCGGGCCGCACATACCTGCACAATGCAAGCTTCCCAGTAGACCCAATAAAAATGCCTGTAACAGGTTGATCATTCGGCAAAAATCTCCTTTTCGAAATAATAGGACCTGTTGCTCACGGCCCAGTCGAGCTTAACGATATATTTGCCTTTCTTGAGAATTGAAGCAGGGATTTGCTGGATCATCCCGGAGTCAAAAACCAAAGGAATTGTCCTGTCAAGATTTCTGTCGGAAGGGCGATAGAGATTCACCGTCCCCTGCACATGATTTCCCCTCAGGTCAGAAGGAAACTGAATTCTCAGTGCAGCTCTGTTCAGACTGATCACAGGAAGCTCATGAAGAGCAGCTGCATTTCTCATCTTCTGCAATACCTCTTCGTACCGAAGGCTTTTGGCATAATAATCGTTTTCGACAAGTGAATTATCCTGATGTTGTGCAAATATGAAAAAGGCTACACAAGCCCCCATAAAAAACACGATAAAAATAAAAATACCAGTTCCCCAGTTCAATTTCATACTAATTATTTTTCAGGTCCGAAAAACGTCGCATTGGTTTCATCCAGCATATTACCCCCGCTGAAAATTCCTATGTCAATATCCATCTTTCCCGGTTTCAACTGCGCCTTTTCATAGATAACAAAGAATACCGCCTCTCCTACCGTATGCTTAAGTATCATTGGTCCATTTCCGATAATTTTTATTTCCCCTTTCCGGGAAAGATCCTTTATCTGGACCGGCAGATCCCGGCCCGTCTTATTCACGATCTTGATATCATACAGGTTGGCGATCTTCCCGTTGCCCATGTCCTGGTAAAGTGTCCCCGGAGAGCGCATGACAGTGGCTTCCACCGGATTCCTGCTAATCAGAAAATAAAAGAAAACCGTCAGGAGGGCAGCAAGGACAACAGTATATGCAGCCGAACGTGCAGTTAATTTCCAGGGTTTTCCTTCAGCAATCATTTTCTCGGAAGAATAGCGGATAAGTCCCGGACGAAAACCGACTGCCTTCATCATCTCCTTGCATGCATCTATGCAGCAGGCACAGTTTATGCATTCGAGTTGTGTGCCGTTTCGGATGTCTATTCCTGTCGGACATACATTGACGCATTGCCTGCAATCTATACAATCGCCTTTCCCTGTATCCTGCCTGTTTTCTTGTCTCCTGACCGGTCCCCTCTCTTCCCCCCTTTTATAATCATAGGAAATCACCACAGTGGAAGGATCAAGAAGAACTCCCTGCAGCCTCCCGTAAGGGCAAACTATAGTGCAGACCTGCTCGCGGAACCAGGAAAAAATAAAATAAAAGACAAAAGAAAATACCAGCATGATGGCCAGTCCGGCAATATGATTGGCAGGAATGTCGGTAATCAGTTTGAACCAGGAATCAGCACTGATCAGGTAAGTAAGGAAAAGATTGCCAATGATAAAGGAGACCAGGTAAAACACCGTGTGTTTGAAGCCTTTCTTAAGAAATTTCCGGGTATTCCACGGTATGGAGTCAAGTTCTTTCTGTTTATGGAAATCTCCTTCGATCCAATATTCTATCCTCCGGAAGATGACCTCCATGAATACCGTCTGCGGACAGGCCCATCCGCACCAGATTCTTCCATATGTCGCTGTAAACAAAATGATAAAAACGATGAGCGATATCATGGCGATGAAGAACAGGTTGAAATCCTGGGGCCAGAACTGTGCGCCAAAGATCACGAATTTCCTGTCCAGCACATTAAAGAGTAAGAATTGCTCACCGTTCACTTTAATGAAGGGCGCCAGAAAGAAGAACAGCAGGAGGATAATACCGATCACATTCCGCCATGAAGTTAACACGCCTTTGGGTTTCTTTGCAAAAACCCAAAGACGCTTACCGCTTTCATCAATGGTGTAAAGCCTGTCGCGAAAGCTTTGCCGTGTATTCTCCTGTTTCATATTACTTGCAAGGATCTCCTTGCGGAGCCTTTGGATCAGGGGGATTTGAGCCGCGTAATGTCATTACATAGCTCGAAACCTGGAGGATCTGGTCCTTCGAGAGTTGTGTCCTCCATGAGATCATTCCTTTTTCCGGTACCCCATTGGCAATAACACGTGTTATATCGATATACCTGCAACCATGAATTGAGTAATTATCCGTGAGGTTGGGTCCGACCAGGCCCTGTCCCTGCGCTTTATGGCATACCACGCAGTTCTTGTCAAATACGGCTTTCCCTGCATCCAGCCCGGCCTTGTCGGTCATGGGAATGATGGTTGAGTCAAACACCATTGCCTGCTGTACCGGTGCCATGGAAGCGGCAAGGGCCATTTCCCGGCTGTATTCCTGTTCCTGGTGGGGAGCCACCTTGAAAACGTCAAAGACGAGCAAATAGACAATTGCATATAAGATAGTGATTATAAACAACCATAACCACCACTTAGGAAGACGGTTGTCCAGTTCCCTGATACTGTCGTATTCATGACCTGACAGCAGTTTATCGCCGGTCAGTTCATCTTTTTCAACTGGAGTTTTATCATTGATTTCCATGGTAATTATTTTAAATCTTTAATATCATTTGAATCTTTAGTCTGGTCGTCGAAGGGCAGCCTGCTGAACTCTGATACATCTTTCTTGCGGATTGACATGGTATGGATAACCACAAGTCCGAAGAAAACGACAAAGATGAAAGTCGAGAACAGGCCATAATTATCAATATCGCTGATAGACTGAAATACCTCGTTAAACATAGCTTTCCGTCGTTATTTAATGGAATTTCCTGTTGCCGTCACCGACAAACCGGCCGAATGAATATCAACCCCAAGCCTCTGGAGGTATGCGATAACAGCAATAATTTCCTTATTCGGTGCACAGTCTATTCCCTGGCCTTTAAGATCGGCAGAGATCACCGAAGCCTGTTTCATCAGGTCATCATTGGCTGTCTGGTCATAACCGGCCGGGTATGGGACGCCGAGCATCTGCATCACACGGATTTTACGGGGGGTCGTACTCATATCCAGATCATCAGAGATCAGCCATTTATACACAGGCATAATACTCTGTGGGTTAAGCATCTGCGGATTCTTTAAGTGGTTGTAATGCCAGGAATTCGGTTTATATTGTTTCCCGTTCACCACACCTTCCCTGGAAAGGTCCGGCCCGTTACGCTTGGAACCCCACTGGAACGGGTGGTCATAGATAAATTCACCCGCCTTGGCATATTCCCCGTAACGCTCGGTCTCGGAACGGAATGGCCTGACAAGCTGAGAATGACAGGTATAACAGCCTTCCCTGACATAAATATCGCGTCCCTGCAATTCAAGCGGAGTGTAAGGTTTTACACTGGCGATTGTGGGAATGTTCGTCTTTACAAGGTAAAGCGGAACGATCTCGATAATGCCGCCGATAAGTATTACGATAAGTGCTATAATGGTGAACTGAACGGGCCTGCGCTCCAGCCAGCGGTGAGTGCCTTCGCCTGCAGCACGTTTTCCCGGTATGGTTTCAAGAGCCGGAGCCGAGGCAGCTTCCTCTGCAAGAAAATTACCTCCCCGAACGGTCAGGATGAGATTGTAAACGCCCAGCACCACACCTGTGATATACAAGGCACCCCCGATAGCCCTTGCAGCATACATCGGGTGAAGCTGGGTGACAGTCTCAAGGAAATTCGGGTACTTCAGGAACCCTTCAGGTGTAAATTCTTTCCACATCAGGAATTGTGTGATGGCTCCCCAGTAAAGCGGAACTGCATAAAACACGATACCAAGCGTGCCGATCCAGAAATGAGTATTGGCAAGTTTCTTTGAATACAAGCTGGTCTGGAAAATCCTCGGAAGCAGCCAGTATAGTACTGCAAATGTCATGAATCCGTTCCATCCCAATGCACCGATATGGGCATGGCCAACCGTCCAGTCAGTGAAATGAGAGATGGCATTCACCGTCTTGGTCGACATCATCGGACCTTCAAAGGTCGACATCCCGTATGCAGTGACCGCGACAACCATGAATTTCAATACAGGGTCCTCCCGAACTTTATCCCAGGCCCCGCGAAGTGTAAGAAGGCCGTTGACCATTCCACCCCAGGACGGAGCGATCAGCATAACCGAAAATACAACCCCAAGCGATTGTGCCCAATTCGGCAACGCCGAATAGATCAGATGATGGGGACCTGCCCAGATATAAAGGAAAATCAAAGCCCAGAAATGGACCACCGATAAACGATATGAATAAATCGGCCGGTTGGCTGCCTTGGGCAGATAATAGTACATCAGCCCGAGGAATGGCGTTGTAAGGAAGAAAGCCACTGCATTATGCCCATACCACCATTGTACGAGCGCATCCTGCACACCGGCGTAAACAATGTACGATTTGAAGAAAGTTATCGGGATCTCGATGCTGTTGGCTACATGCAGTACGGCAACCGTGACAAAAGTTGCAAGGTAAAACCAGATCGCAACATAAATATGTCTTGTACGGCGTTTGATGATAGTGCCGATCATATTCCAGCCGAAGATGATCCAGATCACGGCAACCAGAATGTCGATAGGCCATTCCAATTCGGCATACTCCTTACCTGTGGTAAACCCGAATGCAAAAGTGAGGGCTGCCGAGACAATGATCAGCTGCCAACCCCAGAAATGAATTTTACTGAGAATGTCACTGAACATCCTTGCCTTGCATAAACGCTGTAAAGAATAATAAACACCGCAAAACATACCATTGCCGACAAAGGCAAATATCACCGCATTGGTGTGAATGGGGCGGATCCTCCCGAATGTAGTATAAGGGATCCCAAATGACAGCTGCGGCCAGACGAATTGCATCGCAAGTAGAAGGCCGACAACCATCCCGACGACACCCCAGAAAAGGGTGGCATAGGCGAATAATTTGACAGTCTTATTGTCATAGTAAAATGTTTGGTTTTCCATATTATATCTCGTTAGATGGATTTGCAGCGTTAATGGGTTCCTTCACTGAAGGCTCAGATTCCACGGGTTTTTCATCCTCGAAAAGAATTCGCACCGACGAACCATAAGGATCATCATATTGCCCGTTCCTTACTGACCAGAAAAATGCAGCCAGTCCGATGAGGGCAACGATCAGACTGAAGGCCACAAGGATAAGGATAACACTCATGAATATAAAAAGGATGTGTGGAGCAAATTTAAAAAGATATAAATTAGAATTCCAAGATTAAAATACTGAAATACGTTAAATCACAAATATTTATATTTAGTCTGAATAAAATTTCTTAAGGGCTGGAAGGATTGGTTTAAAGTTGCCGCGTGGAACGATCAGATAATCTTGGCAACAGCTAATAGTAAGTAAGTGGGATTTTATACTGAAAAACGGCAACATTGACCTGCAGGAGGTAGTCTCAGGCATCAATGGCACGAACTGAATTCAGTTTATGGTAAACGGATGCAAGGAAAACGGAAATTGTAATGAATAATATCACTGAAACCGAACTGAGCGGCATCAGGATCGCAGATACTATCGGGGCGAGGTGACCGGTGACTGCGTAACTGAGCCCGACAATATTATAAAGGAAGGAAAGAGTGATGCTCATGATAACTATTTTCCTGCTGGTTTTACTGAATTTCAGAAAATCGGAAAGCCGGTTGAACCGGCGGGCTTCAAGTATCGCATCGCAGGCAGGGGAAAAATGATAAACTTCATCTGCCACGCTGAGCCCGCAATCTGCTTCACGAAGGGCTCCGGCATCGTTCAACCCGTCACCGATCATCAACACCTTATGCCCCCTGGTTTTCAGGTCACGGATATAATTCAGTTTATCAAGAGGGCTCTGGTTGAACCTGAGGTGTCCGGGGTTCGGGAAAAAGTTCAGCAGCTTCGGCATTTCGGCATCATTATCACCTGAAAGAAGATGAAGTTCATAATCCTTTGCGAGTTCTGTAAGCACATCCTTCATCCCCTCCCTGTATTGATGACCTATGGAGACATACCCCGAGGGCACTCCATCGATTGAAATAAATACCCTTCCTTCCTTTGAATCCCTTGAAGAACTTGAGCAAACGTAGTCTTCAGATCCTAATTTTATTTGCCGGCCCCTGACGATCCCTTCCAGGCCTTTTGAAGGAATTTCACGAAAATCACTTACCTCGGAAATACCGGAATCGCCCAGCAACTGAAAGATAGCCACACTCAATGGGTGCGTGGAATGCCGCACAAGTGAGCGGATGAGTGTGTATTCCTCCGGACGCAGCAGCAGGGCGGATTTATCCACTTCAAACTTCTGGTTATTTGTAAGTGTGCCTGTCTTGTCCAGCACAATTGTATCTATTTTCGAAAGAACTTCCACGACAGCGCTCCGCTTGACAAAAAAACCGTTACGACCGAAAACCCTCATAGCGCCACCGAAGGAAAATGGAAGTGTCATGGCCAGGGCACAAGGGCAGGCGACAATGAGAATGGAAGTCACCACCAGTATTGCTTCCGAAGGGTTGATGATCCACCATATAATACCCGAAACAACTGACAATATCAGCACAACGGCTGTGAAATACCGGCTGATAATATCAATAGCCGATTCCCAGAGGTTCTCCCTTTCATTCCCTTCCACTTGTTCATTCCAGAGCTCGGTCAGTTTGCTTTGGGTAACTTCCTTCTCGATAAGGATTTCAATGGCTGCACCTGACTGTTTCCCGCCTGCAAATATCCGTTGACCTTCTCTTTTTAATACAGGAGCCGATTCCCCGGTCACAAAACTGTAATCAATGGCCCCTTCTCCTTTGACCAGGATGGCATCCGCCGGGATAAGTTCATTATTGCGAATCAGTATGCGCATCCCCGTCTTAAGCTTTTTGAGAGGGAGGATACTTTCAATTCCGGGATCTGTAACCAGTGTTACAGCAACAGGGAAATAGGAACGGTAATCTCTTTCAAATGAAAGGGCCTGGTATGTCATCCCCTGGTACCATTTACCGATAAGCAGGAAAAAAACCAGCCCTGCAAGTGAATCCATAAAACCCGGGCCTGTTCCGGAAAGGATCTCCCATAGGCTTCTGAAAAACAGTGCTGAAATACCCAAGGCAATGGGCAGATCGATGCTTATAAATCTCTTTTTCAAACCCTTGTATGCAGTGATAAAATAACCTGAACCTGAATAAAAGGCAACCGGTATACCAAGTAAAATATTAAGCAATCCGAAATTCTGACGGATGAAATGCTCAACGCTGTCATCAATTGCCAGGTAGGAAGGAAAACTGAACAACATGATGTTCCCAAAGCAAAACCCGGCGACACCAAGCTTGTAATAAACTCCCCGCTCCGCTTTGTTCGCCGATTTCCGGTCGAGGCTTGCGAGAGAGATATGGGGGGTATAGCTTAGAGAAGCCAGCAATTCAACCAGCTTCCTGAGGGTGATCTCCGATTCCCTGAAAGTGAAAGTGGCCTGTTTCCTTGTAAAGTGGACAGAGGAATGAATGATCCCCGGATGAAGTTTGTGAAGGTTTTCCAGCAGCCAGATACATGAACTGCAGTGAATCGAGGGGATAATGAATTTGACTCTGGAAATACCGTTGTCGGAAAAATCAAGGATCTCAGCCTGTATTTCCTGATTATCAAGGAAATCGAATTTATTCCCAGCCTCCACTGGGTTGGCTTTTATCCCGGGGTGCTCAGAAAGCCTGTAATAATCTCCGGCCCCGCTGCTGCTAAGGATCTCGTAAACCATCCGGCAACCTGAGCAGCAAAATATTTTTTCGTCGAAATGTATTCCCGTGTCACGGCAACTTTCCCCACAGTGATAGCATTTTGGATCTTCCCTGCCGTTTATCATCGCACAAAAATAAAAAAACCATGGATTTTTGATTACTTTTGGACTCCAAATCAAACTTATCAGCATGCCTGTGAATATTGATTATTCCATGATAGCCTGGTCAAGGGGGCAGTTTGCACTTACGGCAATGTATCACTGGCTCTTTGTCCCGCTTACATTAGGACTGTCAGTTCTCATTGCCATAATGGAATCTGTTTATGTGAGTACCGGCAACGAGGAATGGAAACGCATCACAAAGTTCTGGATGACCTTGTTCGGCATCAATTTCGTCATCGGGATTGCGACCGGCCTCATCCTTGAATTTGAATTCGGTACCAACTGGTCGAATTATTCCTGGTTTGTCGGGGATATTTTCGGGGCCCCTCTTGCAATTGAAGGCATCATGGCATTTTTCCTCGAGTCGACGTTTATTGCCGTGATGTTTTTCGGATGGAATAAGGTTGGCAAAAAGTTCCACCTGGTTTCATCCTGGCTTACAGCCCTTGGAGCAAACCTTTCGGCACTCTGGATACTTGTTGCCAATGCCTGGATGCAGGCCCCGGTCGGGATGAAGTTCAATCCCGATTCGGCCAGAAATGAAATGCAGGACTTCTGGCAGGTTCTGTTTTCCCCTGTCGCGGTCAATAAATTCTTTCATACTGTTAGTTCCAGCTATATTTTGGCTGCTGTGTTCGTTCTTGGGATAAGTTCCTGGTTCCTGTTGAAAAAACGGGAGCGATTCCTTGCAAAGAGGAGCATATTCCTCGCTTCTGTCTTCGGATTGGCTGCTACTCTCGCCACCGCATTCACGGGTGACGGATCGGCATACCAGGTGACTCAGAAACAACCGATGAAACTTGCGGCTATGGAGGGCCTTTACAAAGGACAAACCGGTTCCGGGCTTGTGGCCTTCGGAATTCTTAATCCTTCGAAGAAGAACGGTGACGTCAATGACCCATTCCTTGTCAGGTTTGAATTCCCTAGGCTGCTTTCATTTTTAGGTTACCGCAACCCCGAGGCCTTTGTCCCTGGTGTTGATGATATCATAAAGGGAGGATTCAGGCCGGAGTACAGCAGCATACCTGCAGCCGAGCAATCAAAAACTTTTTCAGCTGATGAAAAGATAGCCAGGGGCCGGGTCGCGATCACCGCATTCCAGACCTATAAGCGCCTGCTTTCAGCCGGCGACACAATAAAAGCCCGTGAGGCAGAAAAAACCCTCATGGATAATTTCGCCTATTTCGGATATGGTTACCTGAACTCGCCTTCCGATGTTATCCCTAATGTACCCGTCACATTCTATGCCTTTCATATCATGGTCTATATCGGGCTGTATTTTGTCGTTCTGTTCATCCTTATTCTTATATTATCGTATAATGATCAACTCGAAAAAAAGCGCTGGCTTCTCCTCACGGCACTTTGGAGCATCCCTCTCGCCTATATCGGCGGGCAGGCCGGATGGATAGTTGCGGAAATCGGACGTCAGCCCTGGGCCGTCCAGGATATGCTTCCTACTCTTGCGGCCGCCTCAAAAATCGATTCCTTCTCGGTACAACTCACGTTCTGGCTATTCGCACTTATCTTTACAATCCTTCTCATAGCAGAAATAAAGATCATGGTGAAACAGGTCAGCATCGGACCAAAAAATGGAGGGCCCCACAATGTTTGAGAACATGTCACTCGAAATGCTCCAGGCATACTGGTGGATCATTATATCGCTCCTGGGGAGCCTGCTTGTTTTCCTGATGTTTGTGCAGGGCGGCCAAACCCTGATCTGTACCCTGGGTAAAACCGAAACGGAGAAAAAATTAATAATCAATGTGCTGGGACGAAAATGGGAATTTACATTTACAACCCTCGTAACTTTCGGAGGTGCATTTTTTGCCTCCTTCCCTTTGTTTTATTCCACCAGCTTCGGAGGAGCCTACTGGCTATGGATGGCCATCCTTTTCGCCTTTATAATTCAGGCTATAGCCTACGAGTACAGGAGCAAACCCAATAACTTCCTTGGTGAAAGGATCTTTGATATCTTCCTTTTTATCAATGGTGCCCTGGGAACTTTCCTGATAGGCGTTGCCGTATCTACATTTTATACAGGAGCCCCGTTTATAGTGAACAAAATCAGTTTGTCAGTTCTTTCAGATCCTTCCATCTCGCGCTGGATGGGAAACGCTCATGGCCTTGATGCCCTTCTCAACTGGAAAAACCTGGCCCTGGGCCTTGCTGTTTTCTTCCTGGCCAGGGTACTTGCCATTCAGTACATCGCCAATTCGGTTGAAGATGAGGAAATTCTGAAGAGATCAAAGCAACAGCTGTATGCAAATGCAATCCCCTTTCTTGTATTCTTCCTCACCTGGGTTATTTCCGCATTCCTGCTTACTAGGGGGTATTTTGTCGAGCCGGATACAGGCAGGATCCGACCGCTTAAAGGTAAATATCTGATCAATCTGCTGAGCATGCCTCCTGTCCTTTTTTTATTCATTGCGGGCCTGGTCTTCGTATTGCTGGGGATTGCTCTTCCTTTGCTAGATCATAATAAAAACTCACGGAAGGGAATCTGGTATACCGGTCCGGGAGCTATTCTGACAGTTTTTGCCCTTTTGTGCACAGCAGGTCTCAATGATACAGCTTACTACCCCTCGACCACCGCCCCCATGTCCTCGCTGACCATTCATAACAGTTCCTCCAGCCGATACACGCTTACTGTTATGAGTTATGTTTCATTGCTGATCCCATTTGTTGCAGCCTACATCACGTATGCATGGTATTCGATCAACAGGAAAAAAATAAGCTCGGATGAATTTAATTCCGGAGAACATTCCTATTAATTTCACTTTCGGATATTTTACATACTGCTCCCGGATTTAATATTCACCTCTGCTTTCGTTTCATCCGGTGTTTATTTATCAGTACCCGCTCACGGTTTTTTTTGTATTTTTGTATCTTGGCAACCTTATCATCGGAACTTGCAAAATACTAATTATTAAGCTGTTAAATTTTCCCACACCTTAAACCACAGCCGCGTGAAAAAAATTATCCTCTTTCTCACGATCAGTCTTAGTACAGGCTTGGCGCTGAAAGTCCATTCACAGGTAGCCAAAAACGATACATCGTCTTTTCCTTACTGGATCGGGATGATGCAGGATCCTGATGCAAACTTCTTTAAAACGCAGAGAGCGTTTAACTTATACTGGAAAGATCGTAAGATAACCAAAGGTTGTGGTTGGAAACCTTTCAAGCGGTGGGAGTATATGATGCAGAGCCGGGTGAACCCCGATGGCTCCAAGCCCTCACCTGACGCCACTTACAAGGCCTTTGCTGCATTCCGCTCACCCATGCATTCGCAGATAGGCAACTGGGTCTCTCTCGGGCCTTCCCATATTCCGGCCCCCGGCCCGGGTGGATACGAAGGACTTGGACGCTTGAATACCGTAGCCTTCAATCCCACCGACGCAAACAAGTTATACGTGGGTTCGGCCTCCGGAGGGTTCTGGTACACAAGCGATGGCGGAACCACCTGGAGTACCTCCACAGACACATTGCCAACACTGGGTGTTTCAGCTATCGTTGTGGATTATTCAAACCCAAATAATATTTTAATCGGTACCGGCGACCGTGATCACGGAGATGCAGCAGGAATGGGTGTTTTTAAAAGTGCCGACGGCGGCCTCACATGGTCCGCATCAAAAACAGGAATGGATAATGTGACTGTCCAGAACATGCTCCAGCATCCGTCCAATTCACAGATCTTTTTGGCAGCAACGAGCAGCGGCGTGTACCGTTCCACCAATGGCGGAGCAAACTGGACAAGGACCAAATCGGGAAACTTCAAAGATATAAAGTTCAAACCGGGTGATCCCAATACTGTTTATGCAATCAGCACGGCTAGTTTATACAGATCCTCGGATAATGGCGTGACCTTTAACCTTATAACCTCCGGGCTTCCAAGCGGGCAGCAGCGTGCGGTGATCGCAGTGACTGCGGCAAACGCGAACTATGTTTACCTCCTTTATTCCGACAACAGCAGCGGGTTCCAGGGTTTATACCGCTCAGTAAATTCTGGTCTTGATTTTACAACACGTTCCACTGCTCCAAATCTTCTCGACTGGTCATGCGATGGCTCGGGGACCGGGGGGCAGGGATGGTACGACCTGGCCCTTGCAGCCAGTCCAACCAATGCCGAAATGATCTATCTTGGCGGGGTAAATGTATGGAAATCAGTTAACGGAGGCACATCCTGGACGATCAACTCACACTGGTACGGAGGCTGCAGCGTCCCTGCCGTGCACGCCGATTGCCATTATCTTGCCTTTTCACCGGTGAACGGCAGTCTTTTTGCCTGTAATGACGGAGGTATTTTCGGCACTCCTGACGGGGGACTCACATGGAACTATTATACCGAAACCATGACCATCGGCCAGATTTATAAACTCGGGCAATCACAGACTGTCAGGGACGATGTCATCAATGGCTTCCAGGATAACGGAACCTACACATACCAGGGAAATGGCTGGGTCGCAACAGGAGGCGGCGACGGGATGGAGTGCGCCGTGGATTATACCAATGCCTCATATACCTACTACACTACCTACAACGGTGATATTTACAGGAAGTACAACAATAACGGTGAAACCCATATCGCGGGTAACGGTGTCAACGGGATAACGGAAAGCGGTGCATGGGTCACTCCGTTTATCATGGGCAAATCAAACCATAAGCAGATGTTCGCGGGATATATCAATGTGTGGAGATGCAATAACGTCATGAACGGAGGGATCATATGGAGGAAAATCTCGGACAACCTGGGTGGTAGCAACAGCAATACGATGGCTGTGCTTGAACAATCGGGAGCCGACACAAATATACTTTACGCTGCACGTTCAGACAATAAACTGTTCAGGTCGGATAACTGCCTCGATGCCAATCCGGTATGGAATGATATCTCAGGACACCTCCCGGGCCTGGTTGCCCCGACTTCCCTCGCTGCCCACCCGGCCGAGCCCGGTACGATATATTTGACTGCCGGTACCAAGGTTTATAAATCAACAAACAAGGGATATACATGGACTGACATCACATCCAATCTTCCCGCAGTCCATATCAATTCGGTAGTTTATTATAAAAATTCCAATGAAGGCCTTTACCTGGGCACGGATGCCGGAGTTTATTACAAAGATCAGTTCACTAACGGGTGGATATCTTTCAGCCATGGACTCCCCTCAAACGGTATCATCACTGAACTGGAAATATACTACGATAATGACTCCGTTTCAGCAGATGTGATTAGAGCCTGCAGCTTCGGGAGAGGCCTCTGGGGATCGGATATGTATCACGCCCCTGTGACTGCTAACTTTTCGGCCAGCCACACACTAATTCCTACAGGCTGTTCCATTGATTTCACAGACCTTTCAGCCGGTGTCCCTTCGAGCTGGCAATGGACATTCGAAGGAGGTGCTCCTGACTCCTCAAATCTTAAAAACCCCGTTGGTATATTGTATAACACTCCCGGTATTTATCCGGTGAAACTGAAATGCTGGAATGAATTCTCAACAGACAGTCTCACAAAGTCAAATTATATCACGGTCAGTGGCACCCTGCTGCCACTCGTGGATTTTACAGCCGACAAACAGGCTCTTTGCATCGGCGACACAGTTCATTTCACTGACCTTTCGCAGAATTGTCCTAACGCCTGGGCCTGGCAATTCACTCCCAATACAGTTACCTATATCGACGGGACAAACAATTACAGCCAGAACCCTTTAGTGATATTCAATGATCTTGGGTCATACGATGTGACTCTTTATGCAGCAAATAATGTAGGGCAGAGTTCGATCACCAAGCCGGGATATATCCTTCACGGCGGGTATCCCCTCACTTTCCTGGAAGATTTCAAGACCGGGTTCGGCACCCACTTCTGGACCGTTGTCAACCCTGATCAGGATATGACCTGGGATACCATCACTGCTGCCGGAGCCACAGGCAAGGCAGCGTGGATGAATTTATACAATTATCCCACTGTCAACAAGCGCGACCAACTGATCAGTCCTCCGTTCAGGATGCCCGCAGCACCCCCTGTTGAGCTCTCATTCCGCCACTCATATGCTCAACGCGACATCGTAAAGGACTCCCTTATTATTAAAATCTCGGGAGACTGCGGCAGCACATGGACCCGTTTATGGGCCATGGGGCCAAACGGTACACCTTCAGTCTTTGTGACGGCACCACCCGATAACGATGCGTTTTATCCCCAGAGTGCCGACCAGTGGTGCGGAGGCTCTTATGGTGTGAATTGCTACTATCTCAATCTGGCTGATTATGCAGGGAAATCAAATATCAAGCTGATGTTCGAAAGCTTTAACAGGAACGGGAACAACCTCTTCCTTACGGACTTTCTTCTAGAGGGTGAGGTCGGGACAAATGACCGGCAACCTGTCACGGATGGTATCCTGATTTACCCCAATCCTTCACAGGGAGTGTTCACCCTGGAATGCAGGTTTCAGGGCCCGGTGCATATCAGTGTGATCTCCCGCGAAGGACTGGAGATGTATACACGCGATATTCCAGCCGGGATAAAACCTGTGAAAGAGAACCTCGACCTCAGGCTTCTTGCCAGGGGTGTTTATGTTATCCGCATTACCGGCAACCAGCAGACCTATGTTGGGAAACTGGTTCTGGATTAATCCCAATAAGCACTGAATGGTATGAAGAGTTTCCTGATATCCCTCGCGTGTGTATTGTTAAGTTTCATCGCCTTACCCATTCCAGGCCATGGGCAGGAGATCCCTTATGGCTATTATTCATACGACGATATACGAACTATTGCGGATACCCTGGTTCAGCAATACCCATCCATCTGCAAGAAGATACTGCTTGGAACTTCCATCGGGGGCAGACAGCTTTTTGCGATGAAAATAAGCCATAACGTGAACCAGGACGGGTCAGAGCCCGAGATCCTGTTTGATGCAGGTATTCATGGCAACGAGATCGGGGGCCCTCAGAACCTGATCCTGTATGCACAGGATCTTTGTCAAAAGTATGGTCACGACAGCATTTACACCGATATGATCGATACCCGGCAGGTCTTTTTGTATTTTATGGTAAACCCCGACGGAAGGGATAATATGACAAGGTATAATAATGCAGGTGTAGACCTTAACAGGGATTTCGGTTACATGTGGGATACAGGGGGAACCAGCCCCTCCCCTTTCTCTCAGGTCGAAAGCCGGACATTGAGGAATTTCATGCTCGATCATCATTTCGCGGTTTATACCGATTACCACAGCGGAACCGAGATCATTGCCTATCCCTGGAGTTACCGCCCTGATTCCTGCAGGGATAAAAGGGAGATGGATTCGATGGCCGCCGATTATTCCCGTAAATCCGGTTATAATCATTTGCTTTACGGTCAAGGGTTTCACGACATGTACCAGGTTATTGGCAGTACCAAGGATTACCATTACGGGATAAAGGGCAGCATAGCCTGGTCTATAGAAATATCAGTCAACCAGCAACCCCCCGATTCTATGATACAGGTTTACTATCATGATAACCTGCCATCCATGAACGAAATGATAAAACGTTCAGGCTGGGGCATTGCCGGGTCCGTCACCGATTCGCTGAGCGGCATGCCGGTAAGTGCCAATGTTTGGATCAACAACCTTTACCCGGTTTCAACCTCTCCAGCGGTGGGGGACTTTCATAAGTATGTCGTCCCTGGAACCTACACTGTTACTGTAACATCCAGCGGCTACATACCGAAAACCATCAGCAATGTTGTGGTTCCCGATTCCGGTAATGTTTCCCTTGCTTTCCAGTTGGCACAGACACCGTCTTTTTATGCCAAACGGATTATTGCATGCCAGATACCCGGTTTAAATTTCTTCGATGAAGGCTATACACCAGGCTGCCTCGGCGCTCCTGATAACAGACCATTTTCGATTGGGCATTACGGCTGGGTTATCATTGACATGGGGGATACGATCTATGACGGTCCAGGTAATGACTTCAGGATTTGGCAATCAGGTCCTTCCATTAAAACCCTGAAATGTTATGCAGGCAATTCCCTTGACGGGCCCTGGACTTATGTTGGCGACGGGATGTACACCTGTGATTTTGACCTGGCTGCTGCAGGGATCACCAAAACCAGGTACTTAAAGATCGTTGACAACGGGGCAGGCCCTGCCACCGGCAGCGGGGCGGGTTACAACCTGGATGCCGTGGAAATGCTGACCATTCCCCTTCGCGCAAATTTTATGGCTGAGGAAAGGAATATCTGCGTGGGAAATTCAGTCCAGTTCCATGATATTACCCAGGGGAACGTTGTTTCCCGCCACTGGCAATTCCCTGGCGGGAGCCCTTCTTCCTCCACCCTTCAGGACCCACTCGTAATCTACCCCGATTCAGGCCATTATGCTGTTACCCTGACCGTTACTAACAGTTATTGCTCTTCGAAATCCACTTTCGATAATTATATAGACGTCCATGCATATCCAGTTGTCCATTTAGGAAATGACACCGTGGTCTGTGCATGGGCTTCCATCACCCTCGATGCCGGGAACCCCGGATCCCGTTATCTGTGGTCAAACGGGGATACAACAAGGACAATAGTTGTGGATACTACAGGAAGAGGATTATTCAGCGGCCATTTCTCCGTGCTTGTGACAAATGCACCCCAATGCACGGGTTCTGATACCATACTCGTTTCTTTCCAGGTCTGCACTGGTGTCCCTGATATGACAGCAAATTCCCTGAAATTGTACCCGAATCCCACGGAAGGGAAGCTGGTAGTGGCTGCCGGGGGCCGCATCAACGGCCGGCTGGATATATTCGATTCCAGGGGATTAATGGTTGCTTCTTTCCAAATTGCCGGCGATGAACCCCTGCTGAAACTTGATTTGGGCTACCTGCCCCAGGGTCTGTACATTGCCTGCCTCAGGAACGAGAAATATACAGTTTCGCGCCGTTTCATCATCAACAAAAATTAACCGGTAAAATTTTTCAACATTAACGTCTGACCTATGCAGTTGTTATTCAGCAAGATGATAAGCGGAAAATCCATCCTTCTTGAGGAGTCTGAAGCAAGGCACCTGAATGTGATGCGGCTGGGACTGAACGACATCATCCATATAACCGACGGGGAAGGCAACCTGTATGAATCGAGGATCACTCATATTGAGCGCAGACAAGCCACTGCTGAAATATTGAAAAGTTCAAGAACAGGGCCGGAGAAGGAATGCAGGCTGCACCTTGCAATATCCCCTACAAAAAACATAGACAGGTTTGAATGGTTCCTGGAAAAAGCAACCGAAATCGGAATATCTGAAATAAGCCCGATTATATGCCATCGCTCCGAAAGAGCGAAAATAAATACTGACAGACTGCAGAGGATACTGGTATCAGCGATCAAACAATCACTGAAGACTTTAATCCCGCTATTGAACAGCCCTCTCAGTTTCCATGAATTCATCAACAAGAATGTTCCTGGCCAAAGATGTATTGCAAGCTGCCTGCTAAATGATGTAAAAGAATTACAATACGTTTATACCACAGGCTCTGACCTGGTCGTTCTTATCGGGCCCGAAGGAGATTTTACAGGAGAAGAGATGGCCCTGTCGTCGGAAGCGGGCTTCATGGCGGTAAGCCTTGGAGAAAGCAGGCTTCGCACTGAAACTGCAGGTGTTTATATCTCCGCTTTGTTCAATATTTTAAATACAAAAAGAAAAGGAAAATAATGCGGAACCTGATATTTAAACGAATCCCTGGGATAATCCTGATACTGGCCATAATGCTAATATGTTCTTCATCTTCTACGTCTTCACTACAAATTGCTTTATTAAAATATAACGGCGGAGGCGATTGGTATGCAAACCCCACATCGCTCCCAAACCTTGTTAAATTTGCGAATGCCAACCTGCACACAAGCATCAGCGAAGAAGTGGCCACGATTGAAGCCGGGAACCCGGAGATCGTGAATTATCCCTTCGTGCATATGACCGGACATGGAAATGTTGTATTTTCAGACCAGGAGGCCAGAAACCTCAGAAACTACCTGATAGCCGGGGGCTTTCTGCATGTGGATGACAATTATGGCATGGATAAATACATCCGGCCCCAGCTCAAACGGATCTTTCCCGAACTGGACCTGATCGAGCTGCCTATTTCCTATCCCATTTATCACCAGAAATTTGATTTCCCGCAGGGTCTGCCTAAAATCCATGAACACGACGGCAAGCCCGCCCAGGGATTCGGTATGATATGGAAAGGCCGGCTTGTCATCTTCTACAGTTATGAATGCGACCTTGGGGATGGCTGGGAAGATCCCGAAGTTCACCACGACAGTGAACCTACGCGGCTGAAAGCATTGCAGATGGGATCGAACCTTCTTTCCTATGTCTTCACACTGAAATGATCCTTTTTCATACTTTTGATTTCTGAATGGGAACATTATACGAAAAACTCTGCAGTGACGTCCGGTTCGTTGAAGGACTGAAGGCATGTATGAACTGCGGGACATGTACTGCTATTTGCCCGGCGGCTGAATTTTACAATTACCAGCCAAGGTTGCTGGTCGATGTCCTGCAGACACATGATGAAGAGAAGATCGAACAACTTCTTAAAAGTGATACTATCTGGTATTGCGGGGAATGTATGTCGTGTGTCACGCGTTGCCCGAGAAATAACGCCCCCGGGCTGCTGATCACTGCTCTCAGGTCACTTTCCCAGGAATTGGGCTATTTTACTGAATCGGAAAAAGGCCGTCAGCAATTGGCTATCAAACGAACGGTCGGTCAATGGATCCTTGATTACGGGTATTGTCTTTATCCATCACAGATTATACCGGAGAACCATCCTGAACAGGGCCCGGTATGGGATTGGGAATTTCACCATCTTGAAGGTGTGATGGAACGGCTAGGCGCAAACTACAAACAGTCGGGACCCGGTGTTCTCAGGGCCATTCCGCAAGCCGCACTGGATGAGATAAAAAGGATTTTCGACGAAACAGGAGCCACAGAAAGGTTTGAGAAAATCGAAACATTTTCAAAAGCCAAAGCTGAAGAGATGGGGATGAAACTCGACGAAGGGCTTCAAAACGAGTATATCAAACATATTTATACATCAAACAGCAAAGACCATCTGGCAGGGCAATGAAAATTGAAGGGAAAAGGCGGATCTGGGAAGAATATCAGAAGGAGATAGCCGACGATAATTATTTTTATGTAAGAAGTTGCGTCAGGCAGAATTTTTTTCCCGGGTCTGAAAAGACCTTCCTTAGATACATGGCTGAACTCGGAAAGAATGTTTTCGAAAACCCCTCACATACGACCTGTTCCGGGATTGGATACCACACCGACATCGTTCCGTTCAGAACGGCCATGACGATGGTTGCCCGGCAATTCGCCCTGATGACCGAGGCAGGATATGAAAATTTCGTAACCTCGTGCATCACCAGCTTCGGCCTTTATTCTGAAATCCTTGAAACCTGGAACCACTTTCCCGATGAGGAAGAAAAAACCAGGGAGTATCTGAAAAAAGCTACGGGCAGGGAATTCAGCAAGCCAAAAAACATGGCCCATGCCAGCGATGTCACTTACAGGCTTCGCCATGAAATTGCTGCCCGGGGAAGCGTCAGGCTTGTGAATAAGGAAACCGGACAGCCCTTGAAAGTCGTTGAACATATAGGCTGCCACTACTCCAGGATGTTTCCCAGCAAAGGGATAGGCGGAGCTGAATACCCGTATGTCCTGGCCGGTATGATTGAAGAATGGGGAGGCGAAGTCGTTGATTATCCTGAACGAAGGCATTGCTGCGGTTTCGGTTTCCGCCAGTACCTGATCCAGGCTAACCGGGGTTATTCGGTTGCTGCTTCAAAAAAGAAATTTGAGTCGATGAAGCCTTACAAACCTGACCTGATTCTTACCAACTGCCCCGGCTGCCCGATGTTTCTCGACCGCTGGCAATATGCGATATCCGAAATGGAAGGCATCACTTATGGTGAAAACGGGCAGGGTATACCTGTTATGACGTATGAAGAACTTGCCGGACTAATACTCGGCTATGACCCATGGGACCTTGGATTCCAGGTCCACCAGGTACCCGTTGAACCATTCCTTGATAAGATCGGGATACCTTATGACACGGAGAAAAAATTCCTGGACAGGAACGGTAACTCCATGGGCAAACCCAAATCACCCTCTTTCCTGAAATTCTATTGATATGGAAAACTCAGTTATCGTGATCGGAGGCGGGATCGCAGGTATTACCGCAGCAGCTACAATGTCAGGCAACGGGTTGAAAGTCACCCTGATCGAGCGAAACAACAAACTCGGTGGCCATGTGTCAGAATGGTCCAGGTTATTCCCTGACCGGAGGAAAGCGTCCGAAGTCATTGATTATCTGGAAGCCGGGCTTGGAGAAACGAAAATCATCAGCGGGTGCTCAGTGAACGGCATCATAAATCACGATAATTCATTTACCGTCCTTACTGATACTGCAGGGTCGATAACGGCCGAAGCCTTGCTCATTGCAACCGGCTTTGACCTGTTCAGGGCTGCGATAAAAGAAGAATATGGTTATGGCATTTATAATAATGTGATTACTTCGGCAGAGTTCGAAGAAATGTTGGATTCTAGAGCCGGGGTTCTCACAGCAAACGGCAGGGTGCCCAAACGAATAGGGGTAATCCATTGCGTCGGGTCAAGGGACGAGAAAGTCGGAAATCTGTATTGTTCCAAGGTGTGTTGTGTTACAGGGGTCAAGCAGGCCATAGAACTGAAAGAGATGTACCCTGATTCTGAGGTTTATTGTTTTTATATGGACCTCAGGATGTTCGACCGGCATTTTGAAGAACTTTATTATGAGGCCCAGCAAAAATGGGGGGTCAGTTTCATACGGGGCAGGCTTTCGGAATGTGCGGAGAACGCCGATGGTTCGATTGTTGTAAAGACAGAGGATACCCTTACAGGCAAACCCTTGAAAATGAGTGTCGACCTGCTGATCCTGCTTGTCGGCATCGTACCGTCACCTGGCACCGGAAGAATTGCCGGCATGCTTGGCCTGAAAACAGGTGAAGATGGGTTCATCAATTCGGTCGATGCGCATACGATGGATAATTCCTCCGGGATCCCCGGTGTTTTCCTGGCCGGGGCGTTAAAAGGCCCGGCTTCGGTGAATTCGGTCATTGCCGATGCCCGTGCCGCGGCAGTCCAGGCAATGGCCTGGTTAAGTACCAACAAGACAGTGAATGCTTGACTTCGGATATACCATAAGTATTGACAGACAGATCGACCTTGACCGGGGAGATATGCGCTACATTGAATTCGTGAAAGCCATCGATCCTTCCCTTGACATTTGCATCGGGTGCGGAAGCTGCACTGCAACATGCACGGCGGGAAATTTCACCGACTTCAATATCCGCAGGCTGCATACCTCGATCAGAAGGGGGGATACAAAGTCACTTAAACAGGAAATCAGAAAATGTATGTTTTGCGGGAAATGCCAGCTTGTCTGCCCAAGGGGAGTGAACCTTAGGAATGTGATCTTATCGCTGAACCAAGCAATTGAACGACTCGGATGATCAAGTTTAATCTTTTCGTCCTCCCTTTCAGCCTGGGGTTAATTTATATCATCGCCAGTATATTCCGTCATTATTACCGCTGGATAAAGACACTGCCGGCTGTGGATAAGATAAAGCTCAGTGCAGGGATGAGGTCGCCTTCGAAAGTGATGGACTCACTGAAGGAAATCATTTTGGAAAGCTTGATCCACCGAAAATTATGGAAAAAGAACCCTCTTCTTGGTTATATGCACATGAGCTTTGCCCTGGGATGGTTCCTGCTGATCGTCGTCGGGAATCTCGAATCCAGGATCTATCATGGCTCCCATTTCAATGCACCTTATTACCCGATATTCCTGAAATTTTTTATCCATGATCGCCTGGTGTTATTTTTTGAGGTTTTCTCGGTGCCTGCCTTTTTCAGGTTTATCATGGACTTTCTCCTTCTCTTTGTTCTTAGCGGGCTGATCCTCGCCATAATTAAAAGGAGGCGGTCAAAGTGGTTCGGGTTGAATCGTACTACCGGGCATAACCTGTTTGACCGGATGGTCCTGACGTGCCTGTGGCTTATTTTCCCCATGAGGCTGCTGGCCGAAAGCCTTACAGCAGGTTATTTTGGCGGTGGAGGCGGGTTTCTGACCCAGAACCTGGGTACCCTGCTCGTAAATATCCTCCCCTTTCCTGCCGAAAATACAGCATATTTTTTCTGGTGGTCCTATTCCGTTGTATTGGGGTTGTTCTTCGTGATGATGCCCAATTCGCGGTACATGCATATTCCCTCGGAATTACTGCTGATCGTTTTCAGGCATTGCGGTATCCAGCCAAAGAAATGGGATTCGAGCTACACAGCCCTTGAAACTTATTCCTGCTCACGTTGCGGTGTATGCCTGGATGCCTGCCAGTTAAACTTTGCAGCAGGTATACAGAAAATCCAGGCGGTTTACTTCATCCGGGATCAACGGGACCAATTCGTCCCTGAAGACATCACCCTGACCTGCATGGTGTGCGGACGTTGCCAGGAAATCTGCCCGGTTGGGATTCATGTGGATTCAGTCAGACTGATCAAGAGACGGGAGCTCAGTTCCGGACAGGTCTCAGATTTTTCCTTCATCTCCAATCGTCATCCGGGATATGCGGAAGTAGTTTATTTTGCGGGTTGCATGTCGCACCTCACACCCTCTGTTCCAAGGGCTATGGAAGGAATCCTTAAGAAAGCCGGGGTGGATTATCTTTTCCTTGACCGTAACGGGAGCATCTGCTGCGGACGTCCGCTGATGCTGGCCGGTAAAGACAAACAGGCCAATGAATTGCTTGAGTTCAATAAAAACCTTATCAGGCAAACCAGAGCAAGGCTGCTGGTCACATCCTGCCCGATTTGCTATAAGGTGTTCAGGGAAGAATATAACCTTCCAATCAGGATACAGCACCATTCCCAGTTCCTGCTCGACCTGGTTAAAAACGGGAAAATTGCACTCCAGAGCCAGCACCGCAAAATAGTTTATCATGACCCATGTGACCTCGGAAGGGGTGGAAATATTTATTCCGCTCCACGTGAACTCCTTGGGAAGATCTCGGATATCGTTGGTTGTGAACATGAAAACGGGGATGCATTATGTTGTGGAGGGAGCCTTGGGCTGTTCCGCACTTCGTTAAGCAAACGGGATGAGATAACAAAAAACGCGCTCTCGTCCCTGCTTGCCAGGCACCCTGACCTCCTTGTAACAGCCTGCCCGCTTTGTAAGAAAACATTTCTGAGACATTCACCCGTCCCGGTGATGGATCTCGCAGAAATGATCTATGATTCCATTCCCGGTAACCATGGTAAGCAATTGAAGCCGGCCCCGCTCAGACAGGATCCTGTTTCCGTAATGAGCTGATCCTCTCTTCAAGGGCTGCGATTCTGGATTCAGCATCGGCTTTCTTCCGCAATTCAATATCAATAACATTCCGGGGAGCGCCATCGATGAATCGCTGGTTCCCGAGTTTTTTCATGACCGATTCCAGGAAACCTTTCTGATAAGCGATCTCCTCATTCACTTTAATAAATTCTTCTTCCAGATTTATGCTCTTTGCAAGAGGAATGTAACATTCGGTAGTGTTAACAATGAAGGAAACTGCATCTGCAGGCTTATTCATGGAATAGTGAATCGCTTTAAGATTGCACAATTTACACAGAATTTCATCGAAGGCATACTCTCCTTCACCGCTATTCTCATTGCAAATGAACAGTTCGAGCTGATCTTTGAGAGAAATATTCTGTCCGGAGCGAACCGATCTCACAGCAATGATGATCCCGCGGATGAAATCAAATCCCTGCACGAGGGCCTGGTCGATTTTGCCGGGCGCGGGCATAATGGTGTTCATAATGGAATCCTCACCCGAATTATGCAACACATGATAAATTTCCTCCGTGATGAAGGGCATGAAAGGGTGCATCATCCGTATCAGTTTTTCAAAGAAATCGAGTGTAGCCTGATGAGTCGCATGATCCACTGGCTCTTTGAAACCTGGCTTGATCATTTCCAGGTACCATGAACAGAAGTCGTCCCACACCAGCTTATAAATGTCCTTCAGAGCTTCCGAAAGCCGGTATCGTTCGAACTGCTCATTTACGCCTGCAAGGGCAATGTTCAGTACCGAATCGAACCATGCCACGGAAATGGCGGCGGAATGTGGTTGAGGAAGAGATTTATCTACATCCCAGCCCTTGACAAGCCTCATGGCATTCCAAACCTTATTACAAAAATTCCGACCCTGCTCTACAAGGCTGTTATCGTAAAGCAGGTCATTGCCGGCAGGGGAACAAAGAAGCATGCCGATCCTCACTGCATCTGCCCCGTATTGATTTATCAGTTCAATAGGTTCAGGTGAATTGCCGAGGGATTTTGACATTTTTCTCCCCGACTTGTCCCTCACGGTGCCAGTGAAGTAAACGTTTTTAAAAGGAATATCCTGCCTGTATTCAAAACTGGCCATGATCATGCGGGCGACCCAGAAGAAAATAATATCGGGTGCCGTCACAAGGTCACCGGTCGGGAAATAGTATGATATGTCCGGATTTTCCGGGTGCCTTATCCCATCGAACACGGAAATTGGCCACAACCATGAAGAGAACCAGGTGTCCAGAACATCCTCATCCTGCCTGAGATCGTCAATGCCCAGGGATGGATCCTTCCCGACAGCCAGGCTGTATGCTTCCTCACGGCCGGCTGCAACGACAAAATCCCCGCCGGGCAGGTACCAGGCCGGAATTCTTTGCCCCCACCAGAGCTGCCGTGAAATGCACCAGTCGGTCACGTTCTCCATCCAATGCCTGTACATATTTTTATATTTCGAAGGATGAAACCGCACCTTATCGCTTTCAACTGCATCCAGCGCAGGGGCCGCCAGTTCCTGCATACGCATGAACCATTGCACCGAAATCCTCGGTTCTATCACTTCGTCGGTCCTTTCAGAATACCCGACCTTGTTCGTATATTCTTCTATCTTTACGATATGACCGTGTTCCCCGAGATCCTTTACGATCTTCGTCCTGACTTTAAACCTGTCCTCTCCGATATAAAGCTGTGCAGCTTCGCTCATCGTACCGTCAGGATTGAATGTATCAACCACTTCCAGTCTGTACTTCAGGCCCAGGCGATAGTCGTTGATATCATGTGCCGGTGTGATCTTTAAAGCCCCGGTACCAAACTCCCTGTCTACATAATCGTCAAAGATCACCGGGATGGAGCGATTGATCAAAGGAACCAGGACATGACTCCCTTTCAGGTGAGCGTAACGTTCATCCTCCGGGTGTACACATAAGGCAGTATCACCCAATATGGTCTCGGGACGGGTAGTTGCGATCACGACCCACTCGTCGGGGCTTTCCTCAATACGGTATCTTACATAATAAAGTTTGGACCTCACTTCCCTGTAGATAACCTCTTCGTCCGAAACAGCTGTCAGGGCTTTGGGATCCCAGTTGATCATCCGGGCGCCCCTGTATATCAATCCCTTGTTGTACAGATCGATGAAAACATGAATGACTGATTCATAACGGGCTTCATCCATGGTAAAGCAGGTCCGTTCCCAGTCGCAGGATGCCCCAAGCTTCTTAAGTTGCTCAAGGATAATGCCCCCGTGCTTTTCCTTCCATTCCCAGGCATGGTCCATAAATTCCTTCCTGGAAAGTTGCGATTTATCAATCCCCAGCTCCTTTAGTTTGGCTACGACTTTAGCCTCAGTAGCGATAGAGGCATGATCGGTTCCCGGGACCCAGAGTGCGTTTTTACCCATCATGCGGGCACGCCTTACCAGAATGTCCTGAATTGTATTGTTCAGCATATGCCCCATGTGTAAAACACCGGTTACATTCGGAGGGGGAATGACAATGCAGTATGCTTCCCTCCCGTCGGGCAACGACCTGAATAAACGGTTCTTCACCCAAAACCCATACCATTTATCCTCTACCTGTGAAGGATCGTATTTTGCAGCAATTTCCATTGTTCGTTTTTTTGCAGACAGGGCGCAAAGGTAGAAAAATTCGACGGGAAGGTCTATTTAATAGAGTTTGCTTCTCTTTACAAGGTATGGCAGGAGTACCTGGTCGAACGGGGCATTGATGTCGGCATCGACAAGGTCGATACCATATTGTCCGCAACGGAGACCAAGCTCTTTTCTGAATTTGTCAACACCCGACAGGTAATGTTCCCTGACCTTTCCGGGCATTACTTTTATTTCCTCTCCCGATTCCAGGTCGGTGAATCTGTATGGACGATTATCATACATGAAATCAATTTCCTTCTTCTTATCAGTAACCTGGAACACTACTACTTCATGCTTATTGTGCTTAAGGTGTTGCAAGGCTGAAAAAATCGGATCGATATCAGTGGAATTTTCAAACATATCACTGAAAATAAGGACCAGCGACCTGCGGTGTATCCTTTCGGCAAGTTCATGGATTGTCGACGCAAGAGCAGTTTTCTTCCGCATTTCAGGAGAAATCGGATTGACCAGTTTTTCAAGTTCCGAATAAAGATATTTATAGTGTACCGAGGTGGATTTGCATTGTGAATGCAGCTCAACCTGGTCGGAGAAGATACTGATTCCTCCTGCATCATGCTGTTTGCGGAAAAGATAAAGAAGAGCAGCCGTAAGGTAAACAGAAAAAGTGATCTTGTTCGGATGGGCAATCTCCGGTTTGGCGATCACCGGATAATACATTGAGGATGAATTATCAATAAACACCTGGCACCTCAGGTTTGTCTCTTCCTCGAATCTCTTGACATACAAGCGGTCGCTCCGTCCAAACAACTTCCAGTCGATAT
>Ga0359896_1052_pt1 | contig 27316 bp, 24 predicted proteins | sample SorcelAu500001C5_2_FD_206067 | JGI IMG/M metagenome (GOLD analysis project Ga0359896, IMG submission 206067) | Enriched cells from Trout Bog Lake Hypolimnion, Wisconsin, USA - BChl from Trout Bog BchlTB.Aug20.5000.01 .C5 | ecosystem: Environmental > Aquatic > Freshwater > Lake >...
TATGTACATTGGCCTTAAACATCCAGGTGGTCCACAAGTAAAAGGTAATGCAGGCAACAAAGGGAACAATCCGGTCTTTGGATGTTTCCATCTTCAGGTTAGGTATCATCTCCAGGCCCACCATCATACCCATCCATACCAAAGGAAAAATAAACGTGAGCATAAAAACCACAATTAACCATGTACCATGAACTATTAGGGCAGAACGGTCTAGTGAAGCGGCAAACATATTCGGATTCAACCCCAAAATAAGCAGCGTGCCATATGTAGGAAACAGCAATGGGTGAAAAAGGTACGAGATAATACTGGAAATGGTTTTCATGTGCAGGCAAATGTAATAAGCTCTCTCAAAATCCATTCTTTTGGCATGCTAATCAAAGCCAAAAAGGCTCAAATCGCCATAAATACTGCTTTCGGGCCTTCCTTTTTTATGAACAATAAAAAAAGATGTTGTTAGAAGAAGGTAAATTTTAATTTCGGGCGATAATTATATTTGTTCCAACTAAAAGTAACGAAATGAAGTTTATCGTATCTACTACAACCCTGCTTAAAAGCCTGCAAACCATCAGCGGCGTTATCAATTCAAACTCTGTGCTGCCGATTCTTGAAGATTTTCTGTTTGAAATTAAAGCAGGTAAACTGGGCGTTTTTGCAACCGACCTTGAAACTTCTATGAGCACCGAATTGAGTGTAGAGGCAAAAGATAACGGCCGCATAGCTATACCAGCCCGTATATTGCTGGATACCCTAAAGACCCTGCCCGAGCAACCACTTACTTTTAAAGTAGATGTAAAAACCTTCGGTGTTGAAATAACTTCCGAAACCGGCCGCTACAAATTAACCGGCGAAAACCCCGATGACTTTCCTAAAATACCACAGCCTGAATCCGTAACCGAGATAAACATCCCCGCAGGCGCATTAAGCAATGCCATTGCGAAAACCCTTTTCGCCGTAAGTAACGATGATCTTCGTCCGGCTATGACCGGGGTTCTTTTCCAGGTGTCTCCTGATGGAATCACTTTCGTTTCAACCGATGCCCACAAGCTGGTTAAGTTGCACCGCAGCGATGTAAAGGCAGCTAAGGCCGCCCAGTTTATTGTACCTAAAAAAGCACTGGGCCTTTTAAAAGGTTCTTTGCCGGCAACCAACTCGTGCGTTAATGTTTCGTACAATAAGTCAAATGCCTTCTTCAGCTTTGATAATACCCGTTTAATATGCCGTTTAATTGACGCAAACTACCCCGATTACAACGCTGTAATCCCTCAAAACAATCCGAATAAATTAGGTATCAACCGGCTCGAGTTTCAGAACGCCATGAAGCGTATCTCTATCTACTCAAACAAAACTACTTACCAGGTTATTTTAAGCATAGCCGGCAGCGAATTAAAAATATCTGCGCAGGATTTGGATTTCAGCAACGAAGCCAACGAAAGATTAGGTTGTAGCTACGAAGGTGGCGATATGGACATAGCCTTCAACGCGCGTTTCCTGATAGAAATGCTTGGCGTGTTGGATTCAAACGACATCGAAATTGAACTTTCAACCCCAACCCGCGCAGGCGTTTTACGCCCCACCGAAAAGAACGAAGGCGAAGACTTATTAATGCTGGTTATGCCGGTAATGATAAATGCTTAGTCGTTTCGTCAGTGTCTCATTATGCTAATGCACTAAGTGCAAATTAAAATGTCTCATTTCAGCAGCCAGCCCCTTCCGTCCCCTAAAGGGGAAACCAAAGCGGGGCCGGTGTTTGCGTTTTGCACTTTGTTTTTCAAGCGCAGCGCCGAAAAACAAAGCATGTCCCCCGCTGGCGGGGGTGAAGGGGGTGGTGAGCCCTTTTATGCATCAGCAATACTTTTGCTCTTTCTCCTCCTCTCTCTCTCCTCCCCCGCCCAGCAACAAATCATCTCTACAGCCACCGACTATATAGCGCATAACCAATTTGTCCGGGCAGACCAATACCTCGACTCTATCCTTAAACTCAACCCCAAAACAGTCGATGCCATCATGATGAAGGGCAATGTGCTGTTAAACCAAGCCTGGGGAAGCGGCGCAAAAAGCCATTTCAATACCGAAAAAGCGGAGTCCATTTTTGATTCATCCGCAATCGACGAAAGCTATTTTGTTCCCATCATTCCCATTGATACCTCTGTAAAAATTGACAAGCTCTGGAAGCAATGCCTTGAAATAGACCCTACACGCACCGATATAAAAAAAGGGCTCTGCAATTTATATTCCCTCTCGCTACGCACCGTTGAGCTTGAACGCCAGCTGATACAAATGCAAAGCATTATTACGGAAAACGAAGACAATGCATATTTATATGCCGAGTATGCCCGTAACTTAAAAATCCGCGGGCGCTTTGATGATGCCATGCATGTATATGCCGTTATAGCAGGTATGTTCCCAAACCTGGCCGGCATCCGATGCGATATGGCCAACGAATATTTCTACGCCGGAGACCTCAACAAATGCCTCCAATACCTTGATTCAACTTTGTCTGAAACTGAAGTTGACCAAACTTCCTTCATCAATGCAGCAGCCCTTTATAGCGAATTGGGCTACTTCGACCAGGCTTACAATACCTTTAAAAGATATTCCGAAAAAGACACCATAATCGAAGCCGATTTTTACAAGGGCCTGTTAATGTTCGCCAATATGGACTCAGGTTATTATAACCAACTCCGAAAGTTTATAGACGGAGCCCGGGAACAGAGTTATTACGACGAACTTCAATTAGCACAAAAGCTTTTGCCTTATGGCAAGGTAACTTTTACTTATGATGATTACCGGGCCCTGGCAACCAATGAAAAAATATCGCGCTACTATCGGGTCCTGATTTTGCAAAGAGGGGTAAGGCAATTTAAAGGTATGTGCGAGCCCCAGTTCTACCTCGGCAACTTTTACTGCTCTATCAGAAATTATTCAGCGGCTGTGCTGTTATTAGAATCAACAACGTTTCAGCAAACAGACGGTTGTAAGTTTACAGATGAGCAGATGGGCGAACAGGATGTATTGGATTATAGTTATACCCTTTATAAAATGGGCGAAAAAGAAAAAGCCGCTATTAACTTTGAACACCTGTTTAACTCAAACAACAATTTCATTCAACAAGCAGCCAAATACTTTGCAGCAAAAACCAATTGGGAAGCCGGTAAAAAAGAAGATGCCAAAAAGTTGTTTGAAGAAGTGGCATCAGCCAAAATCCAAACAAAATACTCCTGGCTTTCAAAAGGCTATCTTACCCATTAACCGCCAGTAATATTATTTAAGCAAGACCTCAACAATATGGCTTTCCCCTTTCTATTTTGCTCTGAAAATGGAGAGGGGAAATGCCGGCAGGCAATGGGGTGAGGCAAAACGGCAAACCAAAACTATGACCGGTCACCCCATTGTAACAAATGCTATTGAGCTTAGTCATTTTTTTGTTTGCGCAATTTGCCGTAATTTGCTAGCACTTCATCAATTATTGAGCGTATAATGAAAGGGCAACTCCCCATTTTTAAAGACCCTGCAATGCAGGAACAATTCGATAGGGACGGCTACGTAAAAATGAAGCTGATGGATGCCGATAAGGCCGATGAATTGTTCCGGTATTTTATTGCCCAGCAAAGCGAACATGATGTTGTAAACGGCCTTTACCAATCAACCACCCACACTAATAATCCTGATTTAATCAGGAAGGTTGACAGCCATCTTAAATCTATGGTATTGCCGGAGCTAGGTAAGTTTTTTCAGAATTATGAACCCATGATGGCCACCTATATCACCAAGCAACCCGGCCCTGGCTCCGATACCATTCTGCACCAGGATCCAACCTTTGTAGACGAGTATAAATTTGTAAGTGGTAATGTATGGCTGGCATTAAGCGATATTGACCACCACAATGGCAATTTGTTTTTTGTGCGGGGCACTAACCGGTTTATCCATTCGCTGCGCGTTACCCCCTCTTGCCCTACCGCATTTGACGATATAAAACCATTATTATCTGAAAATGTATTCGAAGTGCCGGTAAAAAAAGGCGAAGCCATTTTTATAAATCACGCAGTTGTTCACGGTGCCACTCCCAATCTATCAAATTCGCCAAGGGTAGCGGCGGTACTTGCTCTCCGCTCGGCAGGGTCCGATTGGATATATCATTACCTGGAAAGGGGGGCTGCACATGATAAGATTGAAAAATACGAAGTAACGCTTGAAACATTTATTACACTCGAAAAAGATGAACGCCCCAAACACGCAAAGTTAACAGGCTATATAAGCTGGGATTTTCCCCAGCTTGGTAAAGATGATTTTCTTAATGGCATGAAGGCCTATTCGAACCCTAAACCCCGCAGGTCTTTACTTAGCAGGTTAATTGGTATAGGAGACTGATATTTTTTGACTAATATGATTATGGAACCACTGTTTAAATCTGAAATACACCAGAAAGAATTTGATAAAAACGGCTTTGTTAAATTCCCCTCACTTCTTTCGCCCGGGCAGGCCGATGAATTATTTCGCCTTTATAACACTACCTTAGATGAACACAATAAAATAGGTATCCCTTTTATTACCACCAGCCACAGCAACAACCACGACCTGATAAGAAAAGTGGATGAAATGATAATAGGCATTCTGGCCCCTGAAGTAGAGAAGATACTTACCAATTACAAGCTGCTGTTCTCAAACTTCCTGATAAAAACAAAGGGCCCCGATTCTGAAACCGGCGCCCATCAGGATATTAACTTTGTTGACGAAAATAATTTTGACAGCATCAGCATTTGGGTGCCATTGTGCGATACCGACGAAAGAAACGGTTGTATGCGCTTTGTGCCCGGCAGCCATAAATTTATGTTTACCCTGCGCCCCACGCACAGTTATCCATGGGCTTACGCGCTGGTGCAGCAGCAGGTTGAGCAGCACCTTATTTCCTTTCCGTGCAAAAAAGGTGATGGCTTTATCTTTCATCATGGTATCATACACGCTTCCTATCCTAATTTAACCGATAGCCCCCGCGTAGCGGCAGTGCTGGCCGCCTATCCCGAAAAAGCAGAGCTTATACATTACTTTTTGCCTTCCGGTGAAAAAACGCAGGTAAGCAAGTACAAAATGACTAAAGAAGCATTCCTGCATTTTATAAAAGAACAACCACCTGCTATGGGCGAGTTTTTACAATACGAAAAATTTGACTTTAAGCAGGTAACTCCGCAGGAGTTTGAAGGTTTTTTCCAAAAAGTTTAATAACTTGTTTTATCCGGCTACTGAATATAAATGACAGATATGCTCCCCGTTCTTAAAAACCCCAAACTTCAAAAGCAGTTCGACGAAGATGGCTTCGTTAAGCTGAAGCTATTGGATGAGAGGGATATAAAGCGCCTGCGCGATTTTTATACCACTGTACAGGCAGAGCACGAAGCATCTATTAACGACCCTTGTTTATATAGCAGTGTTGAAACCGGTAACCGCGAAATATTAGTTGAAACTGACAGGCTGGTAAAGGAAATTTTGATGGACAAGGTAGAAAAGCATTTTATAAACTATCAAACCATCATTTCAAATTTCCTGGTTAAAAACAGCGGCGATAAATCAGAGTTACATCCGCACCAGGACCTTCTATTTGTTGATGAATCCAAGGGCTGCTCATTTAATATCTGGACCCCTTTGCAAAAAACTGATACTAAAAGTGGTGGCTTACGGGTTTTGAAAGGAAGCCATAAAATTCAACCTACATTAAGAGTTTCGCCTTTTTATCCATGGCCATTCAGGCATATTAACGGCACCTTGCGGGCGTTGTGTACTGATATTCAAACCGAAGTGGGGGAGTCAGTAATCCTTAATCATGCAGTAATACATGGTTCTTCCGAAAACCTGACCGGCCAGCCCAGGGTTGCAGTAATGCTTGGCTTATGCACCAGCGGCTGCGATATCTACTACCATTATTTACCTGATGGCAACCCGGCTAACCGCATTGAAAAATATTTAATGGAACCCGACATGTATTACGACCTGCAACTTAACGGTAAACCCGGACGGGGTAAACTGGTTGAATATATTACCTATAATTTTGAGCCTGTAACTATTGATACTTTTAAAAGCTGGGTACGAAGGGATACACATTTCAGTCTTTTGGATAAAGCCCGTTTATTATATTTTGATTCATTGAAAAGCAATTGATAATTATGCCGCGCCAGTCACTGATAAAAGACCCTGATTACGCAAAGTCCCTCGATACCCTGGGCTTCTGCGTGGCCCCTTTATTTGATTTGCAGCAAATTCAGGCTATCAAAAATCTGTACCAGCAGTTTTCAATTGATAATAAAGTTCAGGGCCTTATTGCCAGCCACAGTAAAACCACCGCCGAACAAAGCAAGGATTTACGAAATAAAATTGGTGAAGTGGTAATGCCTTCGCTGCAAAGCGCCTTCGAAAACTTCGGCCTTTTTATAGCGGGCTTTATGGTAAAAGAAGGTAACACACCCAACGAATTACCTCTTCACCAGGACTGGAACATATTGGACGAAACCCAAGGCGTAAGCTACCAGATATGGGTTCCCCTCGAATTGTCTCACACCGAAAACGGAGGTATGATTGTGCTACCCGGCAGCCACCGTTATTTTAATAACTACCGTAGCGGAAGCTATGGCATACCGGTAGTAAATATGGATGATGCCGTAAAGCCCATGTTGGTAAACATGATTATTCCTCCCGGTAGTGCGTTGGTTTTCCATAACTCGCTGTTTCATGCATCCTATCCTAATTATGCGTCTTCTAACCGCGTGGCTGCTATTATAAGCGTATATCAAAAAGATGTGCCGTTAAATTATTACGATAAAAACGTAGCAGAAAACCGCACCGACGTTTATGGCATTACACCCGAAATTTTTCTCGAGTCGCTGAACAAGCTCGAAAATAAAGGAAGGCCCGATAATCCCGTGTTTCACACAACCATGGCTATAAATCCAATCGAAAACGAAAAAATCAATTCTACGGACTTGGTTACCGGCTTCAAAAAATTCTTTGGCGATGACGTTAAAAGTTTCGAACCATCGCAGCTACAGATTTTGCGCGATGAAGAACTGCAGAAAAAAATGGCCCGCGACGGCTATGTGGTTGTTGACTTACTGGATGCAGACACTATAAGAGAATTAAAAGATAAGTACCTGGAACATTTCGGTGTTGCCCAAACTGCTATAGGCCGGTTTACCGCCATGGAGCACACCACACCCGCTACCCGTAACCAGATACACAGTTACCTGCTTAACAAAGTAAAGCCGCTCCTCGACAAGCATTTAAAAGATTATCAAACGCCTATAGCCAGTTACATGGCCAAGTATGCCCACTCTGCCGGCGACCTTTCATGGCATACCGATTCTTCTTTACTGTTAAACACACACCTTGAACCTCACTATGGTTTATGGTGCCCGCTTTTAGATGTAAACGAAAAAAACGGGGCTCTTTGTGTAGTAGAGGGTAGTCACAAATTTTCACATGCTATTTATCTGGGTGGCTTGCAATGGCCCTTCTTATCTTACTCCAACCGCTTTGACAGAAACCGCAAAGTATTCAATCTTAAAGCCGGTCAACTTGTAATTTTCGATATGCGCTTAATTCACAACGCAACACCCAATGATACCGACGATGACCGGGTTTGCTTTGCAGCCAGGATAACACACCGGAAGTCAAGATTTTACAGTTTCTTATGCGATGAAACAGATAACAGCATTGTTAATGTTTTTGAAGAAGGCCCGAACGTATATCTCGCCGACCAATGGACCGGTGCCAACCAGGTGGTCGGAATACTCAATAAAGTCGGGCAAATGAAAAACGTTCACTCGCGCATTAATTTTGCAGCGCTTGAAGCGGAATTAGCAGAGTAAACCTTTAGCCTGCCTATGGGTTACTATGCCCAATAAAACAATTCCTTATCGTCTTTCGAATAATTTAAAAATCCCCCAAACGTAATCCGTGGGGTTTCACCTTTTATATTTTCAACCCTGTGCCATATCGGCCCTCCCGAAAATACAAGTATATCACCGGGCATCGGCTTTACTGAAAAACTCTTTAAGTCTTTCAGCATAATCGTTTTGTCATCATCATCTATCACCGAGTCATTTTCTTCAGCCGACTTTTTCCGTTTAACATCCTTCCACAACATATCGTAAATAGTTAACTCGCCGCCCTCTTCCGAGTTTTGCATTAGCCAGAAAAAACTCAGCTGGTCGTTCATATCAATATTATTGGCAAGCAACGAGTAATAATGAAGTGTCTGTGTTTGAAAAAGATTGCCGCAGTGAACAAAAAGGCCGCCCTTACCCTGGTTAAACACCCTGAATTGCCCGGGCGACACATGCGCATTCTTAATTTTATTGGTTGGTATACTTACCTTATAATCGGTGGCAATACTTTTAAAAAACTTATCCAGTTTCTCCAGCATGCCCTTAATAACCGGCTCCCGCTCAGCCAGGGCATAGAATTGTTTAAGCATGTTGTAGTAAGTATCCAGTCTCTCGTCCGAATTGGAAACAATTGCAAACGGAGCAGGATAAGTTTTGCCTGAAGGCGTTTCCATTCCCGATTCTGCAACCGGCTTTTCTATCGCCTTTAAAATGCGTGCAACTTCATCCTCTGGAATTACATTCCTTACAACAACGCCATGAATTTCACCGGTCCTTAATTTTTTTACAAGGTGGCCCGATTCACCCAGCTTATCTGCAGGCACTTCAATAAAATTGAAAAAAATTTCGGGGCCGTAAATTGTTTCCGTCGATTCCAGGGCTGTTTCCATAATGGCTACGTTTATCGCATTCAAAAATAAAAAAAGTACCCGTTTTTAGGTATGGTTATTATTGTTGCAATACAATTCTGAAAGACGCATCGCCGGCTGGCAGATAAGGCAATTCCTTTCCCCTGCTAACCGGGTTTAGTTGGTCAATTGACCCTAAATCGGCGGTTCCCGAACCGCTGAGATATGAACCTCCTCTGCAAATTTTCTCAGTGCCGGTTCCGGGCCCTTTCGGGTCTTTTAAATCACTTTGGCCATAATAATTAGACGAATACCAATCACTACACCATTCCCACGCTTCGCCGCTCATATCATACAAACCTAATTCGTTAGGCCGCTTCTGACAAACAGGATGCACTTTTAAACACGAATTTGTGCCGTTCCATGATACAGCTTCAGCATCATTCCCTCCGCTGTAAAGGTAACCGGCAGATTTATTGCCGCCCCTGGCGGCAAACTCCCACTCGGCCTCTGTTGGCAACCGGTATTTCCTTCCCGTTATGTCAGATAGCCAAATGCAAAACTGCGCCGCATCGTACCAACTTACATGCAGCACAGGTTTGTTATTATTTACAACATTCTGCCGGTGGCCAGACTCGTCATACCTCCAGTTAATATAGCTGCGTATGGCCCATAAGTTATCATTAAACACAAAACTCCCGCTATCTCTTTCGGCTTCGGTTTTATAACCGGTGGCATTTACAAAAAATCCAAATTGCTCAACTGTTACCTTGGTTTTGCTTATCCAAAAACCGCTTACAGTTACCTCATGTTCCGGCTTCTCGTTTTCAGTCAACAGGTTACTGCCCATCCTGAATCTCCCTCCTTCAACAAATACCATCCCGCGGTTTATAGATTTCACAAATCCCGTCAGGTCTGCCGCACTAACAACTGTTGTTTCCTTTTTTGCTGCATAGTTGAGGTCACTGTCAAAAGAGAAATATCCCAAAATAAAAAGCACCGGCATTAAGGCAATTACAAAAACCTGCACTATTTTTTTCATTCTGTCTGAAGGCATTTATACTCCGGTTTGAAACTTTGTGAAGATAATAAAGGGAGGAATAAACGCATCAGATTTAAATCAGGTATTTCTCTGTATTCCTCTCCGCGCAAAATGATTTTTGCATTTTAAATTCTCCCAACCCAAAAAAGAAAGAGCTTCCGTATCGCGGCCATAATTACTCTGAAATAGCTATCCGTCGCAAAACCAAACCGCTCTATTCGGGTACACAATTTCTTTAATCCGCGCGCCCCTACGGGCAACCTTTATAAAAAATTCAGTATACAAAAATGCACTCTTACCTTTAAGCGCTATGTTATCCGATATCCGGCTGAGATCAGTATCGCTTATTAAACTTTTCGGTTACCATAAACAATGTATACATTTCCAGCAACACCTTTCTTAATGTTTTCCAGCTGCCGCCTTTTGAAAGCCCCGTTTTACGTTCATGATAAACGGAGGGTAATTCTATCGGGCGGGCGCCCGCCTTAATCAGTTTGGCACATATCTCGCTTTCTATTACGGAGCTCTTCAATTCCGGCGCCACAAATAAAAGCTGCTCCTTGCGGTAAACTTTTATCCAGTTAACGTCCTTCAGTTTGATTCCCAGCAACAACCGGTTAAATTGCCGGTTTGCCTGGTTCAACACCGACCGGTAAAAACTATAATTGGTTTGTGGCCGGTAAAATGAATAAAAATTTTGATTGCCGAACGGTTTTATACTAAGCAACTCCCTAACATCAAATTGTCCATCGCCGGGTATAGCGCAAACAAATTCCTTTTTGGCAGCATCATACCCGGTTCGCAACGCAATCCCAATGCCCGCGTTTTTCTGATGTTTGATATACCTGAAATGCTCAGGCTTTTGCAAATAAGGGGTTACTACGTTCGCAGTATCATCAGTACTACCATCGTCTACAACAATAATCTCAAATGACGTAGCCAGTCTATTCATTACGTCAAATGCCGTATCAATAACACCCTTAATATTACAGGCTTCGTTGTAACTGAATATTATAACTGAAATGTTCAAGCGAGGGATATTATTACTTCGTTTAAATGTAACGATTGCTGGGCTTTCTCTAAAATTTTTACCGTTTCCAGGGCATTCTGCCCGTCGGCCAATGGTTTTTTGTGATTTAAAATGCAGTGATAAAAATCGCTGATTACGTTTTTCAAAGGTTCTTCTATTTCGTATTTAGGTATAGTAATATCGCCTAACCGGTAATCAATAAGCTTCGATTTTTTTACATCTGCAGTAGCCAGATACTTATAATCGTAAATAGTCAGCTTATTGGTTGCCTCAATGTCATCATAAATTATCATCCGCTTCTCACCGCCAATTATCATGTTTCTGATTTTCACCGGCGATGCCCACGACGAATTAATTTGCACCAGCATTCCGCTTGTATAATATAAAAACAGGTAAGCCACATCCTCAACACCATGCACCGGGTTTCGGCGGCCTATCGCCCTTACGTGGGTCGGCTTTTCAGTAATCAAATAATTGATAATGGCAATATCATGGCAAGCCAGGTCCCAAAGCACATTGGTGTCTTCCTGGTAAATACCCAGGTTTATGCGGGTTGCGTCTATGTAATTTATCTTGCCAATAAAATCTTCAGTCAGGTAGTTTTTCAGCTTTCTTACCACATTGTTGTACAGAAAAATATGATCAACCATTAAAACAAGCTTTTTCTCTTCCGCTATGGCAATTAATTCTTCAACCTCTTTAACCGATGTGCAAATGGGCTTCTCAATCAGCACATGCTTATTATTCAACAAGGCCTGTTTCGCCAGGTTAAAATGGGTAGAGGTTGGCGTTGAAATAATTACCGCCTCTATATCCTTATTGCTGAAAATGTCGCTGCTGTCAACCGTAACATGTATAAGCTGGTACAGCGATTTTATACTATTGGCCCTTTCCTCATTATTATCGCAAAGCGTTACCGCACCCGATTGAGTATGCTCAGTAATATTGCGCAATATTTTTTCTCCCCAATATCCATATCCAATAAGCCCTATGTTAATTTTGCGTCTGGTCATTTCACAGCTTGCGTTTTGGCAGTGTCAATCAAATATAAATTATAGCAGGTCAATCTTTTGTAAAACGCGGCTATATTACGCAGGTCATCAAGCAAAAAAACATCTCCTTTTTGTATAAATTTTGCAGTAACGTCAAATTCCTCCCGGTCCCTTAGCCTAAGCAGGCAATAAACGGTATCCTCATGTATTGTCATTTTTTCCAGCACCAAACCAAATTCGGGCATGGTTCTGAAAGAATAGGCAATGATATTCTGAGGATAACCGGCGCTGTCCTTTTTAAACGCATTTATCCAGTTTGCCTCTTCAGGAACCAAAGGTGAAAACTGCTTCTCAATATGGCCTTTAAAATCAGCATCATAACCGGCAGTAACTCCATCCTGTAGCGATTGAATAGCCCGAACAAGTTGTTTATCATATTTGGCATGTTGGTGCAGCTTAAAGCCACAGAAACCAATTACAGCCAGCAAACAGGCGGTTATAACATAATGAGCAAAAAGAGGTTTTCGAATAATAGACATCATTGCACTTTCCGGGCTGTATCTCCCTCTCTTTTTACCTCATCCACCTTAAAAAATATTTCGTACGCTAAATTCCAATAAACCGGGTTACGGTTGCTTCCCAATTCCGGGGAATAAAAAATAGTTGAGTTTGGTACGATTATAGAATCAACCGTAGCCGCCTGCCAGCACAAGCCGCTTTGCCTGGCGGAATTTATTGCCGCGAACCGGGTTTTCATCGTCTGGTCGAATTTTTGCAGCTTACCGGAGGTATATTCGCGTTTTATCCGCGCAATGTTATTATTGCTAAAAAAGATGCCCGCAATCATCCACCACAGCAGTACAAAAATCACATAGTTTTTATAGGGCAAAATGCTTTTAAATAAGTCGTACGACTTGTAATGAAAAGCCAGCAAAGGGACTGTCACAAAAAATACAAGCTGTAAAAAAATATTGGTTGAATCGAAAACCCGCGCGGGGTAACCAACATTTATCTGCATAGGAATATAAAAAGCCAGCGCCATCAGAACAGATACCCCGAAAAGGCTGAGCGTGATAAGCCCCAGTATCCAGGGTTTAGATGCTTCTTCAATTATTTTATACCTGAATGAAACAGAATCGAATGACAGCAGAATAATTAATGAGGAGAAAACGCAAAGGCCATTCACCAGCAGGTAACCAAAAGTGAACTCATAGTCTTTAACGGCATGTACAATGCCGCCAACGTTCAGCACTCCGGCATTGGGGTCATGCTGCGTTGCTGCCCGGTCTGATATGCCGGGCGAGGCAACAAAAAACGTAATGCATGCAAAACCAATAAGCAATACCGGAAGCGTTTTCCATAACACATTTCTATCGCTGGCAAAAACCGCTATAACAGCAAGCACCAGCAGCAAAATAAAATTGCTTACTAAAAACATTTCATTTAGCCCAATGCAGGCAAATAAAAAAATGACGGTTGCTATAAACCAGCCGATAGATTTTTCATTGGGCCGCACATGGATATACCGGATGTAACTTCCCAACCACAAAAAGGTAAAAGCGGCCGGGTATAAATAAACAAACGCGCTTACCATCCAGTAAAGGTCGTGCGGTAGAGAGGGCGCAGTAGCAAAATGAACAGTAGCGAAAAGGCCTGCATACAACAAAAGCATCCATTTACTTTTAGCAACAAAAAGTGTGTTTGCAAAAAAGTAAAATGACACAACCAGGAAAATTACCCCGAAAACCGGCATCAGTTTATACCCCTGCAACCAGTTAAAGGCCAGCGGGTTAAGGCCATGCAATATGTTTGTAAAGTACCGGCCATCGTAATGCGACATTACATCCATGCTTGAGGGTATAATACCAATATCGCGCGGAAGAGAAGTTAGCGAAAGGTCTTCGGCATTGGGGTTACAATACCAGGCGCCGGTAAACAACCAACCCGTGCACCAGATAATAAAAAAAGAGAGCAGTATTACATTCAGAACACCGGTTACTTTTTCAATCTTCATCATTTGTCCCTTGCTCCTTTAAGCCCCGAAATAACAAATCTTTTATCCCACCATAAATAGCGCAGCAAACCGGTGCCCATCGCTACTATCTGGCCAAAATTCCTGAAAATAACGGGTAAATTAAGGCGCAGGTATTTAAAGCGAACGTAGTAACCTTTATAAAAACGCTCCTTTCGGCTTTCGAAATTATCGTATATCGAAACGTCTTTCCATTCATTTTTATATGGGTAAATAGAGAAGTTCAGCTTGTCCCTCATTTCGGTAAACAAACCGGTGCCGGGGTACGGCGTAAGCGGGTTGAAAGATGCAAAATTCAAATTGGCCGCCTTGGCAAAAGCCAGCGTTTCTTCAAAATCCTTATCATTTTCCTGCGGGTGGCCGCTCATAAAAAAGGCTGCCGTTTCAATACCTGCCTCACGACAAAGGTGAAGCGCTTTTAATGCCTCTTCAATATTTACATTCTTTTTATAAATATCCAGCATGCGCTGGCTACCGCTTTCCATACCAAAATAAATGCGCTTACATCCTGCCTTCTTCATCCATCCAAGCAGTTCTGCATCCAGGTTATCAGTCCGGCTTAAACACGCCCACTCCACTTTAATATTGTTCTTAATTATTTCCTGGCAAAGTTCTACCACACGGCTTTTGTTCAGCGTAAAAGTATCATCTATAAACCTGATCGATTTTACCTGGTACAAATCTATCCACTGCTTCATTTCATGCACCACGCGCTCACTACTCAACTGCGATAGTTTGGTGCCATAAGATTTTACGCAATAGTTACATTGATATGGGCATCCCCGTACCGTCTGTATCATTCCATAAGGCCGGGCCAATAGCGGTTCATAGTAGCTGCCTGCGGGTAACAGGTCGTAAGCCGGCACCGGTAATTCATTGGGGTCTTTAATCCTGCCCGCACTGCCTTGCAATAACGCCTCGCCGTTTTTAAAATAAGCTAGCCCATTAACCGTAACCGGTTCGCGCTCTGCAAAAATCTATTTCAGTAAATCATTCAGCACCAGTTCCGGTTCGCCGAGGATAACATAATCTGCACCGGAGTGAACCAATGTCTCTTTCGGAAAATTAGTAGCATAATGCCCGAAAAGAACAAACAGGCTATCTGGTAATTGTTTCTTCAGTTCTTTAACCGTATCTACATCCTCCTCGTAGCACTCAAAACCGGTGAGGCCGATAATAACTGAAGGCTTAAACACCTTTATTTTCTCAACGGTTTCGTTAACCGATAACCTTTCAGCAATAGCATCAATCAGCTTTACCTCCGCCTCGTGCCATTCGCGGGCAACAGCCGCGCACGAAATCAGTTCGAGCGGGGGCATTAAACTTTCCGGCGAAACATACGAACACATATAGCGCCGCGTTATCTGCTCAGCATTAGGCAAGTTTAATATCAGAACCTTTTTACGCATTGTGCAAACTCGGGGTTGTATGTTCCTGCATATCCATTTTTAACCGCTTCGATTCATTGTGCTGATACTGGTTCCAGTTATCTCTCGCCTCTACAAACGAGCTTGCGTTAACTGTATATTTGCCATATATCATCTGCTCATAGTCCTCCGGTTTTCTGTCTAAATGGGCGGCCAGAGAATTCCTTTTCATTATTATTTTCTTCAAAACTTCCATGGCGCCTTTCCGGTATTCCCAAACAAACTTAATAAAGTCGAGGAACCGGTAGTTGTATAAATAAACTTTGGCGTAAGCTTTTAACTGCATCATCTCAATTTGCCTGCGGGTAAGGTTGGCAAATTCCATGGCGCCGCCTATCTGTTTGTTGTATTCATCCCAGTTAGTAGTCAACAACCGGTAACCGCCCTCGCCCTTAGCCGCCATTTTTGCAACCTCGGTGCCCGGATACGGCGTCATTAACCCAAACATCGGCAAATCAGGATTAATTTTAACCGCCAAATCAATGGTAGATGATAAACTCTTCAGCGTCTCATTCGGTTGTCCGAAAAGGAAAAACGTGCCAATTTTTACATCCTGTTTTCTGGCCGCATCACAGGCCGCTTTAATTTTTGCGAGGTTAGTTCCCTTGCCCATGCGCCGCAACGATTCCTCGTCGCCGGTCTCAATACCTAATTCAACTCTTTCAACATTTGCCCGTTTAAATCTGGCAAACATCGCCTCGTCCACAAAATGCACATGCGTCTGCACATCCCAGGCCACCTCCTCGCCAATTTTGTTTTCAATCATAGCATCCAGCAAGGCATTTGCCCGGGGCATATCAACGCTGAAGAGCTCATCGCCAAAACTTATTCTCTTCGGCTTAAAGTCCTTTATAATCCAGTTCAGCTCGTCAATAACATTCTGAATACTCCTCTTGCGGGCAATTTTGCCATTGGGGTTCATGCAAAAAAGGCAACTGAACGGGCACCCGCGCTCCGATTGCACATAATAGGTCTCAGCCGCAGGCATCAAATCCCAGGCCGGGAAAGGTATACTATCCTGGTCGGCAATGCGCCTGCGCGGTTTGGTTAAAAGTATTTCTTCACTGGTCCTGTAAACTATACCGTCAATGGCTTTAAAATCCGGTCGCTCGTTATCCTCACCCAATTCAAAGTGAATGGCCGAGCACAGCTCATGAAAAGTTATTTCTCCTTCACCAACCACACCAAAATCAAAAGCTGCAAACTCTCGCATGGTTTCCTGCGGCATAGAGGTTATATGCACTCCGCCAATAACAGTAACAATGCCCGGCAGGCTTTTTTTAAGCAGTGCGGCCTGGTAAGCTGCCGGTTTAATTTCGTTGGTATAAGCCGTAAATCCTGCTACGTGGGGCCTAAAAGCCTGCACCCGTTCAAGCACTTGCTTAAAATCGAGCCGCTCCAGCTTGGCATCAATTATCTGCACTTTAAAATCAGAGAATTTGCGCAGGTAACCTGCAAGGTAGGCAAGCCCTGTGCGGCCAAACGCAGGGGTGTCGTACCACGGTTCCATAACTCCAATAACCGGGGGATTAATAAGACAAATCCGAAACTCTGATGCGTTCAACTCAGCCACATCCCGAATATAGAAAACAAAGCCCTAAGCGCCTAATATGGGAGAATACTGACGTGTTTCGTATGCACCTGATAACCGAAAGATACTATAGGTTTTTTGTATTTTTCGGCTGTTAACTACGTGCCTCCGTGCGAAATATATATTCGAATTTTATTGCAAGGCCGACTTTATTATCAGCGCATCCAAAAAATCCGCAAATTTCTCCGACCCCTGATTATTGAAATGATAATTTCCTTTCGGAAAATCGGTTTGCCTTTTCATGTTTTTCGGGATATAATAACCGGTGCTGCCCATTACCTGGTCTGCCAGGTTTTTATCAATACTCAAAAAGTAACCGCTTTGATTTCGTGGAATAAGGGCGTCGGGAATTACAACTACATCCAACGGCACTTGTTGGGCAGCGCAGGTGCTGTCAATCAAATGTATGCGACTGGCGGTAAAGGCTATATCCGGTTTTGCATGGTAAATAATGCTATCGGCCCTAGCAGCATCGTTGTGCTTAACCATTTTCATTTCGTAAAGCGTTCCCCATAGCATACTGCTCAAAACACTTTTGCCGCACAGGCTATTGAATTTGCTTTCGCCCTTTGGAATGGTAACAAGCGGTTTACAATATTCATACGCCTGTTGCGGATTAAGATATTTCCCTAACGGCGAACTTTCCAAAAGACCGGCGTTCGTAATATGTTCATGTGGCTGGTCAAGTGCAGGTATCCTTGCAAAAGGCATGTAGTCATTACCCTCGTAAAAACAAACTATCACCAGGTCTGGCTTCAGCACCGGAACATACTTTTGCGCAATGGCGGCATACTGCGCCGGGTCGGTTCCCGGTATTCCCGCGCTGTAAACTATATAACCCCGTGCCAGTAAAATATCAGCAAAACAGTTATACCGGGGCTCTGCATCCATACCATAAACAAAAGAATCGCCGATAAGTAATACCTTCTTTCGCCTGCTGTTGTATCTCTTAAACTCTATACTTCTGAACCCCTCCTGGTTAAACGGGTGTTGCGCGTAATGCATAATGGCACCGGCCCATTCATCACCGGTATCTGGCTGTAGCAATAATAAGTGGTGGTATGTATCTGCAAATTCCGAGCTGTCGGTTTCCTTTTCAAAAAGGCGCCTCATTTTCCATAAAAAAGCTTTAGGTGCTGAGGGGTGGGTCAAACTATAAAAACCCTGGTAGATATAGTCAACATCATCCACCAGCCTTAAACTTTCAGATATCTCTGGATTAGCAATCTCCCCCTTCTGAAAATCAAAATATTTGGGGAAGGAATCAGACACCCAGGTGCTGAATTTATAAATGCCCGCTTCATCCGTGGTAAAGTTTTTATAAACCACCAGGCTATCAACCGGTTCAAACCCCTGTAGTTTTCTGAATGTGCCGGGTTTATATCCAAAGGCCCTCATTACCAGCTCGCAAAAAACAAGCGTAATTATTACTGCTGTAAAAACGAGCAATAGTTTTTTATAGCCCATGGGTTAGATAAAGATTAGGGAAGCGCAAGGGTTCTTTGCAATGGTAAATATAAATACCACATACAGGCTAGCCCTTTATGTGCCAAATCTACAACCGGTTTAGGCAGTCGTTTAAAAAAACCAAATTTCTCATCAGCATACTTAATGGTAAGCGCCGAAAGGCTTTGAGCGCTCACCCAGTATTTTTGCCTGGCAAACTCAGGCCGCACCACATCAAACACTAAAACAAATCTTCTTTCGTCCGAATTATTCCATACCGTATGCCTGTGGCAATCGCTGAAAAGGGTAAGCTTCCCTTCTTCCCATCCGCGCTCTTCGGTACCCACCCTTATACCCATTACAGGTAACGGCGCCGGAATGCGGATGCCCAAATGCCCCCTGATAGTAGTATTGGTTTCGCCGATATGCGGCAGTACCTGGGTATGCCCTTCCAGTACCGTAAATTCAGCAAAGGTTAAATCGGGTATAGATTTTAATAGTGCAAATGTTTTGGGGTAAAGCCTGCAGTTTTTGTGGTACTGCCACATAAAATTGTAGAAGTAAATATTTTTCCACGCACTGGGTTCTGATAAGTATGGCGGATTAGGGCTGCTTAAAACTATCTCCTTCTTACCGGTAATAAAATCGGCCATCTCATCGCGGATAATGTGCCAGTTATCTTCCAACACTCTGGCCCATTCATATTTCGATGCATCATAGAAATACGGCTCAGGCCCCTGGTAAAGTTCGTTTTCATCCAGAAAGAAAATTGCTTCCTCCTTCATCTGTTTTCAGCTCAGTTAAATACACATCCGGCATAACTGCCGCACAATCAAAAGTAAACAACAAATGCTGTTTTTCAGATCGAAATTCAATCCTCCTGTTATAGCAGTTCTGTAATTGCCCTCAACTTGTTTCCATTGTGTTTAATTATAACCATGCCTTCACTGCATATATTCTAACCAGACGATGGTAATTAACCAATACCATGATATTTTTTTAAATTAGCTTGCATTTACTCTTTGGTAAATAAACACCCCTTTAATACCAGTTGCTACAAAAATGAACGCACAAAACAGGGCAGAATTTTTAAAAAAGGTCATGGGCCAGGTTATTGAACCAGCTGCTCCGGCAGAGGATGTAACAAGCATGGTTAGCGATAAAGGATTGGACCCCTACAAAGGCGAGTGGACCGAAAAGCAGGTGCTGCACCTGCTGCGCCGCAGCCTGTTCGGTGTTAAGGCAGAAGAACTTCAACATTTTTCAAAGCTCGATATGCAGCAATGCCTCGATGAGCTTTTTGCAGCTGATGCCACCCCCGCCCAACCCATAAACGCCTATAACGAAGGAGAATATATTGACCCCCATGTTCCACCGGGTAAAACCTGGGTAAACTCTTCATACGGCCCTTTGCCCCCCGGCTTTACACCCGCTATGCGCATGAGCGTTATTGATAGTTTCAGGCGTTTTAACCTTAAAGGATGGTGGGCCGGTTTAATGGTAAATCAAAAACCCAATATCACCCCAAAAATGGTGCTGTTCTGGCATACCGCCATTTCAACCCAAATGAAACAGGTAATGGATGCCCGGTACAGCTATAAGCATTTAATATTGCTGCATAGCCATGCCCTGGGCAATTTTAAAAAACTAATTCGCGAAGTAAGCACCGACCCTCAAATGCTGGTTTACCAAAACGGCAATACCAATACCGCATCTGCCCCTAATGAAAACTTCGCGCGCGAGTTGCAAGAGCTTTTTACCGTTGGCAAAGGCCCCGGCTCTCATTACACCGAGGAAGATGTACGCACCGCTGCCCGCGTGTTAACCGGCTGGGTAGATAATTTTACCTCTATCGACTCAACCAATGTCAGCTCCAGTTTCATCCCTGAACAGCATGATACCGGCGATAAAAAATTCTCGGCATTTTATAATAATACCGTTATTAAAGGACGAGCCGGGGCTGATGGTGCAAAAGAATTGGATGATTTGGTAGATATGATTTTTACCTCCACCGAACCAGCCAAAGCTTTATGCCGCAAGCTTTACCGCTATTTTGTTTATTACCATATTGATGACACGGTTGAAAAAAATGTAATAACCCCATTGGCAGATTTATTGATTGCCAAAAACTTCGAGGTAAAAGATGTAGTAAGGACACTTTTGAGCAGCGAACATTTTTTCGACGAAAAAAATATGGGCTGTGTAATTAAGAACCCCGCCGAACTGGTGGCAGGTATGGCAAGGCAGTTTAATACCCAAATACCAGGCGATTCTGAATATGTAAAGCAATACAAATCGTGGATAGAATTAGCCAACCTGATGGAGAATATGGATATGAACATCGGCGACCCGCCAAGTGTGGCCGGTTGGGCGGCTTATTATCAGAAACCTCAATACCACGAGTTCTGGATTAACTCCGATACGCTGGCCACGCGCAACAGCGTAACCGACCGGTTTTTGAGTAAAGAAGGCTATACCGAAAATGGGGTGCTGCTTAAACTTGATTACCTGAAATTTACTGCGCAGCTATCAGCACCCGGCGATGCCAGCCAGTTGGTTCGCGATAGCACCAGGTTATTGTGCCCGGTAGCGTTTGACGAGGTTCAGCACAATTACGTAAAAAAACAGTTCCTGCTTTCAGGCCAGTCGGATGATTCGTATTGGACGGGAGCCTGGAACAAATACGTTTCTAATCCCAACGACCCTGAGGCATTGAGCGTCGTTGACGGCCGCCTTCAGCGGTATTATGTGTATTTACTTTCACGCGCTGAATATCAGCTTATTTAACCCCGGCACATGAAAAGGCGAACGTTTGTAAAAAATACCCTTCCGCTGATTGCACTGCCCAGCCTTGTAAAAGGCATACCCATGGGCGCCCTTACCTGGCCTGCCGAAAGCACCCCAAACACAGGGAGCAAAATCCTGGTTATGATTGAGCTGAACGGTGGCAACGACGGCCTTAACACCATTATACCGCTTGACCAGTATAAGAACCTGCTTGACGCCCGCAGCAATATCCTGATACCCGAAAAACAAGTACTTCGGCTGGCTGGCACCAGTATTACCGGTATGCACCCCTCACTAAAACCTCTTCAGGCCTTATACGACCAAAAAATGATGGCCATAGTGCAGGGGGTAGGTTATCCTAATTTCAACTATTCGCACTTCAGGGCTTCGGATATTTTACAAACTGCCTCCGGTGCCGATAATAGTAATGTTTCAACTGGCTTTTTAGGCCGCTACCTCAATAAACACAATCCTCAATATCCCAAAGGCTATCCCAGCGATCAGAGCCCCGACCCGCTTGCGCTTACGGTAGGGCAGGTTCCCATTTCTACCATATTGCAGGGTAATACTATGAGCATGGGGATGACGATTTCAAGCAGCAGCTCTTTCTATAACCTTGTAAGCGGGGTGAATATGGATGCACCGGAAACTAACTCCGGTAAGGAAGTGCGTTTTATGCGGCGCATTTCATCTCTTACAACACAATATGACAGTGCCATACAACGGGCCGGGCAAAAGCAACAAAACCTCTCAACCAAATACCCCGAAAAAAATGATGTGGCGGAAAACCTGAAAGTAATTGCGCAATTAATCGGTGGAGGGCTCCGGACTTCAGTTTATATAACAACCCAGTTCAATTACGACCATCATAATGCCCAGGTAGATACTGCCGACCCAAGCCGCGGCAAACATTCCGGTTTATTAAACACACTTTCAGGAGCCATCGATGCTTTTATAGACGACCTGCACCTGATGGGCGTTCAGGATAGGGTGCTGTGCATGGTATATTCCGAGTTTGGAAGAAGGATTAAATCAAATGCCAGCTATGGCACCGATCATGGCTCGGCACAACCGTTTATGTTTATTGGTACTCAGCTTAAACACGGTTTTGTTGGGCACAACCCGGTTATTAAGGATAACGTAACGGTAGCCGATAACCTCGAAATGCAGCACGATTACCGTTCCGTTTACACTGCCATTTTAAAAAAGTGGTTTAGCGCTTCTGATGACGATATTACCGCAAGCGTACTGGGCAACTTCCCGTCAATAGACCTGTTTAAATAGCCTCTCTACTCGCCTTTTTTAATGTAAACAACACTGTTTTCAACCCGCGCCGGTTACCGGTTCAATCCCAACAGCAAAGCCCCTGCCCTATTTTCTAAACTCAACATGCATTCGGTGTTGAAATTATATGAATAATGGCATTGTTATTCCTATTTTAGTAGAGACAAAACAGGTTCACAATTGGCTAAAGGCGAAGACTATAGCATTCTTACTGATGAAGAACTGGTTGAACGTTACCGCAACTCTCACGAAACAGTTTATATAGGCGAGTTATATCAGCGTTATACCCACCTGGTGTTCGGTGTTTGTATGAAATATTTTAAGAATGAATCAGCTTCGGAAGATGCCACCATGCAGATTTTCGAAAAGCTGATAGCCGAGTTAAAAAAACATCACATTACTGCGTTTAAACCCTGGCTGCACACAGTAGTAAAAAACCACTGTATGATGCTTTTCAGAAAAGGGTCGGCCGAGGAAAAAAGATTGGCCGATCTGAAAAAGGAGAGCGAAGGCCTTGTGGAAAATTCGGAAGAACAACGTCTTCAGGAAGCACAGGAAAAGGAATTTATATTGCAACACCTCAAAGAGGGCATTGATGACCTGAAAGAAGAACAACGCATTTGTATAGAGTTGTTTTATCTTAAAGAAAGCAGCTACGCTGAAATATCATTGATTACAGGTTACAGCCCTAACGAGGTAAAAAGCTATATACAAAACGGAAAAAGGAATTTAAAAAACTTTATAACTGCAAAAAATGAGCGGCCCGAAAAAGGACAAGGTGACACTTTCTGAGCAGGGCGTTGTAACTGAAGAGGCACTATTAGCCTATGTTCAGAACAAGCTAAGCCCCGAAGAAAAGCAACAGCTGGAAAAGTTGTTGCAGGAAGACCCTTTTGCCCAGGACGCACTGGAAGGCCTGCAAAGCTCACTCAATCAAACCGCAGTACATGCCTCTATTTCTTCCCTCAACAAAAAAGTGCGCGAGCGCAGCGGACTTAAAGAACGCAGGCGGTTAAAACTGCATTGGGTAAATTACGCATGGGCTGCGGTTGTATTCGGATTGCTGGTAGGCATCGGTTTTGTAATGGTGAATTTTTTAAATAAAAAAGACACCAACCTGGCAACAAACAACAATAAAGAAAATATGGCCGCACCTGCTATGGTGCAAAAAGATACGGTGGCGGCTGAAAAACCAAAGGTTGTTGCAGCAGACTCCACTGCCAGCGCGAAGCTTGCAACGGATAGCGTTGCTGTTGCTGCAACCGGTAACACCGCGCAAAGCAAACCTGCGCCAATTGCAGCTAACAACCTTACTGATAAAACCAATAACAATCCTTTAGCCACTAAGCCAGTACAAAGAATGGCGCTTCAAACAGCGGGCCCCACCGGCCAGAAGCAAGCTGAATTTGCCAAAAGCAAAACCGATACCATAAAGGCCACCAGCGCCAATGGAAATAAAAACAACCTGGCTGCTGCACCAGATAACAGAGATGTTTCCGCTTTGCAGGATGATGCCATGAAAAGTTTTAATTCCGGCGATTATACCACCGCCGGCGACGACTTTGATAAAATACTTAAACACGATCCCGATAACGCCGACGCTCTTTATTTTGGCGGCATCAGCGATTACATCAACGGCAAAACCGCAAAAAGCGAAACCAACTTCGATAAGCTGCTCAAAAAAGGCAATAAATACAACGATGGCTCAAAATGGTATAAGGCAAATATCCTGATTAAAAAAGGCCACTCCGAAGCCGCCAAACCCCTGCTTCAAGACCTCAGTAACAGCAACGGCTCGTACAAAGAGCGTGCCATTAAAAAGTTGGCCGAAATGGGATTTTAGAAAACGGCCCCTCTATTTTTTTTTAAAATTATTTTAACTGGTTAAAGATGGCCTTAGGCCCGGGCCCCCCTTTAGGGGCGCGTCAAGACTTACCAAAATCATCAGCCTTAAACTATTGCTTCGTCCGAACCATCTTATAAATGCGTATCGCACTCATCAGAATAATAATAAAAAGTATCAGGCCTGTAATCGCCCATACTGCACTCAAACTCTCCTTTACCACCGCCAGCATTACAATAGCCACCAAAAAAATAGTAGCCACTTCGTTTAAAATGCGCAACTGCTGCGAGGTCCATGTAAACACCCCGCGCATTTGTTGTTTGAATATCCGGTGCAACAATAAATGATAGCCGTATAAACCCACCACAAAACATAATTTAACCATTAACCAGTTGGGCAATGCATAAAGCAGGTAAAACATCCATGGCCCGAATATCAAGGTAAGAATTGCCGAAGGCCAGGTAATACCATACCACAGGCGCCGCGTCATCATGGCAAACTGCGCGCGTAAAATTTTCTTTTCCGCCTCAGGTTTTTCTTCCGCCTCGGCGTTATAAATAAACAGGCGCACTATATAAAACAGCCCGCTAAACCAGGTTACTATAAATATTATGTGTAAAGCCTTTACGTATAAATACATGACCGTTACCTTTTAATCCGTCCCGTTGTAAGCCAATTGGTGCGCAAGGTAATAACTAAAATCTCTACTTTTAATCTATGGATAACGATTTTACTCTGCTCCGCAGTTACATTGGCCGGTTTATAAAACTGAACGATGCCGACTGGCAAATGCTTGAACCGCACTTAAAAAACCGTACCATCAAAAAGCACAGTTATTTTGAGCAGGAAGGAAAGAAGGCACGTGATATAGGTTACATTGTTGAAGGAAATATGCGTCATTTTTATACCCATAACGGAGAGGAAAAAACAACATATTTCTATTTCGAAAATTCGATGGTGGGTGAGTATTTCAGTTGCATTACCGGCCAGCCTTCACGGTTAACCATTGAAGCGCTGACAGATGTAAAAATGATTGTTTTCCCATATTCTGTCCTAAAAACACTTTTCGATCAAAGCCATGCCTGGGAACGTTTTGGCCGCCTGTTGGGTGAATATTTAGCTATGGGCCTTGAAGAACGTATGGTAGGCCTGCTAACACTTAGTCCGGAAGAACGTTACATACAATTGCTGGAAAGCAATAAAAGAAAAATAACCGAGCGCATTCCCCAACATTATATCGCCAATTATCTTGGTATTACACCGGTAAGCCTTAGCCGTATCCGCAACAGGGTATTAAAGCATAGCACCTGATTTTTAAAGGGCATCATTTTCTTATCTATTGTTAACGAAAAGCGGTTGGCGCCTGCCCAACTTTGCACTATAAAAACAATAGATATGAAAATCGCATTACAAACCGAAGAACTGGCCCAGTTTATACTGGTAATTTTCCTGCTAAGGTTACAGCCCATCGCATTGACCTGGTGGCTGTGGCCCATCATATTTCTTGCGCCCGATCTGGGTATGCTGGGTTATTTACATAGCCCTGGGGTTGGTGCAATTACCTACAATGTTTTCCATCACAAATTGATTGCCCTGCTTGTTTCAGGCATAGGTTGCCTTACGCAACAGCCGGTTATTGTGCTGGCCGGCCTTATACTTTACGGCCATTCATCCTTCGACCGCATGCTGGGCTACGGCCTTAAATATCCCGATTCATTTAAGCATACAAATTTGGGGTGGTTATAGATGTATGCATTCCAAAACCCCACAACTGTCGCCCTCTCTATCCGTATCAGCGGATGGAGAGGATGACTCCGGCGAAACAACAGCCAGGAGAAGCCAGTATTTGCTTTGCACCCAATCCCGCTTATTTTCGCACCGTCAACATGCACCCGAAAAACCTCTCCATATCCGATTTCACTTACCAATTACCTGATGACCGCATCGCACGCTATCCGTTAACCGAACGCGACCTTTCAAAGCTTTTGATTTATAAGGATGGTTTAATATCTGAAGATATTTACCGGAATATTCACCAGCATATTCCATCCAACTCGTTGCTGGTTTTTAATAATACAAAGGTGATTCCGGCGCGCTTGTTTTTTAAAAACAGCACCGGCGCCAAAATTGAAATCTTCTGCTTAGACCCGGCTGATGAAAATACAGATATGGCCTCCGCTATGTCCAAAACCCATAAAACACGATGGAACTGCTTAATTGGCCGGGCCAATAAATGGAAAGAAAAACAACTGCACCTGGCCGGTAGCGATTTTACACTCACTGCCGAAATTGCAGATAAGAAAGCTGATTCCTTTGTGGTTGAATTTAGCTGGCAACCGGAAACCTTAACGTTTGCCGAAGTATTGGATAAGGCCGGCATGATGCCCATACCACCTTATTTAAAGCGCGAATCGGAGCAGCTCGACCAACAACGCTATCAAACAGTTTACGCAGCTCAAAATGGCTCAGTTGCGGCCCCAACAGCGGGCCTTCATTTTACCGGGCAGGTAATGGACGAACTTAAAAACAGTAATGTTCAATTTACCTACGTAACCCTGCATGTAGGCGCAGGAACCTTTAAGCCTGTAAAGGCAGAACAGATGGAAGGCCACGAAATGCATGCCGAGTTAATAGATGTCGAGGCTACATCTATTCAGTCCATCCTCAATTCGCTCAATCAAAATATTATCGCCGTTGGCACCACATCATTGCGTACCATTGAATCGCTTTTCTGGATGGGACAAAAAGCCCTTCACAATCCAGAAGCATCCATTCAACAGCTCGAAATCAAACAATGGGATGCTTATGAAATGATGGTTGAAAATCCTGGCAAGGGACAGACACAACAGGCGTTGAAGGCCTTGTTAATCTGGATGCAAAAAAACAACCTAAACAGGCTGCTATGCAAAACACAGATAATGATTGCCCCCGGGTATAAGCTACAGGTAGCCGATGCAATCATCACCAATTTCCATCAACCTGCATCAACCCTGTTGCTACTGGTAGCTGCGGTAATTGGAAACGACAAAGAGGATTGGAAAGAAATTTACGATTATGCCCTCAACCATCAGTTCCGGTTTTTAAGCTACGGAGATGGCTCGTTGTTGTGGGCAAAAAAATAGC
>Ga0359896_1048_pt1 | contig 26628 bp, 19 predicted proteins | sample SorcelAu500001C5_2_FD_206067 | JGI IMG/M metagenome (GOLD analysis project Ga0359896, IMG submission 206067) | Enriched cells from Trout Bog Lake Hypolimnion, Wisconsin, USA - BChl from Trout Bog BchlTB.Aug20.5000.01 .C5 | ecosystem: Environmental > Aquatic > Freshwater > Lake >...
CCGCAAACGGCTGGATCTGCTTTATGGCGATAAATATCACCTCGACATAATAGACAACGAAGACCTGTTTACAGTAAATTTATCCGTTCCCCTATGATCCGCTGCATAGCAATAGATGATGAACCCCTGGCCCTGCAACAGATTGCAGGCTATATCAGGCAAACTCCTTTTCTTGAACTGGCAGGATTGTGCGAAAGTGCATTGCAGGCCATTGAAATCCTGGAGAAAACACCGGTCGACCTGATGTTCGTGGATATCAATATGCCCGATCTGAACGGGATGGACTTCGTAAGGAGCCTGGAAAATCCCCCCATGGTCGTTTTTGTCACTGCGTATGGTGAATATGCCCTGGATGGATTCAGGGTCGACGCCATAGATTACCTGCTGAAACCGGTAAGCTACGACGATTTCCTGAAATCGGCAAACAAGGTAAAAGCCTGGTACGATGCTCTTCAGCAGAAACCTTCAGAAATAACCAGCAACAAGGATTTCCTTTTCATCAAATCTGAATACAAGATCCTGAGGATAAACTTTGAGGATATCAAGTACATCGAAGCCATGAGCGAATATATCAGGATACACCTTGTCAACTCCAAACCAGTGATGACACAGATCAGCATGAAAGCGATCGAAGACCAACTGCCCTCTGACCGCTTTATGAGGGTGCACCGCTCTTATATCGTCAGTCTGTCAAAGATCTCCGTGATCGAACGGAACAGGATCATCTTCGACGGCACAGTTTACATCCCGGTGAGCGAACAGTACAAAAGCAGGTTCCAGAATTATATTGATAAAAATTTCCTGGCCTGACCTCTTTTTCAGATGAAACTTTCAACGGCTTATTTCAGCCTCCGTCCCAACTGAAAAACATTGCATTCCACAGATAAAAACTGCCAGTACGTTGATTGTTTTTGGATCACACATCTTTAAGACAATACTTTTATGCAAGAAAACCAAAAGAACCTGTTATGAAAAAGATTGTAGTACTGACAGCCTTGCTGCTCTCCTCGCTTCCGCTGCTCTCCCAGGAAAGCTTTATGATCAAAACCGAAACCAGGTACTGGGATGATTCCAGAACTTATAATGGCTATACCCTTTTCGGAACAAGAGGTACCAGCTATTTGCTGGACTTCGAGGGGCATGTGATCCATACATGGCCCCTGGGCACAAATCCCCGGTTCACAGAAGCAGGTACTCTGCTTGATGCGGTCGGAGGCAACCCGAGCAACCAAAACACCTGGAAGGAGCTTGACTGGGACGGTAATGTCCTATGGCAGTATACCGAGAGCCGCAGCGATTACCATGGTCACCATGATTTCACAAAGATCTATAATACCAAGCTGGGCGATTCCACCTTCCTTTATATTGCCAATAAGGACCTGACAGCCCAGCAATGCCTGGATGCCGGATGCGACGCCCAGTATGATTACACCGGCTCCCAGATGGATGCCATCGTTGAAGTCAACAGGGCTGGGACAGTGATCTGGGAATGGTGGTTCTTCAACCATGTGGTCCAGGATATGTACCCGGCCAAATCAACTTACGGCATCATCGCCAACACACCCGGCAGGATAAACCTGAACATCCGCGGCAATCACGTAAAAAGCGACTGGCTCCACTGCAATTCACTCGACTATAACCAGTCGCTTGACCTTATCGTGGTCAACTCAGTGCATGGTGAATTCTACGTGGTTGACCACGGGAATACCTTTGTGCCGAATTATCCCGACAGCAGTATAGCACTTGCTGCAACCAGCGCAGGGGATTTCTTATACAGGTTCGGGGATCCTGCCAAATACAACCAGGGGGATCCGCCTTCGGTGGAGGATAACTGGGAAAAAGCAACTGCCGGGAATAAACAGCTCGGAGGCTCGCATGATATCCAATGGATAAGATCGGGGTTATCAGGGGCAGGGAATTTCCTGGTCTTCTGTAATGCTGAAAATCTTTTCGAGCTGACTCCCCAGTCGTACGTTATCGAGATCAATCCGTACCTGAACGCTGCCGGGACGAATACAGGCCATTTCGTGAATCCTCCTGATGCAGGGTATACTGTTGTATCATCACCAAATTCAAACCTGATGAAGGAGAATAAAAACGTTTCGAAACAGATTGTGTGGACTTTCTCAAGCAAGAACAATACTTCATTTTACAGCACTATTGGCTCAAGCGCACAGCGGCTGCCCAACGGGAACACTTTCATTTGTTCGATGAACGACGGCCATTTTTTCGAGATCGCCCCGTCCGACACCGCAATTGTGTGGGAGTATGTGAACCCTATGACCCGCGACGGGTTGAAGAAAATCAAAGTCGATAATTATCCGACCTATAACGGGGTTTTCAGGGCTTACCGCTATGCTTCCAACCATCCCGCTCTTGTGGGTCATGACCTGACTCCCGGTCCGACCATGACAGGCGCCTCCCCGGAGTACTGGACACCGGATGACATCACGGCGGTGAAAGAGAATGGCGGAGCCACACAGACTGCCGACCAGCTGAAACAGAATTATCCAAACCCTTTTTCAGCCGGCACCACGATTGAATTCGTTCTTGCACAATCAGCAAATGTCAGCCTTGGGATCTACGACCTGAACGGCCGCTATGTCAAAACCCTTGTAAAAAAATATTACAGCGACGGGAATTATTCCTTTCACTGGGACGGGACCAACGACAAGGGAATGAGGGTCGAAGGCGGGTTGTATGTGTATGTGCTGATGGCCGATGACCGAATGCTGTCAAGAAAAATGATCCGTATAAACTAATACAAACACAGGAATCGCATGTTAAAACCAGGTAGAATACTGATGCTCCTTTCCGTACTCGCAGGGGTGTCCATCCCGGTTCTCAATGCCCAGAAACTGATCAAATTCAAACTTCCCGACTCAGGACAGACCGGGAGTTTTACCCAGACCAAAGGTGAGGACTCGGATTTCCTGATCAATCCCCCCTCTTTTACCGATAACGGGGACGGCACAATCACCGATAATAACACCAGCCTGATGTGGCAGAAGACCGACGGAGGTGAGATGATCTTTGAAAACGCAGCTCCTTACTGCAGCAGTCTTACACTGGGAGGATATACCGACTGGCGCCTTCCGACGGGTATCGAACTATTGAGCATCAATAACTACAGCCGTCTTAATCCTGCCCTGGACACGGTTTATTTTACAGTGACTAATGCACAGTACTGGTGGAGCAGCGAAAAGCAGGCAGATGATTCGACCAGGATATGGGTGGTGAATGCCGGGGGAGGTATAGGCGCCCATCCGAAGTCAGAAACCATGAGCGCCGGGGGGACAAAATATTTTAACGTCAGGGCGGTCAGAAGCCTGATCACTACCGCATTCCCCGGGCCCCATTTGACCGATAAAGGTGATGGCACCATTAAAGATAATTTTACAGGCCTCACATGGCAGAAGATCCAATCGCAGGATACCATGACCTGGGAGGATGCCCTGGCATATGCCGGCACTGTTTCACTTGGCGGAAAGACTGACTGGAGGCTGCCCAATGTCAGGGAACTCCAGTCGCTGAATGATGTATCGGTATTCAAACCTTCGTTCGACAAATCCTATTTTCCCGCTGTGATATCCGGGAACTACTGGTCCTCTACCACTCTTATCCAGAACACCGCCAGGGCCTGGGATATCAATGTGGATTATGGGATTGTCTCCTACCTGGACAAGACAAAAAAGGAAAATGTATTGCTTGTGAGGGGCGGAATGGACAATGCTTACCTGAACATCAACGAAGTGCACATCCCCGGGGGTGAATACCAGATGGGGGACCACAACGGCCATTATGACCCGAACCATCCCGACGATGAGATCCCCGTGCATACTGTCAAGATAGATTCCTTCAATATGGCCACAACGGAAACGACCAACCAGCAATATCTCGCATTTCTGAATTCAGCGCTGCTGGCAGGTTCCATTGTGGTAACGAACAACAGGGTGCATTTGTCAGGTGATACAAACACGCTGTACTGTACTTACCAGGATGCACCCTATTATGACATAGGATATGACGGGACATCATTTTCAATGGCCGATTTCAGGGCGAACCACCCGGTGGTCGGTGTCATGTGGAGAGGGGCTGCCGCATACTGCAACTGGCTCAGCCAGCAAAACAACCTTGATGCATGCTATGACCAGAACAGCTGGGATTGTACTTTTATAAATAACGGCTATCGCCTTCCTACAGAAGCGGAATGGGAAATTGCAGGCCGTGGTGGCCATTACGACCCATACCTTAAATTCGAGAACGGAGATACCGTGGATACCCGGCAGGCAAACCTGCCTAATTCAGGCGACCCTTACGAAACCGGCAATTACCCGTGGACGACCCCGGCAGGATTTTATGATGGAACGCTCAGGCAAAAATCCGATTTCAACTGGCCGGGCAGTGCAGCGACCTACCAGACTGATGACGGTGCCAACGGTTACGGGTTATATGACATGCAGGGAAACGTATGGGAGTTTGTGAATGACTGGTATTCTTCGGATTATTACAGCAAAAGTCCGTTCGACAACCCGAAAGGGCCTGATACAGGTTCCGTCATGCCCGACGGCAAAGCATACCGCGGGATGAGGGGCGGGAACTGGTACAACGGCCTTGATTCAAACAATGTGAACGACGGGCATTCCAGGGTCTCGAACAGGGATCCTTCCTATTTCAGGGGCCCCCAGGATCCCAACAACCCATGGTATCACGTTGGGTTCAGGGTGATGAGAAAATACACGGTTCTGACCGGCCTTGATGAAAACGGACAACCCGGACCCGGGCTTATCAGGTTGGAACAGAATTACCCAAATCCGTTTGAAGAATGCACAACGATTAAATTCTACCTTCCAAAAGCATCCCATGTTTCACTGACCATCAGCAATATCTTCGGCAGCCGGGTTGCCTTGCTCCTGGACGAATCTGAGAGCCCCGGCTGGCATTCCCTGACCTGGGACGGAAGCAGTGTGGGAAGCGGCATTTATTTCTGCACACTCTCGGGTGATTTTCATCCTTTAACAATTAAAATGATCGTTATTAAATAGATATCATCCCTAATCTCGGGTACCATGAAAACAAGACTTCTTTTTATCTTTCTGGCTGCTGTTTTTACAAGCGGGATATCAGCCCAGACAAGGACTATGGGCCTCTTCCTGAACGACAGTACGCAATCGTTCACCGGCTATACACTGTTTGCCCCCAAGCACAATACAATGACCTACCTGATCAATAATGACGGGCGGAAATGCCATGAATGGAAAGCCAGCACCTATACCCCGGGGCAGTCGGTATACCTGCTGGAGAATGGAAACCTGTTACGCACCTGCATGCTCAACGGGCAACTCGGCTCGGGTGGAGGTGAAGGAGGAAGGCTTGAAGAATATAACTGGAATGACAGCCTGCTCTGGCAGTTTAATTATTCCACGGATAATTATACACAGCACCATGATGTTAAAAAACTTCCGAACGGGAATGTTATCATGCTGGTTATTGAAAAGAAAACCCTGGCCGAAGCCATTGCCGCCGGTTTCGATCCCAACGATTTCCAGCCCGATGTGCAGCAGAAAGGCTATATGCTTCCCGACTGCCTTATTGAAGTGCAGCCGACTTATCCTGAAGGCGGCAATATCGTGTGGGAATGGCATGTATGGGACCACCTGATCCAGGATTTCGATCCGACCAAGGCAAATTACGGGGTAGTGAGTGCTCATCCCGAGCTTATCAGCACCCATGGGGACGGGAGACAACTGCCCTGCTTCTGGAATCATATGAATTGTGTGGATTACGATACAGCCCTTGACCAGGTTGCCATGAGCGTAAGAGGGAACAGCGAGGTTTGGATCGTGGACCACAGCACGACAACGGTACAGTCGGCCAGCCATAACGGGGGTGTGCACGGCCGGGGAGGCGATCTCCTTTACCGCTGGGGAAACCCGCTGACTTATGATGCCGGAAATTCCGGCGACCAGAAATATTTTGAACAGCATGATGTGGAATGGATCAGGCCCGACTGCCCCGGGGCCGGTGACCTGCTCTGCTTCAACAACGGTGTGAACCGGAACTACTCCTCCATCGACGAGATCACTACACCCATCGATGCAAACGGTAATTACCCGCTCACAACAGGGTCGGCATGGGCACCTGCCGATCTCACCTGGACTTACCAGGCCGATCCGCCTTCCTCGATGTACGCCCTTGACATCAGCGGGGCACAACGCATGCAGAACGGGAACACGCTGATCAACGTGGGCACCCTCGGTACATTTATTGAAGTTACATCTGCAGGTGAAACAGTATGGAAATACATAAGCCCGGTTGATGATACAGGTCCGCTGATGCAGGGTGATTCCATCCCTCATGATTCCACACATCCGGATGAAACAATGAATGCCACTTTCAGGATATACAGGTATCCGCCCACTTATCCGGGCCTGACAGGAAAGGACCTTACACCCGGCAATTTTATCGAACTTTATCCTGATGGTATAAGAAACAGCGATGGGAATTCATCCGTTTTCATATTGGATCAGAATTATCCCAACCCCTGCAGTGATGAAACAGTTATCGGCTACCAGCTTCCCTGGGATTTGACTGTAACCCTGACAATAGTCAATTTATTCGGAACGGAGATCAAAACTCTTTCCGGGATGTCGCAGGGTAAGGGAAGGCATGAAATCAAGATCAGCCCCTCAGACTGGCCCGCCGGGGTCTATTTTTATAAAATCACTGCCGGGCCGTATTCGGGTGTAAAAAAAATGACCGTTATCAGGTAAACCCGGGAAGTTCCTGGTGAATCCGGTTTACCGGATACAGATTCCTCCCAGGCAAACAATAATTTCAAGCCGGTCCCGGGTACATTCCCGGGACCTTTCTCTGTTATCAGACGCAGGGAATTTCCTTGAAAAGCATCCAACTTATGAAAAAATTATACAACCAATTGCTCAAACCGTGTTAATTTTAATGAGTCTTAATGTTAAACCATGAAAGTCAGGAAAAATATAGCCGTCAGCGATTCCGGCCTGGTATTCAACCCCGAAAACGGGGAATCGTTTTCCGTTAATCCCATTGGAGTGGAACTCACAAGCCTGATGAGAGAAGGAAAATCCTTTGATGAGATATCAGCCCTGATCCTGAAAAAATACAATACCGAAAAACAGGTTTTTGAGAAAGACTTCCATGAATTCCTTGACACTCTTTCCAATTACGGCATATTAGACAATGATGAAAAAGAGAAAGCTTAATATCGCCGTCACAGGCCTGAATGCAGTGGACAGCCCTGGCCCCGGAGTCTCTGTGATAAGGGCGCTGCGCGAGGCGGAATCATTTGACGTGAGGATCATCGGCCTGGCCTATGAATCACTCGAGCCGGGGATCTATTTGCATGAGATCGTTGACAAGACCTACCAGATCCCCTATCCCGGCGCCGGGACCGATACCCTGCTGCCAAGGCTTGAATACATCCATTCAAAGGAAAAGCTGGATGTCATCATCCCCAATTTTGATGCCGAACTTTTCCCCTTTATAAAACTTGAGAAGAAGCTGCAGGCAATGGGGATCAGGATGTTCCTGCCTACACTTCACCAGTTCGAGGAAAGGCAGAAAGTGAATCTTTGTGAATTCGGGCTTAAATACGGCATAAAAGTACCGAGGGCCAGGGTCCTGTATGACCCTTCAGCCATCAACAGCCTTGCTTCCGAATTCTCTTTCCCTGTGATCGTCAAAGGGAAGTTTTATGATGCCTCCGTCGCCTACAGCCTCGAACAGGTAAAGAATTTTTATGACAGGATCAGCGCCAAATGGGGCCTGCCCATCATCATACAGGAATTCATTCACGGAACCGAGTTCAATGTAACCGGGCTTGGCGACGGGAAAGGTAAAACGATCGCAGCCATCCCGATGAGAAAGCAATATATCACCGACAAAGGCAAGGCCTGGGGAGGCATCTCCATTGCCGATGAAACGATGCTGGAACTCACCCGTCGTTTCCTTAAAGAAACAAAGTGGAGAGGCGGCTTCGAGCTCGAACTGATGAAGAATAAGGACAACGAACTGTACCTCCTCGAGATCAATCCCCGCCTGCCTGCATGGATCTACCTTTCGGTAGGGGCCGGACAGAATATCCCGGAAGCCCTTGTAAACCTTGCACTTGGGAAAAAGGTCGAAGCATTTACAGAATTCATAGTTGGCAAAATGTTTATACGGTATTCCTGGGACATGATCGTGGACCGGGAGGAGTTTGAGCAGATATCAATATACGGTGAACTTTAACAAACTGGTATGTCAAAAATAAGATATGAGCGCCCGGCAATACGGAAGCTGGAATCATCAATGCCTAACAAATTCGGGTTAAAGACTGAGTATCTCCCGATGACAAATATCGACGGTGTAAGCATAACCGGGCTGGTAAGGTCTTTTGGGTCGCCCCTGTTCGTGATATCTGAGAAAACCTTAAGGAACACCTGTAAAAAAGCCAAAAAGTCATTCATAACCAGGTATCCGAAGGTGCAATTCGCCTGGTCTTACAAAACCAATTACCTGAATGCAGTATGCAGTATCTTTCACCAGGAAAGTTCATGGGCCGAAGTAGTTTCAGGTTTCGAATATGATAAAGCCATCGCTTTGGGTGTTGCTGCCGATAAAATCATTTTCAACGGTCCGGACAAGTCAGAGGAAGATCTTACCAAGGCCATTAAAAACAACTCCCTGATCCATATCGACCACCTGGATGAATTTTACACTATCGTTGAGCTGGTAGATAAACTGAAAAAGCGGCCAAGGGTCGCCATCAGGGTGAATATGGATACCGGAGTGTATCCGATGTGGGACAGGTTCGGATTCAACTATGAGAACGGGCAGGCATGGGATGCCATGAATAAGATCATGCATTCCGAAAAAATGGATCTCGTGGGACTGCACTGCCATATCGGGACTTTCATGCTTTCGCACAATGCATATGGTGTTGCAGCAGCCAAGCTGGCCGATCTGGCCATCTCCCTTCAGAAGAAATTCAACCACGAAATCTCCTATTTCGACCTGGGAGGCGGTTTTGCTTCAAGGAATACCCTTAAAGGCGCTTACCTGCCCGGCAGCGATACAAACCCGACCTTCGACGACTATGCTGAAGTCATTACCACGGCCCTGCTTAACAGTAACTTCAAGAAGGACAAGCTGCCCCTGCTGATCCTTGAGACCGGGCGCGCCCTGGTTGACGAAGCAGGTTTCCTGATTGGTTCGGTCGTATCCAATAAACGGTCAAGTACAGGAAAGCGAACCACTATCCTGGATGCAGGAGTGAACATCCTGTTTACCTCTTTCTGGTATGATCACAAGATCACGCCTGCCCAGCCTTTCACGCACTATTCCGAAGAGACCTGCATTTACGGTCCGCTCTGCATGAATATAGACGTGATCAGGGCGAATGTCAACCTTCCCTTGCTGAATAAAGGGGATCAGGTGGTCATCCATAATGTCGGCGCTTACAACATGACCCAGTGGATGCAGTTCATCACTCTCCGCCCCAGGGTGGTATTGATTGATGAAAGCAGGAACATTCATATCATCCGTGAAAAAGAAACGCTGGATAATATGGTTGAAATGGAAAGGATGCCGGAGTATCTGAAAAAATTCGAACTTTGAAAGGGTAAATCAATTGTATGAACATCCTTTTTAAGCTCTGCATCCGGATCCGCTTCGGTAGAGGAGAATCTATCCGGGGAGAGTGAACAACAACCCGGGAATTAACTTGAATTGATGATACGACGCCTGCATAGCCTCTTCCCTTCCCTTGCCGACAGTGTGCTTAACAGTTACACCCAGGTTTATTTTTCAAACAACAGGGTATTTGCCATCATCCTGCTGGCGGTGACATTCTTCGATCCCTGGGCAGGCCTCAGCGGGATGCTTTCGGTAGTCTTTGCGAATGCAATAGCATATATCGTGGGATTTAACCGGGTGAATATCCGGCTGGGGTATTATGGGTTCAACAGCCTTTTGGCCGGACTCGGGCTGGGAATATATTACCATCCCGGTCTTCAGTTCTTCACCCTCCTTGCCTTCACCGCAGTCCTTTCCCTTTTCATCACCTTGTTTTTCGAAGGAGTTATCGGGAAATACGGCCTGCCTTTCCTGAGCATGTCCTTCCTGTTTACCATATGGCTGGTGACCCTCGCCTCAAGGCATTTCTCGGCCCTTGTGATCAGTGAAAGAGGCATTTATTCATTGAATGAGATGTATTCTATAGGCGGGCTAAAAATGGTTGGTCTGTACGAATGGTTCAATAATATCCCCCTGCCGCCTTCACTGAAAATTTATTTCCGTTCTCTGGGCGCCATATTGTTCCAGTACCACCTTTTACCGGGGATACTGGTGGCTTTGGGATTACTGATCTATTCCAGGATAGGCTTCGTACTCTCGCTCATCGGTTTCTACTCGGCCTTTTATTATTATCATTTCATCGGCGCAAATTTCGAGGAGCTGAGTTACGGATATATAGGGTTCAACTATATCCTCACCGCCATAGCAGTAGGAGGATTCTTTATTATCCCTTCCGTGTATTCCTACATCTGGGTGATCCTGCTTACTCCCCTCATCTCCATCCTGCTTACCAGTACAAACCAACTGTTTTCCGTTTTCCAGCTTTCAGTTTTCTCCCTGCCGTTCAACCTGACCGTTCTGTTATTCCTTTACATTTTGAAGTTCCGTGAGCGTTTTTATTCCAAGCCGGCTCTGGTTGCTTACCAGCAGTTCTCCCCCGAAAAAAACCTTTATTCACAGCTGAATTATTCGGAAAGATTCGGAAATATGGCAAATTTTCCCCTCAGTCTTCCGTTTTTCGGCGAATGGCAAGTGACCCAGGGACATGAGGGTGAGATCACCCATAAGGGGGACTGGCGGCATGCCTGGGATTTTGAAATCACAGGCCCCGACGGGAAAACATTCAGCGGAACCGGAGACCAGCCCCAGGATTATTATTGTTTCGGAAAACCCGTGATTTCCCCGGGTGACGGCCAGGTCGAAGAAATCATCATGGATGTTGAGGATAACGGGATCGGTAAAACCAACATTGAACAGAATTGGGGGAACGCAGTTGTGATAAAACATGCCGACCATCTTTATTCCAAAGTCTGCCATCTGAAGAAAGATTCGGTCAGGGTTAGCCAGGGGGACTTTATAAAAGCCGGTGATATCCTTGCATACTGCGGAAATTCAGGCAGATCACCGGTGCCGCATCTTCACTTCCAGGTGCAGGGAAATCCGTATATCGGCTCAACCACTATCGACTACCCTTTGTCCAATTTCATCATCCGTGAAAAGAACCGCTTCCTGCTGCGGGCCTATGGTATTCCCGCGAAAGAGATGATCCTCTCAAATATCGGGACCAAATCATCCATGGAGAAAGCATTCCGCTTCATCCCCGGTGAGAAATTGAATTTTATGGTCAGATATGAGAGGGGAACAGAAGAGAAAGTGCAATGGGAAGTGCAATCAGGGTTTGACGGCAAACCTTTCATTTATTGTGAAAATTCAGGTTCCCGTGCATTTTTCACCTTCCGGAACCATGTGCTTTCCTTTACCCACTTTGAAGGCGACAGGACTTCCCTTTTATGGTATTTCTATCTGAATGCATATAAAGTAGTTACGGGATTTTATAAAGATCTTGTCATTGAAGACCGGCTCCCGCTGAATATTTTAAGATCAGGATTACTGAAGTTTCTGCAGGACCTGCTTGCACCGTTTTTCATTTTCCTCAGACCTGTCTATACCATGAATTTTATCAGGGAGGCGGATGACTTTACAAATTCCAGAATCTGGCTTGAATCCGTTTCCCTGGTGAAGCTTGGAAGGTTCACGATGAAGCGGGTATCGGCCGGGTTTGAGATCAGTTCCAAAGGGATTGACAAGATCAAGATACAGGATAATAAAATTTCAATAGAGGCTGTAAGGGATGATGAGGACTAGGAATTCTGACATGATTATCCTGGCAATACTTTTCTGGCCGGGACTGGCTGGCGCTCTTGATTTCAGGACGGTGGACTTCCAGACCTCACGGCTTTTCAATGAACAGAAGTGGGATTCCGTCATATCCATCGGGAAAGAAGCCCTGCACGAGAACATTGACTACTTCTACCTGCGGCAGAGGATGGGCATTTCGTACTATCACCTTGGACGGTATTTCCCGGCTATCGAACATCTTGAAAAAGCCGGGAAATTCAACTCTTCGGATCCCCTGACCCGGGAATATCTCTATCTTTCCTATGCCGCTGCGGGCAAAGTGGATAATGCCAGGGCAATATCACCTTCACTTGATAAAGAGACCAGGCAAAGACTGGATATCCGGAAAAATATTTTCGACCAGGTGGATGCCGAAGGGGGAGCCATCCTCAGCAGTGAAAATGAAATTAAGGAGAATCCTTATCTCATGGGGAAAGACAGTATCGCCGGTGAAAAAGATGTTTACAGGAACTCTTATTACGGGCACCTTGGCATCAACCTGAATATAGGAAGCAGGGTGAGCGTTTATGCCTGTTACAACTATATGGATTTTCTGAAAGTGAAATATTTCCAGAATGCGGAACCCGGGAATACACTTGTGAAAATTGCAGATTCTGCCTGGGGAAAGCAGTATATCTATTCTCATTCAAAAGTCACCAACGATACAAGTTTCCAGTATAATATGACGCAACACGAGGCCTATCTTTCGGTTTCCGTGGTTCTTCCGAAAGGTTTCCGCATCAGGCCTGCCTTTCATTTTATCAATGTCAGGTACACAAACATTAATGTCCGCCATACCCAGCAAACCATCATGGATACTGCCCGATATATGAAAAGGCCCCCACCGGGATATCTTCTCATCCCGTTTGTGAAGATCACCGACACTTACACCCAGACCGACACCTCGTTCAGCAACTATTTAGGTTCACTTGCCCTTGACTGGGACATTAAGGTTTTCAGGCTCACCCTGAGCGGAAGCATTTCAAACCTCAATGCCAAAACCCAGACCCAGGGAGGATTTTCGTTAACCTATTATCCCCTGGGCTCCGCCGGATTTTATGGCGTATCGGCCGCTACCGCATTCTTCGAGAGCGGGAAATCCAGGCTGATATTCCAGCAAATCATGGGAGGCAAGGTTCTGAAAAGACTGTGGATAGAGGGCATGGTCATCTACGGGGACCTTTCCGGTGCGAATTTGTCAAACGGATACCTGGTGTATAATATCACCGATACCTATAATTACGGTGCCGGTGCCAGCCTGAGCTATTATTTTTCGAAACACCTGGGAATCTCCTTTACTTACCAGTTCTTCAGCAAGGAAAGCACGACGACTTACATGCTGCCAAACCCGGAAGGACCGGGAAGGCCCGTACCCGCAACAACTAACAGTAATTATTATACAAACACTCTAATAGGAGGAATAAAATGGAAACTTTAATGAAGAAAATACTTGTCATTTGCCTGCTTTGTTCCAGCATGCAGATGAAGGCCCAGACCAGCGAAATGAAAAACGTGGAGGACGCCTTCAGCAGTTCCTATACCCTGGAACTTAAAGCTGAATACAATGCCGCCATGGCCATCCTGAAAACAGTCTATGATGAAAAATCCTATGAGATAAATCTCCGCCTGGGATGGCTGAATTACCTTGCCGGACTTTTCACCGAATCGTCGGCCTATTACCAGAAAGCCATCAGCCTGAAGCCGTATTCCATTGAAGCAAAACTGGGCTTTGCTTACCCTGCAGCCGCACTCGGGAACCTCGACCAGGCGATCAAACAATACCAGGAGATATTGAAAATCGATCCCCAGAATACGATCGCGAATTACCGCATGGGCTCGATCTTGTATGGGAAAAAGGAATATGCCGATGCGGATAAATATCTTGAAAAAGTGGTCAACCTGTATCCCTTCGATTACGACAGCAATATACTGTATGCCTGGACCCAATACCGTTTAGGGAAATTCCGTGAAGCCCAGGTCCTGTTCCATAAGGTCCTCATGATACGTCCGAATGACCCATCGGCGCTCGAAGGCATAGGACTAATCAAGTAGCTGAATTTATTTCTCTATCTTTGTGTACAACCCGTATAAAAACGGGTTCCCATGCCTTACCCTAAATGACATAGAGCGGATTACGAGATCCTGCTTCCAGCGGTTCCAGATAAAGCCCTGCACATAAAGGGAATGATGTTTCCAGTCGATGTCAGCAAGACGGCAGGAACAGAATATCCGCCGGAATCCCCCCGGATGCTTTCCATCGATATCGGCCGAATAGAACGACTGAAGGATGTCCTTCCGGTAAATGCCCAACTGAAGGTAGGCGACCGTGAACCTTGAACCCGTCTCCACATCGGCTGAAAAATCAATTACATCATTCCTGTGACGGCAGATGTCCCTGAGGGAACCTCTGAACGTGGGGCTGAATTCAATACTGCTGTCCATATAAAAAACGGGAATCTGCACATCCTCCCCGTCAAACCAAACGGCTGAAGGGTTTGGGCTGACCCAGCCTTTCCTGTCGGAAGTAAAGTCAGCATCGGACCTGAAATAATATTCATCGGGGCCTGCTACACTGTCCTTCGAGAAAACATAGAAATCACCCTCATTCAAACACCTGTGCCTCAACAGGTAAGGATATTTCGCCCGGATGACCTGGTAATCCTCCCATCCCGAATTGGAGATGCATCCGTAAATAAAGTACTTCGCCCGGCAGGTATCAACAATGTTTGCGATAACAGGAGGTTCAAAAATATCATGCATACAGCCGGGCTTGAAACCCTTCATCCCCGGTTTCCCAAGGTAATAATCCGTTATGCGGCGATGCGAATCGAGCAGGACAAAACAGTTTGAGCTTCCCAGGGAGTCGCAGGCCTGCCTGGCATCTTCGAGGATCTCCCGGTAAGGGGAGTTGTAAAACAGCTCATAATGCTTCCTCTCATATACCAGTGACGGGATGATCACCAATGCAGAAAGGCCTGTAAGTATTCCCTTCTGCCATGCCCGTTCCGCCCCGGCATAAAAGAACAACAGTAAGAGTAGGAAGGGAAAGGAAAAGATAAGCACTGAATACTGAAGCACGGGGTTTATAAACAGGGAATATAGAAATCCGACCAGCAAGGGCAGGAAAAACCACAGGAAAGAAACCAGGACAAAGCGCTTGTCAGTTCTTTTTCGGGGCATTCTCCAAGCAAGTCCCAGGATCAGCAGCAGAAGCAAGAGTGCAAAAACATATGATGAGAACTGGAAAACATAAGCCATATAATCGAACAGAAAGTCAGGTTTTGGTTTACCCAGCCAACCCCCTATCCCTCCCTGCTTCAACTGGCTGAAAAAGACCGGGAAATGCGGAATATACAATAATAATACCACGATCCAGGAGAGGACAAACGAAAGGCGGCGGTTTTTTTCAATGATAAAAATCCCGGTAAGGCCCGCAATTCCGCAGAAAAGCAAAGTGAAATGATGGTTGTAGCAACACAATGCGGATACCAGGATATATCCTGTGAGGTTCAGGTAATATTTTTTATGGGGAGAAAGCATGAGGTTCGTCCAGAAATACACCATCAGGAGGACCAGGAACAAGCCACTGGCGTATGGCCTGGCAATCTGGCCATACATAACGGGGTATTGGAGGAACGACAAAAAGCACGCAGCCAAAAGGCCTGCCGCGGAGCTGAACCATTTCTTCCCGATCAGGTAAAGCATGTAAACTGCAGCAAGACTGAACAGGGTAAAAGGAAGCTTTACGATGGGTTCGGAGATCCCGAAAAGCATAACCCAGTAATAGAGGAATACCTGGACACCGGCAGGATGGGTGTCAATAAGCACTCCTTTTGCAATAAGTTCATGAAAACTGCCGAACTGGGTGCGGAAAACCGCGCTGAACTCGTCATGTGTAAAGGGAATATCAGAATAGTTATAAAACCTGAGAATTGCCCCTGTTGCAATGATCAGGAAAATCAGGACCTGGTCAGTATGAATTCTTTGTGTGAACCGCATTTCCGTTATCAAACATACGAAATTCCATGGAAAGATAAAACCGGTCAGCCTATGCGTGATATCTGAGCCAAGCCCGGCCTGTCAAGCAGGCGTATCTCCTTTTCGTCAAACCGGATGATCCCCTCATGCTCAAACGACCTCAGTATCTTCAGGGCGCTGTCGCGCGACATGGCCGAAAGGTCAGCCAGGTCCTGCCGGCCCAGTACCATGGGGAAATGATCGTCCTCAAAGATCTCCCCGAAAAGATACAACAGGGAATCGGCCATCCTCCCGGGCATTTGTTTTTGGGTAAGGGATATCAGGCGGTTATAGACACTCAGGGTATTATGGCTGAAATCCTTCATAAAGGCTTCGGCAAATTTCCTGTTCGTGCCGATGATCTCCCTGAAAATATTCATGTCGATCAGGCAGACGGATGATTGAACCAGGGCCATCACTGTGTAATGATGCATCTGGTCAAGATAAATCCCCGGCCCGCCGATGAAGTTCGTAGGCCTGACGATCCTGAGTATCGCTCTCCTGCTCTCTATCCCTTCAAGGTACAGTATGGCCATGCCTGAATTCACCGATATCACATGGGTCATCTGCGTCCCCTGCTTCCTGATCGTCTCCCCTGCCCTGAACACGACGTTGACTTTGTTCCTTTCAACAAGTCCGAGTTCTTCATTGCTCAGCAAAGTGAAAAGCTCTGATTTGCAAAGGCAGTCTATACAACTGATCTGTGGTCTTTCAAAGTATTCTGTCATAAGCCTGAAAGATTTGATCTCGAACAGAACCACCCCGGCTTGTCCATAACATAGTAACAAAAGTAATTAATATTGACATATATCAATTTATTCCCGTTATTTAACCATTGAATTGCGGAAAAAATTCCACTTATTTTATCATACATCTCTTTTCATCACTATCCGACCCGATCGTTTGAAATTTTAGCTTTGTGTAGCGGCTCAAGGGTTTGCCGCCCGGAGTAAACCGGAGTTCCGGGTTTCGCCAAAACTGCCGGTTTGTTTCATTTCTCCGGATAAGGAAAGTCAGTACAAATCAACCATATGAAGAATAGCAATTCCTCAAGAAGAAAGTTTCTTAAACTCGGCCTGTTTGCAGGCGCAACAGCATTGATCGGCTCGGGCGGCAAGGTTTTATCGGCCGTTTCAGGCGCCGGGGCGGCTGCAAAGGGAACTGATGAAAAAGTCAAATTGCTTTCCCCCGACGGTTCGCTGGTAGAGGTGGACAAATCGCATTGCAGCGCCTGTGCTGTAAGCGGTAAGGAAGCCAGGCAGGGGATCCCCAATAAGAAAATGGTCATGGTCGTGGACCTATCACGATGCCGAAATGCCAGGAAATGCCTCGAAGGCTGTCAGAGCATGCATCATCTTCCGCCGAAGATCGAGTGGATCAAATTTTTCCTCATGCGCGACAGCAAGGATACTTCGCCTTACTGGTTTCCGAAGCCATGCTTCCATTGCAACAACCCGCCCTGTGTCAAAGTCTGCCCGGTTGGCGCGACGTTTAAACGGACCGATGGCATTGTTCTCATCGATAATGACCGTTGCATAGGCTGCAAGTTCTGCATGGCCGCATGCCCCTATTCCTCCAGGGTGTTCAACTGGGGAGAGCCCGAACAGGAAGCCCTTCCGAAGGATAAAAAATATTCACCCGAAACATCCTGGCCGCAGAAAAAAGGCACAGTCGGAAAATGCGACTTCTGTCCCGATATGGTAAGGCAGGGAAAGCTTCCCTCCTGTGTTACATCCTGTCCGAATGGCGTCTACTTTTATGGCGACAAGAATGAAGATGCGGTAACCAATGGCACCGAAACGATAAGGTTCAGCGAGCTTGTCCAGCAAAAGGCGGCCTACCGTTATATGGAGGAACTGGGTACCGAGCCCAGTGTGTATTACCTGCCTCCCGTCAACCGGCTGTTCGATTACAAAGTGGGGCTGCAGGACCTGAAACCGGAGGAGATCAGATTATATAAAGAAGAAGCAGGCATAACCGATTAATTTCACCAAGTATGTCATACAACAGCAGAACTTACTCTCGTTACGAGATTTTTAAGCCCCAGCTTGAATCCATCAGCAGGAACGGTTATTACTTCATTACTCTCATGGTCCTTATCATAGCCTGGGGTTGTTATGCACTGTATATGCAGTTATCAAAAGGGCAGGTGGTGACCGGGATGCGCGATTACGTCATCTGGGGCATTTATGATGCGAACTTCATTTTCTTCATCGGGATCAGTTATGCCGGGGCCCTGATCTCCGGGATACTGCACCTGCTGAGGGTGGAGTGGAGGCATCCTATCTTACGGATGGCCGAGACCATAACAGTGGTTTCCACCCTTATCGGGCCCAGTTATATTTTCCTGAGCATGGGAAGGCTCGACAGGGTCTGGCATCTCATTGTTTACGGCAGGATACAATCGCCTATAGTCTGGGATGCCATTGCCATCTCAACTTATCTTTTCGGCAGTCTGATCTTCCTTTACCTGGCCTGCGTGCGCGACCTCGCGTTCATGAGGGATAACCCGGTGACCGTCTGGAAATGGCGCAACCGCCTGTACAGGTTCTTTTCAGCCGGCTTCCGCAATACCCCTCGCCAGTCCGTTCTGCTGAACCAGCTTATCGATCTCATCTCCATCGTGATCATTCCCCTCGCCATCCTGGTGCATTCCGTCCTGGCCTGGATCTTCGGGATGACGCTAAGGCCCGGCTGGCACAGCACCATCTTTGCACCTTACTTTGTACTGGCGGCAATATATTCCGGGACAGGTGTCCTGATCATCGTCATGTTCGTGTTCCGGAAGATCTATCACCTTGAAGATATCATCACAAAAAACCATTTCACATACCTGGGCATGCTGCTGATGATCCTTGGCGCCCTTTACGGATACTTTACCTTCAGCGAATACCTGACCAACTGGTACGGAAGCGTGAAGTGGGACATGGCCGTGCTTTTCCGCCTGTTCGACACTTCCACTTACTGGTGGTGGTTCTTTTTCTCAGCCATCATCGGTGTGCTGCTGCCCATCATCCTGATTGCCCTGCCAAAATTAAGGAGCATCGGCACTATCGTCCTGGCCTCAATGATCGCCGTGACAGCCCTTTGGGTGAAACGTTACCTCATCATCATCCCTACCCTGGAAACGCCATTGCTGCCGCTCCACGACCTGAGGCCTGAATTCGCCAGCTATGCCCCGACCTGGGTGGAATGGTCCCTTACAGCCATGGGGATCGCCCTCTGGATGCTGCTGTTCTACCTGTTCTCAAAGTTCCTGCCCATCGTCCCTCTGGTCAAGATCCCTGCATCCGAGGAAAAAGATTATTTAAAGCTAAGGCAGCTTTCAAGGCAACGGATCATCAAGCGCATCGTCAGCAAGGCCATCAAGGATAACAGCGCCGCCATCTCCTTGACCATCCTTTTGCTGGTCTCCACGGTTTCTTATTCCTATGCACAGGATCCGCTAAGGACAAGGCTTAAGCTTGAATTCCAGAATAAGTCGGGGACCCGCATGCTTACTGCGAAGCTGACAAGCAAGAAAGACGACCAGACTGTGCCCCTCGAGGGGAAGGATGTGAAATTCTTCGTCCGGGGAGAAAAAGAAAAGAAACTCCTGGGGAACTCATCCACAGTGGAAACAGGTATAGCCACTTTCACTCTTCCCGAAAACCCCGGAGTGCCGAAGAGCAAGGATGGAAAATACAGCTATTCATCTTCTTTTGGAGGGGACAAGGAATACCAGGCTTCTGAGTCGTCGGCCGACATAAAGGATGTTTATATGAAACTCTCGTTTGAACAGAAGGACAGCTCGAAACTGATCAGCCTTTTTGCAGCCGGGATAGGGCAGAACGGGGATTCGGTGCCCATTGACGGGCAGAAAGTCACGTTTTATGTTCCCCGCACTTTTTCCCTGCTTAAGATAGGCGAAATGAATATGAAAGCCGGTCATGCCGAGATTGATTTCCCGGTGACCCTGCCGGGCGATTCCGCCAGAAATCTTACGGTTATCGCGAAGTTCGAGGACAGCGATGACTACGGCAATGCCGAAGTTACCGCCAATAAGGACTGGGGAAAGCCCCTTCCTCCGTTGGTATTAGTAAGGCGTGGACTTGGCGATACCAAGGCCCCCCTCTGGATGGTATATACGCTGATCGTACTGTTGTCTCTGGTCTGGTTTCATTTTTCCTACGCCATCATCACGATTTTCCGGATCCGGCACCTGGGTAAAAAAGCCTTGCAGGAGGAACAGTCACAACCGGCATAATATATGGAGTGGGGATTCTCGCCATCGCACGCGTTTGCAACCCTTACAGTGTATTTTAACAAGAAAAGTAAATTGAAAATCAAATAATAAACATTAAACAAAGGAGGATTTATGAAAATGATGAATGTAAGCCGTTTATTTGTACTGATGATGATGCTGAATGCAATTTGCCTGTCGGGTTTCTCGCAGAAACCTGCAAAATGGACAGCACCTGATAAATACAAGACAACCAAGAACCCGAGTGCAGGTGATGCCAGCAGTGTCAGTACCGGAAAGGATCTGTATGCCAAGCACTGCAAATCCTGTCACGGCAAGGATGGACTGGGTGACGGGCCGAAAGCCGCAACCCTGGGCGTTTCATGCAGCGACTTTACGACCAAGGATTTCCAGGCGCAGAGCGATGGCGAGATCTTTTACAAGATCACTACCGGCAGGGATAAAATGCCAAGTTTCAGCAAAACCCTGCCTGAGGATGCTGACCGCTGGGCTCTTGTCAATTACCTGAGAAAGCTTAAGTAAAACTGCCTGAGGCAGAACTATGCTTGATACAGAATCAACGGACAGCCAAGGCTTCGACCAGCTTTCCGAAAGAATTGCCGGCCTGGAAAGAAGGCTTTCCGCGCTGGAGAACAGGATTACATCCGGGTCGTTCAGCCAGGAATTCATCGATGTCCGTGATAAAGGCATGTCGGGAGGCGAGACCGTTTCGGTCGACGAGACCACGATAGAATCCAATATCCTGGAATTCGGCCTTTCATGGGTAGGCAGTATCGTATTGCTTTTCGGGATAGGCTTCCTGATGATGTTCATCCAGAAACAGGCCAACGCATATGTTTCCACCCTTATTGGTTATATTTCCGTGGGAGGAGTGTATTTCCTTTCCAGAAACCTGAAAGAATCCCATGGGCACCTCTCTTTCATGCTGAATATAGGCACCCACCTGTTATTATTTTATGTCACCCTGCGCCTCTTTTTCTTTACAAACCCGCCTGTCATCCCGGTAAAGGAAGCTGTAGTTGGGCTGCTCATCAGTACGGCCGGCTTTCAGGTTTACCGGGCCATCCTGCTGAAATCAGAGCTTATCGCATCTATCGCTGTCATCCTCCTGCTGCTGACCGCTTCCTTTTGCGATATGACCCATGAAACCCTGCCCCTTCTGACCCTGTCGGCTGCCACCTCATTTTTTCTGTTCTATAAATACGGGTGGTGGAAGCAGATGATGGCCACGATCATCCTTGTTTACCTGTTCCATATCCTCTGGATGCTTGGAAATCCACTGATGGGGCATGCGGTTTCAGGCATTTCTACTCCGCAGCAGAACCTGCTGTATCTTTTTTCCTATGGTTTTATCTTTTCGCTGGTTCCGCTCGTAAGGCAGGATTCCGGTTTCAAGACCAGTGTGTATACCAGCAGCGTTCTGGTCAACGGAGGCTTTTTTTTCATGGTCCTCCTGCTTGACGTCCTGATGTTCTATATGAAAAGCTACAGCGGTATATTCGCAGGGATATTCATTGCCTGCCTGGGCTGGTCCATCTTTCTCAAGTTCCGTACCGGGAGGGTTTTTGACCCTGCATTTTACGCCATCTTCAGTTTTCTTGCCCTGAGTGCGGCGGTTTACGGCTATACCGGGTTGCCGGGAGCCTACCTTCTTCTTTCGCTTCAGAGCCTGCTCGTGGTTTCATGGGCCCTATGGTTCCGGAGCCAGTTCATCGTGGTGGTCAATACGATCCTGTTTGTCGGGATGCTGCTGGTCTACCTGGTTTCAGGTACTTACCCCGACAAGGTGAATTTCACTTTTGCCATCACGGCATTCCTGACGGCAAGGTTGATCAACTGGCAGAAAATGAGGCTGGAGCTGAAAACCGAAATGTACAGGAATGTATACCTGTTGAGCCTGTTCTTCACATTTGCATTTGCAATTTACCATGCGGTGCCTTCTCAATACGTGACGCCTGCCTGGACAGGTATAGCCATCCTTTATTTTATCCTGAGCCTTATCCTGAAGAATACAAAGTACCGCTGGATGGCTATCGCCATGTTACTGGTCACGGCTGTTTACCTTTTCGTGGTTGACCTCGCGCATATGGAGACCGGCTATAGGGTGATTGCATTCCTTTTCCTTGCAGTGGTGCTTTTCGGCGCTTCGATTTATTTCACCAAATTCCTTCGTAAGAAGAAAGCCAGGGAATAATTTTACATTTGCATCAGTGAAATGAATACTGAGCAAATCCTGAAACCATGCCTGAAAATCCTGGTGTTGCGCTGATTACCGGGGCTTACGGGGCCATCGGCAAAGCCATTGCCCGGCAGATGGCTTTGAAAGGATATACCACTATCCTGGCCGGCCGGGATGAAGCCATGCTTAAACAGGCCTCCGGCGAGATCATCCGCATAAGCGGGAATAAAAATGTCAGTTATGAAATGGTCGATCTTTCCCGCATGACATCCATCCGGTCACTGGCTGAAAGATGGAAATCTCCATTGCAGATACTTATCAATAACGCTGCCACAAGTCCGAAGAAGCGGACTGAAACGCCGGAAGGAATCGAGCTTCAGTTTGCGACCAACGTGCTGGGATACTTCCGGATGATCACTTTTTTTTCAGGGTTCATGGAAACTGCACTTGATCCCAGGATCGTAAATGTTGCAAGTTACTGGGCCGGCGGACTGGATTTAGCGGACCCTGAATTCAGGAAAAAGGTGTATGACAACGACCAGGCCTATCGTCAATCGAAGCAGGCTGACCGCATGCTTACCGTGGCTTTCGCCGGGAGGCTCAAACCGCGGGGTATAACGGTCAACTCCTGCCATCCCGGGGATGTCAATTCAAAACTCAGCAATAACCTTGGTTTCGGCGGCCACGAGTCGCCCGACATGGGCGCTGCAACCCCGGTGTGGCTTGCAACAGATCAGTCGGTGAGAGGAATTTCGGGGCGCTATTTCGAACATTGCGCTGAGGCGGATTGCAGTTTCAGCAAAGATAAAGCCGGGGTTGAAGCCTTATTCCGCCTGTGTGAAAACTATTAGACCCGGTTCCTGGTCACTTACCCTGTGTTTTTCTCACTCAGCTCCATCCAGCGTTCGGTGCTGCTGTCAATTTCCTTCAGGATATCGGAAAAGCGGTTTGATTTCTCCATCAGTTCAGCCTGGCCCAGCAGTCCCGATCCCATTTCAGCTTCGAGTTCCGATTTTTCCTTCTCAAGCCTGCCGATCAGGGTTTCGAGGTTCCCGAATTCAAGTTTTTCCTTATAAGTCAGTCCCGGCCTGCTCTGTTTGGGGCGTCCGGCCGCGATGGCGGGATCCCTTGGAGCGTTTGCTTTTGCCAGAGCTGCTTTTCGCTTTGCGCGTTCGGCATATTCCCTGTACTGGGAATAATTACCCGGGAAATCTTTCACTACCGCTTCACCGCTGAAAACGAAAAGATGGTCGACGATCTTATCCAGGAAAAAGCGGTCATGGGTGACCACGAGCACACAGCCCTGGAATGAAGCCAGGTATTCTTCGAGGATGTTCAGGGTAAGTATGTCCAGGTCATTTGTCGGCTCATCGAGGATGAGGAAATTCGGGTTCTGCATCAGGACAGTGACCAGGTATAAGCGCCGTTTCTCTCCTCCGCTGAGTTTATATACAAACTGCTGGTGCATGGGGTAAGGGAACATGAAATAGTTCAGGAAATGGGCGGCAGTGACTTTTTCGCCGTTGCTCATCTGGACCACATCCGCGATCGACTTGACCACATCGATCACCCTTGTCTGTTCATCGAAGCTGATTCCCTCCTGCCTGTAATGCCCGAACCTGATGGTGGCGCCTATCTCAACGGTTCCCTTCTGCGGGCGTATTTTACCTGTTGCGATATCCAGGAAGGTGGTCTTGCCTGTCCCGTTATTCCCGATGATTCCTATTTTTTCGCGACGTTTGAAGATATACCCGAAATGTTCAAGGATGCGAGTGCTGCTCCAGGAGAAGTTCACATCATGGATCTCGAGGATCTTCCTGCCCATGCGCTCTCCTTCCATCTTTAAGGTCATGGTTGATTCAAAGTTTTTTCCGGCAGCTTTATCCTTAATCTGGTAATAGCTTTCGATACGTGCCTTTGACTTTGTCGTGCGGGCCTGGGGCATCCTGATCATCCATTCATGTTCCCGGCGGAGGATATTCCTGGCTTTTTCCGTTTCCTGGGTTTCATTCTCCTTTCTTTCCTGTGATTTCTCAAGGAAGTATTCATAATTGCCCTTATGGCGGAATAGCTTTGTATTCTCAAGTTCAATTATCTCCTGGCAGACCCGGTTAAGAAAATACCGGTCATGGGTCACCATCAGCAGGGTTACCTGGCTACGGGTGAGGTAGTCTTCCAGCCATTCGATCATCTCGATGTCGAGGTGGTTTGTCGGTTCATCCAGGATGAGGAAATCCGGTTCGGTAATGAGTGTCTTGGCAAGTGCCAGGCGCTTCCTCTGGCCTCCCGAAAGCTCCGACACTTTCTGGTGGAGGTTCAGCAGGCTGAGGCGGGTAAGGATCTGCCTGATCCTTGTTTCATATTCCCAACCCTGCATGGCATCCATGCGTTCCATCGCTTTTGAAAGGAGATCCTTTGAGCCCGATTCCATGGCTGCCTCGTAATCGTGGATTGTTTTAAGGATCACGTTGGATGTTGAATACAGTTCGTCAAAGACACTCAGTCTGTCATTCAGCAGCGGTTCCTGCTTCAGGTAGGCCATGGTGGCCTGGTTGAACAGCCTGACAGAACCCCCGTCGGACTGCTCGGTGCCGTGAATGATGTTCAGCAAGGAGGATTTGCCTTCACCGTTACGGGCTATCAGCGCGACTTTCTGAAACTGGTTGATGGAAAATGAAATATTTTCGAACAGCACCCTCTCACCGAAATGGCGTGTCAGATTCTCGACCTGGAGAAGGGTAGGCATATCCGGCAGTTTATTAAAAGTTAAAGCCCAGGTTGACGAACAACAAGGGTCCTGAATTCATATTCGATCCCATCAGGGTGAGTTCCACCGGGCCTATGATACTGTTATAGCTGGCTGTGATCCCGTATCCGCAGAGGAAATTTTTTGCAGCAAACAATTCCTGGGAATCGTTTTCAACCGCTCCTGCATCCGCCCTCGCAGTCAGGAACAGGTTCTTATAGACGTTATATTGCAGCTTCAGCCGGCCGACTGCCGAATAATAACCGAACTTCTGGATGAACTGCAGCCCGGTGAACGAAACATACTGGTCGATATAGCTGTGAGGCGCCAGTCCGCCTAATCCGAAACCATGCTGAAGCGGAGGGATGTTCTGGTCCCAGAGGGAGGCGCCTGCAAACAGCCCGGGCTGGAGGACGAACTTTCGTGAAAGGCGTATCGCCTGGTCGTATTTCAGGTAAAAAACTGCGGCATCGGCAAAGATCTCTTTGGACCAGTTATTGGCGAAAGGCATGGTATATTCTCCCCTCAGGGTAGCCAGTATGCCGTGGGTGGGAAAATACGGGCGGTCGCGTGAATCGGCCATCAGCGAAAGGTACACCGTTCCATAACCTGAAAAGTGTTCAAACTGTTCCAGGGCCGAATCCATCCGTATGTCCTGGGCGAACCTGAAATATTCATAATCGAAGCCTGCTTCCAGGTTCAGCATGTTCCTGAAGGCATACCGGAAGAAGAGGGAACCCTTGTAATTGTAAAATGTGATCTGGTTCACCTTGACGTCCTTATCATACTCGCTGAACCGGAAGCTGTAGAAATCGCCTTTGAGCCCGAACGCCGCTTTGCCTCCCAGGCCGAGAAGGTAAACCACCCTGGCACGGGGATCGGCGCTGACATTCACGTCGGCAAAAAGTTTTGAATTCTTCCCGAGAATATTCCGGAAACTGCCGCTCAGGATCAGCCCCGCCCCGTAATTGTTATCGTAATGTATGCTTGCAGCCAGTGAGCCCGGCCCTGTCTCGGATGCCTCGATCACAAGATTGGTCTTGCCTTTATCCTGCTCGAATTCATAAAAAACGTGCTCGAAAAAACCTGAGCCATAGATTTTACGGATGTTTTCCTGAAGTTCCGATATGGTGATGCTTGTATTTTTAGTACTCTCAAACAGGCTTGTAAAAAAATTGCGCGGCACTTTTTTATTTCCCCTGATGATGATGCTGTCAAATTCAAACGCATCCAGCGGCCTTGCAGTCAGCTTCTTTACAGGGCGGTATTCGATGGCGTTCAGGGAATCGGCGAGAGCCTTGATTTCACCGAAATGAGAGCGGGCAACACGTTCGCCCAGGGCAATGATGGAATCATACTGGTCAAAATCGAGCATCCCGTAATCCATGCTGAACCTGACTTTCAGATTGGTCAGGCTGTCGCCCACCTTATTGGAATGGATGCGTGCAAATG
>Ga0359896_1062_pt1 | contig 21270 bp, 16 predicted proteins | sample SorcelAu500001C5_2_FD_206067 | JGI IMG/M metagenome (GOLD analysis project Ga0359896, IMG submission 206067) | Enriched cells from Trout Bog Lake Hypolimnion, Wisconsin, USA - BChl from Trout Bog BchlTB.Aug20.5000.01 .C5 | ecosystem: Environmental > Aquatic > Freshwater > Lake >...
GTAGCACGCTTTTTAAAAAGTGAATATGAAAGCTTTAAAGCGGGGCCGGCCAAAAATTCGGACGTGAATGCTCTGGCATTGAAATATTCAAGAAAAAATCAGGCTTTTGTGCTTAGTCAGTTGCTATTAAAAAAAATGTCATCGGATAGGATTGCCCCTGATTCCTGATAATAACGCTTCAATAACAAACATTGTCATGGTGAGCGTAGCCGAACCACACCGCTTTTTCCTATTATTGCACCATGAATAAATTCGCCTTGATTGGCGCTGCAGGCTACATTGCTCCGCGTCACTTAAAAGCCATAAAAGACACCGGCAACCAGTTGCTGGCTGCCTACGATCCCTTTGATAGTGTAGGTGTTATGGACAGTTATTTCCCCGATGCGGCCTTTTTTGTCGAGTTTGAAAGGTTCGACAGGCACATTGATAAACTGAAACGCAAAGGTGCCGGCGTTAACTATGTAGCTGTTTGCTCGCCCAATTACCTGCACGATTCGCATATCAGGTTCGGCCTGCGCAATGGTGCTGATGTTATTTGCGAAAAGCCCCTGGTATTAAACCCCTGGAACGCCGAAGCGCTGATTGAACTTGAAAAAGAAACCAGCCATAAAATAAACACTATCCTTCAACTGCGGCTGCACCCAAATGTTCTCAAACTGAAACAGAAAATCGACAGTAGCAAAGAAGATAAGATATACGATTTCGACCTTACTTACATCACCTCACGCGGTAGTTGGTACTATACCAGCTGGAAGGGCGAAACAGCTAAATCAGGCGGCATTGCCACCAACATCGGCATTCACTTTTTCGATATGCTGCACTGGCTTTTTGGCGAAGTAAAGACCAATGTGGTGCATGTTCATACACACGACCGTGCTGCCGGTTATCTCGAATTTGCCAAAGCCCGGGTAAGATGGTTTTTGAGTATTGATGCCAATACACTGCCCGATGCGGCCAAACAAAAAGGCATGCGTACCTATCGTTCCATGACCCTCGAAGGAGAAGAAATCGAATTTAGCGATGGCTTTACCGATTTGCACACCCGTAGCTACGAAGAAATTTTAAAAGGCAAAGGTTTTGGTGTGCAGAACGCCCTCCCCAGCATCCGGATTGCGCATGACATCCGGCATCAAACACCGGTGGGCCTCACCTCCGATTATCACCCCTTTGCAAAACTAAAACCCAGCGGCCATCCGTTTGCAAAAGACTAATTCGGGGACGCTGATTTATTATGATAATTATGATTTCTGAAACCGTTAGTCACTAGCCTATGTTGTATTTTGTATTTCAGGGTTGCGGTTCTCCCGTTTCGGGACTTAGAGGGTTTGCGAGGCCGTTTTTTCTTACCTTGATTCAAATATTCTATGGGCCGGAAAATTGTCAAAAATTCTTGTTTCTAAATTCTTGCTTCTAATATCATCTATTTATGTGCGGCATTGCAGGCTTTTATTCTAATAACAGGCAGTTCAGCGAGGCTGATTTGCACCAGATGACCAATGCCATGCAGCACCGGGGTCCTGACGCTGCCGGCTTTTATCTGAACGAAGACCAAACCTGCGGATTAGGGCACAGAAGATTAAGCATTATTGACCTCAGCGCGGCCGCCAATCAACCCATTTACTCACAAAGCGGAAGGTATGTGATTGTGTTTAACGGCGAGGTCTATAATTTTCAGGAAATACAGGCACAGCTCAATATTAAACCGCGCACCACCAGCGATACTGAAATAATACTTGAAGCATTTGAGAAAAAAGGGGTTGAGTTTGCGCAACTCCTCAATGGAATGTTCGCCATTGCTATTTATGATAAGCAGGAACATACCCTCTATCTTTTCCGCGACCGGTTGGGGGTTAAACCAATTTACTATTACAACCAGGGCGGTAATTTTGCCTTTGGCTCCGAAATAAAGTCCCTGATTCAACCGGTGCAGATAAAAAACAGTTTAAGCGTTTACAAACCTGCCGTCCGAACTTTCTTATACGCCGGTTATATACCTGAGCCACACACCATTTACCAGCAAATTAATCGTTTGTCGTCCGGAAGCTACGCTGTAATAAAGGATGGCAACACTACAATAACCAGTTACTGGAAACCCGAAGAAAAACTGAGGCCCCGGGTAGCAACCGATTTTACTTCAGCCAAAAAAGAATTAAAAGAATTACTTACAACTTCGGTACGCTATCGTATGATAAGCGATGTGCCTTTTGGAACTTTTTTAAGCGGGGGCATTGATTCAAGCGCTGTAACTGCCATTGCCCAAAGCATTTCAAGCCAGCCGGTAAAAACCTTTTCAATCGGGTTTAAAGAAGCAAAGTTTAACGAGTCTGAATATGCACGCAAGGTTTCTGAACACCTGGGCACGCAACATCACGAATTCATAGTAACTGAAAATGATGCGCTTGAACTGATTGATAAAATGATGGTGGCGTATGATGAGCCCTACGCCGATTCATCTGCTATACCAACCATGCTGGTATCCAAGCTTGCCCGCAAATATGTTACCATGACCTTAACCGGAGACGGCGGCGATGAACTTTTTATGGGTTACGGCGCTTACGATTGGGCACAAAGATTAAGCAACCCGCTGGTGCAAATATTCCGAAAGCCGATTTCCCTGGCACTGTCGCAAATGGGCAATACCTATAAGCGCGGAGCAGGAGTTTTCAACTTTAAGCAAAAAGCTCGTATCAAAAGCCATATTTTTTCGCAGGAGCAATACTTTTTTAGCGAAGAGGAACTGGATGAAATAGTAAAGCCTGATTACAGCGCTGAAATTCTATTCCATGAAAACTTTGGGAACTTAAACCGCAAACTTTCAGCCGCCGAAGAGCAGGCTTTATACGATGTAAAATACTACCTCAAAGACGATCTGCTGGTTAAAGTAGATATTGCCACTATGCAGTTTTCGCTGGAGGCCCGTTCGCCGTTTTTGGATTACCGGATAGTTGAGTTTGCACTTAACTTATCTGAGGGTTTAAAAAAGAAAGAGGGCATCAGCAAATATTTACTGAAAGAAGTGCTGTATGATTATGTCCCCCGTCAGTTTTTCGAGCGGCCAAAGTGGGGCTTCTCTATTCCGCTGTATAAATGGCTTAAAAAAGACCTGCATTATCTGATGGATAAATACCTGAGCGATGAAATGATTGCTAAATATGCCGTAGTTCATCCTCAAAAAGTAAAACAACTCTTGGAACGCTTTGAAAAGGGTGAGGATTTTCTTTACAACCGTATCTGGGCGCTCATATTGCTTCATAAATGGATGAACGACCATGCAGCTAACTGACGCCCAGATAAACGTCCTCTACCTGTCGTACGATGGCATGACTGACCCCCTTGGCCAAAGCCAGGTAATACCCTATCTACAGGGGCTATCAAAAGCAGGCTACTCGTTTAGTCTTATCAGCTTTGAAAAGCCTGAACGGTTTGAGAAAAACCGCGCAACCATAGCTGCACTTTTAAAGGAAAGCGACATTGACTGGGTGCCGCTACCATATACCAAAAAGCCACCGGTGCTTTCTACCTTGTGGGACCTCCGGCAAATGAAAAAAACTACTCTTTCGCTTCACCGCAAAAAGCAGTTTAAAATCATCCACTGCCGAAGCTACATTTCTGCTATGGTAGGCATGGGCATGCAAAAACAATTCGGCGTAAAATTTATTTTCGATATGCGCGGCTTTTACGCCGATGAACGGGTTGAAGGCGGTATCTGGAAATTATCGAACCCCGTATTCAAACAGGTTTACAATTTCTTTAAAAGAAAAGAACAACAGTTTTTCTCTAATGCCAACTATACTATCAGCCTCACCAAAAAAGGCCGCGATATTATTCATACCTGGGCCAATATTAAAAACCAGCCCATCCCCATCCAGGTAATTCCCTGCTGCGCGGACCTTGATTTGTTTTCAGAAAAAAGTATTGATGCCGGTTTGTTGCAACAACTAAGGCAGCAATTCAAACTAACCGGTAACGAATTTGTACTCAACTACCTGGGCAGCGTGGGCACCTGGTATATGCTTGATGAAATGCTTGATTTCTTTAAAACCCTGCTAAAATTTAAACCCGAAGCCCGGTTCCTTTTCATAACCGGCGAACCGGCAAGTGATATACTGACCAAAGCCAAAACGAAGGGCATTCCGGAAGCGGCCTTTATTATAACTCCCGCACCGCATAAACAGGTGCCCACTTACCTGGCCATGTCGCAGTGCTCCATCTTCTTTATTAAACCCGTTTTCTCCAAATCGGCCAGCAGCCCCACCAAACAAGGCGAAATTATGGGCATGGGTATGCCCCATGTTTGCAATGCGGGGGTAGGGGACGTAGATGATATTATTGACGAAAAATCCGGCGTACTCATCAAATCGCTGGATACCGCCGGTTACGAAGGTGCCATTCAAAAAATGCTGAATACCACTTTTGATAAAGACTATATCCGCTCCCGCGCCCAACAAATCTATTCCCTCTCTGCCGGGGTTGAAAAATACAAGGAAGTTTATAAGCGAATAAGTAATTAAATCCCGACATCCACTTGTCAAAACCCAAGTAGAAGGGTTTCCCTTCTTTATTTTACTCTGAAAATAGGGAAGGGAAATGTCGAAGACAAGGTGATGGGGCCGCAAAACCGTACGATATATTAATCATACTTACACCACCGTTGGAAAAAACAAGAACATTTAGGCCCTAATACTGCCCATATGCTCTAATATTGAATTAAATAAAAAGTTAAAATCCGACACTCCCCAATCGGGTTTAGGCCTTTTACCATCTTGTTATTGGAACCTTTTATCTGAATGACCGTAAAAAAAATTTACAACACCCACCTTTTATAATAAAAGGCTTGGGTTGACTTAATAAAGCTGTAATTTTAATATCAAAGCTGTATTTACTAAATTGATGAATCATAATTACCAGCGGGTGCTAAAGAATTTGTATCGGAAGTCAATTTTATTAATGGTCTTGCTCTTGGCAATGGGTGGTTCTTTTGCACAAGGGCCACTATCAGGTATTCCGGGTTTGGCTTTATGGCTCAGAGCTGATAGCGGGGTGGTTGTAGTCGGCGATTCCGTTGCCCTATGGCACGATGTAAGTGGTGGTGGCAACGATGCCGTTGCAACTCCGGGCCATGAGCCGATACTTATAAACGCACCTACCTTAAATAATAAACCGTCATTGCAGTTTAACGGAACCACCGATTTTTTTACCGGCCCCCAAATCGCCGCATTCAATAACAACGCGGGTAGTTGCGGAACTTATCTTTTTATGGTAAATAAAGGCAATGGAGCCCAGGTATCCGGATCCACCGGCTTATTTGTCATTGGCACCAGTCAGGACTCCAGCCTTTTGTGGGAAAGAAATACTAACCTGGGCGAGCTTTTTGTAAGCAATCAAAATGCGATTGACGCTGCACAGGATTATATCTTCTATTCTTCTTCAATGCCCAATGCGGCATATCCGTATAAAATATTTGAAGTCAGAAAAACGGAGGGTCAAAACGTTGCGCTCTACGCAAATGCTTCGAATCTGACGCCACTACAAGGATTTCCAAGCAACAGTGGCTTGGTCAATGGGTTTACCAATTCTATTTACAATATCGGATACACTCCCGGAACAGCAAACTATTTAAACGGAGAAATTGCCGAGCTAATTGTTTTTACAGGCACTTGTTTAACGGGTGCTCAAATAGCACAGGTAGAATCCTATTTAGGAACCAAATATTCTCCCCCCGTTCACATCGGCCCCCGCGATACCACTATTACCCATGGCCTTTGCGCTTTGCCATTAACGGCCCCAACCGGTTTTGCATCATACCTGTGGTCTACCGGCGCTACCACAAATTCTATATCAGTAAGTACCTCTGGCACATATTCTGTAATTATTAAAGATGCATTCGGAGCTTTACAGTACGATACCAGCACAGTTACTTTCCCAGGTATTTCTTTAAAGCCAAGCGCTACATTTTGCCAGGGAGGAAGTATTGAGTTGGTTCCCAATATCCCATCCTTTAGTAACTATACTTTTAAATGGACCGGCGGGCTTACAACCGATTCGATTAGCGTAAGCGCCGCCGGCAATTATACTGTTACCGTTACCGATGCCTTAAACACCAGTTGTTCGGTAGTTACAAATGCTGAAGTTGTAAGTGTTGATGCTTTTCGGGGTACCTTATCGTTAGGTCCCGCAGCAACCCTCTGCGGTGGCGATAAAATCAGTTTGGTTACTCCAACTACCGGTTGGAACCGGCTGCATTTTCAATGGACCAGCGGCAGTACCGACAGCTTATTATGGGTAAACAGCACCGGCACCTACTCGGTTACCGTAACAGATACCATTGGCTGTAGTGGCAGCGCCTCAGTAAATTTAACTATAACAAATACGGCCCCGTATGTAAACTTTACAACCACGCCCGTTTGCCAGGGCCTTCCTTATACCCCCTATAACAATTCAGATAGCGTAAATGTGCACTACGTTTGGAATTTTGGTGATGGGTCGCCCGCAGATACCACCCGTTTCCCCTCTCATTTGTATCACGCTGCCGGCACATTCCAGGTGCATCTTACAGTAACCAATACGGTAAGCAGTTGCGCAAAAGATACAATTATACCATTAAGCGTAAACGCTTTACCAGGTGCTGCATTCCAAAGTGCAATAGCCTGCGATAGCTTCCTGTTCACTTTTGATGACCTAAGTGTACCGGCACCCGGGCAAAGCATTGCTTCCTATAACTGGCAATTTGGTGACCCCGCAGGAGGCACTTCTTCGCAGGCAAATCCGACCTATACGTATACCAGCATTGATACTTTTCAGGTAACCTTAATAGTAACGCAGGCCAACGGCTGTTCAGCTACGGCTGTCAACAGCATTATTGTGGAATCTCCTGCATCTGCACCAGGGGCCCCCATTTTGCAAATTCCGGCCGATTCGTCTATTTCCGCCAGTAACACTATCACCTTTGGCTGGTTGGCTGCTTCCGGTGCCGAATACTACGAGCTTATTGTTTCAACCGACCCAACACTTTCATCCGGCGACAGCGTGTACAACAATATTTTCAGCAACCAAATAACGGTTACCCTTACTCCCAATCAAACATATTACTGGAAGGTATTTGCCGTTAACCCTTGTGGCACGGCAAGCCCGTCACAAATCAATTCGGTTGTCTTATTTAACCCTGCAAACCTTGGAAACCTCGCTTTCTGGGTTCGGGCAGATAGTGGTGTAGTTTCCAGCGGAGGAAATGTGAGCGTTTGGCGCGATCAAAGCCCTGGCCAGGACAGCGCAACTGCCTCTGGAATTGCACAGCCTACTGTTATACCACAAGTGCCATTATTGAATTACAAGCCCTCATTAAAATTTGGCAACACTGCTTTTATGACAGGCAATGCCATAGCCGTATTGGGTGCAAATGGTGCCACCAACCAAAACTCATTTAGCATATTTATAATTGCGCGTGCAGACGGCGCTATATCCGGCACCGAGCCCGGAGGTTTATTTACTATAGGCGATTTAAATACCGGTATGTTTATAGAGCGCCATGCGGGGTTTGGCTATGCCTTTATAAATAAGTACAACAATAACAGCGCATCTTCAAGCGGTTTTCCGGTAGTATATGATTTGCCTGCCCTACCTGATCAGGCCTGTCCTTATCACCTTTACGGCACCACTAAATCTTTAAACTCTTACGCGCGTATTGACACCAATGGGGTGTTTGATGATGCAGGTTTTAACACGAATCTTACCGGGTCATTTATAAATGCCCCGTATAGCATAGGCCATCCCGACCCTACCGGAACAGATCCTTCAAACGGTGCAACATATAGCTATCTCAATGGCGAAATAGCTGAAATAATTATTTACAATACACTGCTTAATCCCGCACAAACAGCACAGGTAAATCAATATTTGTTCAATAAATACGCCCCACCGGTTAATCTGGGCCCCGATATTGTTCAGAACTATAGTTTGTGCCCGGTTACGCTGAAAACTGGTAACAGGTTTATTTCCTATCAATGGAGCACCGGCGCAACTTCTGATACTTTAAATGTTACCCAAAGCGGCAAATACTCGGTTACCTGTGTAGATGTTTTTAACCGCATCAGCAGCGACAGCGTTAATGTTACTTTACCCTACCTGGGCAGCAATCCTGATACTGAATACGTTTGTCATGGCGATACCGGGCAAATCATTCAGCTTATCAATCAACCGGGCTCTTATACTTATAGCTGGTATTACAGCGCAACACCGAATGGTAGCCCCGGCAATCTTAATATTAACTCCAACATCCTGCATCCATATATTGGCGGCTACTATTATAGTACCATTACCGATACCAGCCATTGTTCTATTGTTACTCCAAAAGTTCCGGTCATTATTGATAATTTTTATGCGGCCCAATTATTGCCGGCGTTTGATACGCTTTGCCGCAACGGCACTTTGGTCATTAATCCAACCGGCTACGTAATAGATTCATTTTTATGGATGCCTATAAACGATACCACGTCTGCACCATACATCCCTGCCTCAGGTACTTATTACCTGTACACCAGCGATAACCACAACTGCAAAAACACCGACTCATCTAATATCACTACCCGTGCATTGGCGCCAACCACTAATTTTACCGTACCAAATTATTGTCTCAGCAATACCACCTATTTTAACGATTCAACTTTTGCCGCTCCCGGCGATTCCATAACCTCTTACAACTGGAACTACGGTGGTGGCATTCCTTCTACCGATACAACAGTTAACGGCCAAACCTCTTACCGCATCAATTATGGTTACGGCAACTACACGGTTACCCTCAAAGTAACTACCGACTCGGGCTGCGTGGGTATTAAAACACGGCACATAACTATTTTACCTTCACCCAATGCCGGTTATCTCGATTCAGCCAATAACAGTTTATATCCTTATATTTTGTGCGCCGGTGCAGGTTCATCGGCACAGTTTACCGATACCAGCCAGGAAACAGGCAATTCGCCTATCACCCAGCGTTTCTGGAAATTTAACGGGGTTGTAAATGCTAATACCAGTTCCACCGTTCAATACAGTTTCCCTCAGCAAGGCGTTTATTCGGTTACCTTAGAAGTTGTGAACTCATTAGGTTGTGCCGATTCCATTACCCAGCAAGTTGCCGTAAGTCCGGCTTTTACTCCGGCATTTAGCTATACCGACCACTGTCTTGGCGACACTACTACCTTTATGGACCTTACCCAATCGCTTTCCATTGTTTCAAGAATATGGAAGTTCCGCGAAAACGGCGATGCCCCTTATGCATATGCACCAACTGCCCAGGTTGTATTTGGCCAGGCCGGTACTTATGATGTTGAGCTGCAGATTGTCAACGCTCTGGGTTGCATTTCTACACTCGATAAGGAAGTGAAAATTGTTGAGAAACCGGTTGCAGACTTTACTAATATCGGTAGCTGTGTTGGCCAACCCTATTCACCACACGACTCAAGTTTCGCATTTACGGACACATTGGTGCAGTGGAACTGGAACATTGGTGGAATAATCAGCCATTCGCCTTCGCCAACCGTAACATTCAATGCCACCGGTCCTGAAAATGTAAGTCTTGAAGTTGTATCATCCGAAGGCTGCGTTGATTCGGTTACCAAATCAATTTATGTGGCTCCGGTTCCAACTGCTTTGTTTGCATTTAATCCGCTTTATGGAACAGCGCCATTGACGGTTAACTTCAGCAACAGAAGTTCAGGTGCGACCAGCTTTACCTGGTATTTTGGCGATGGCCAATCTGAAATTACCGATTCACCTGTTATCAATCCGGATCCACATACATATACGCAAAACGGCAATTACAACATTGTGCTATATGCCTATAACCAATATGGTTGTTACGATTCATTATCGCGCTTATTAACCGTTATTCCAACCAATTTGGATATTGCTATTGAGCAGGTGGGCACCATCAGCGTTACACAACCCGACGGCAGTCAGTTGGTAACATTAACTGCTTTTATAAGCAACGTGGGCACCCGTATCATTACCTCTGCGCAACTTTACGCAACCCTCGGCGGCAGCGGCATTATGGAGCAAAACTGGAACGGCTACCTGCTGTCAGGCCAAACCATTCTTGATACTTTCCCGGCGCAGTTTGTGGTTCCTGCCGGCGCAGGCAACACCTACGTTTGCGTTACCGCAACAGGCGTAAACGGTGGCGAAACCGAAATTGATACCACTAATAACCAGAACTGTGCCTCCTTAACCAGCACCATGCAACTGGCCGGGCCGCAACCAAACCCTGCTGTTACCAACTCATTGCTGGGCATCATACTTCCACAGGCAGGCACCGTTTATGTTTCCATTTATGATGAACTCGGCAAACCGGTTGTGCCTGAGAAAGCATTTAACCTGCCCGTTGGCCGCACCAATTACATCCTTCCGGTATCACAGCTTCAGGGCGCCGAATATTTTATCAGGGTGCGGTATAACGATGATACCGAGATAAGAAAATTTGTGGTAAAATAAATTGTGTTAAGGTATTAATGTGCAAAAGTGTTAATGTGATTTTAGTGATAAATTTATTGTATTAACGTTAACACATTAATACATTCGCACCTTAACACGCCATGAAAAACATTGCCATTTTTGCCAGCGGGGCCGGAACCAATGCTGAAGCCATTATAAACCACTTTAAGAACCACGATTTGGTTAAGGTAGCTTTGGTGGTTACCAATAATCCTGAAGCAGGAGTTATAAAAATTGCACACAGCAACAAAATAATCTCGGCCATTGTAAGCAAAAACGCCTTAAACGACCCCGAGATTCTGGGCCGCCTTTTAACCGCCTTGAATATTGACATGATAGTGCTTGCGGGTTTTCTTCAGTTAATACCGGCATATCTTTTACAGCGATACCCGCAGGGTATTATTAATATACACCCCGCACTATTGCCAAAGCATGGTGGCAAAGGCATGTATGGCAGTAAAGTTCACGAGGCCGTTTTAACCCATGGCGATACCGAAACCGGCATTACTATCCATTATGTTAATGAACACTACGACGAAGGCGAAGTAATACTGCAAAAAACCACCCTGGTGGATAAAATAGATACTCCGGAAACTATTGCCGCAAAAGTACAACTGCTGGAGCACGAATGGTTACCCCAAACCATCGAAAAACTGTTGTCATAATTTCCGTGAATTAGCGGGCAATTGATTCTGGGCCTTTATCTTGACGTATTGATGTCATTGCATCCAATATTTAGAGAATTTCCAGAAACTGAAGAATCGAAACCAGCGGTGTTGCATAAACTGTTGGTGCCACACCAACAATCTCATAATTTTATCATAAAAATCATAATAAATCAGCGCTCTATTGGTAATCAACAAGCGTTTATAATATTCCGGCCGCATTCAGTCGTTGAAGGTATTTTTGCGCGCAAATTCCCTGCCACATGAGCAAAAAAATCCAGTCAGCCCTTATTTCAGTTTTCTATAAAGACAAACTCGACCTTATTGTTAAAGAATTAGACCGCTTAGGTGTTAAAATATATTCAACCGGGGGTACGCAAAGTTTTATTGAGGGCCTGGGCATTAAAGTTACGGCTGTCGAAGACCTGACCTCTTATCCCTCCATTCTGGGCGGCCGCGTTAAAACCCTTCATCCTAAAGTATTTGGTGGTATTCTGGGTCGTCGCGATAACCCCGGTGATATAGCTGAAATGAAGAAATTTGAAATACCCGAAATTGACCTGGTTATTGTTGACCTCTATCCTTTTGAAGAAACCGTTAAAGCAGGCAAAAGCGAAGAAGAGATTATTGAAAAGATTGACATAGGCGGCATTTCACTTATCCGCGCTGCCGCTAAAAATTTTAAAGATACCGTCATAGTTTCCTCACAAAGCGACTACACCCACCTCCTAGAATTATTGCAAACCAAAAACGGCGTTTCAGATATTGAAGTCCGCAAACGTTTTGCCGCCCGTGCCTTTATGACATCCTCGCATTACGACACGTTAATCTTCAACTACTTTAACCGCAGTTATAATTTTGAAGTATTTAAAAAGAGCGAGCTGAACGGAAAAGTATTGCGCTACGGTGAAAACCCACACCAACGCGGCGTATTTTATGGCGACCTGAGTGAGCTTTTCGATATCTTAAACGGAAAGGAATTATCATACAATAACCTGGTGGATGTTGATGCCGCTATTAACCTCGTGGCAGAATTTGAAGCGCCAACAGTGGCCATTATCAAACATACCAACTCATGCGGCCTCGCCTCGCGCGATAATATCTGCGATGCCTACCAGGCTGCCTTTGCCTGCGATACTACTTCGGCTTTTGGAGGCGTAATTGCGGCCACCCGTAAAATTGACGTTGCAACGGCCAATGCCATGAACACACTTTTCTTTGAAGTGCTGATAGCACCGGGATATGATGAAGATGCACTGGCTGTTCTTAAATCAAAGAAGAACCGCATTATCATTCAGCAAAAGGCCAAGGCGCCGGTTACAAAAACTTTCAAGAACTTATTGAACGGAGTACTTGAGCAGGATGCCGATTTAAAAGCAGAAGGTAAAAACGAATTTAAAGTAGCCACTACCAAAGCCCCTACTGAGCAACAAATATCGGACCTCACTTTTGCTGTAATCGCTGTTAAACACCTTAAATCAAACGGCATTGCTTTGGTTAAAAACAATCAGCTGGTAGGTATGGGCTGTGGGCAAACATCGCGCGTTGATGCACTACAGGGCGCTATTAAAAAGGCTAAAGAATTTGGTTTCGATTTACACGGTGCAGTAATGGCCAGCGATGCATTTTTCCCTTTCCCCGATTGCGTAAACATTGCACATGAGGCCGGCATCGTTGCAATCTCTCAACCCGGAGGAAGTATTAAAGACCAGGACTCAATAGATGCCGCCAACAAAAACGGCCAGGCCATGGTAATGACCGGTGTAAGGCATTTCAGGCATTGAGAAATAACCCGAAAGCGTTAACTTCGTAACAAACCCACCGCTATGGATTTAATTTCTAAATATGATTTGATTGAAAAGATCGTGAAAACAGAAAACGAAACGCTTCTTAATCAACTAAAAAATCTTTTAGAGGAAGAGGAAACCGAATCATGGGAAAGCCTTGCGCCCGCGTTAAAAAATTCCATCAAGCGGGGCCTCACACAAGCAGCACAGGGCAAAACAACTCCTCACAGCGAAGTAATGGGCCGGATAAAGAAAAAATACCGCAAATAAAATGGCATGAATTATAAGGTATTCTGGACTAAGGAAGCTGAAGACACATTTAACCAGAACATTCTTTTCCTCGGATATCAATGGGGCGAAACTGTTATAGAAAATTTTATCAATAAAACAGACTCTGCTATAAAAACTATAAAAGAGAACCCGCTTTTATTTCCGGTGATTAATAAAAAGAAGGCTATTCATAAATGTCTGGTGGTAAAGCAGGTCTCGCTTTATTATGTGGTTAAAGAAAACCGGATCGACCTGATAACGTTTTGGAACAACTACCAAAATCCTCAAAAGCTAAAACTTTAATCTCGCTCTTTTGTAAGAATTAATTGGCATTTCAGGCATTAATTAATTCTTTACCGGTTGGGTTGGCTTGCAGTCGATAACATAAATCTCAACGGCCCTCCAAGCCTCGGCCCCCACGATTTTTCCGAGTGGTCATCGCCAACAAAATGAAGGCTCATCCAGTTGGCGTAGCTGTAATCTTTTGCTTCCATTACTTTATCAATTGCCATTTGGTATGGCCAGTAAAGGCTGTCAAGCGTTTTGTCTCCGTGGTCAAAATAAATTTTATGGTATTTACCATCAGGCAAATGGTCGGCCAGGTAAGCGCAAAAAGCATGGCTGAATGCCCGGTAGTTTTGATGATTCGTGCTGCCCACCCAATGTGTTGACATGCAAATGGCCCCGCCAAACACACCCGGATATTCGCAAATGGCGTACAATGAAATTAAACCACCCATACTTGAACCGGCTATAAAAGTATTGGCGCTATCTGTGTAAGTAGAAAAATTACTGTCAATAAACGGCTTCAATTCCCTGGTTAAAAAAAGCAGGTAATTATCCGCCAAAGGCTTCCGCTTCAAATCATCGTTAGTAACTGCATCCCGTATTTCATCGGGCAGATATGATAAGGCCTTCTGAGGAAAATATTCAGCATGACGGTAATCACCGTTATTCCAGATTCCGACTATGATACAATTCCTTATCCGGTTTTGCTTCAGTAATTGCGTAACTGTCGCTTGTACATTCCAAGCCTGGTGGTTCCAGGTAATGGCGCTGTCGAAAAGCATTTGGCCATCGTGCATATATAGCACGGCATATTTTTTTGCGGGATTATAATTTTCGGGAAGCCAAACATCAACATTGCGCGGCTGAACGTACTTGGAAGGAAATTTTTCAAGCCGGCGAATGGTGCCGCTGTTTACATAAGGAACCTGCGCCGCACCGGAAAACCAAAAGGTGGATAACAGAAGAACGAAAAAATATTTCATGCCCGGTTGAAAAGGCCTATTTCTTCTTTGCCTCTTTCTTCTCTTCCTTCTTCACTTCCGCTTTTATTTCCTTATCAGCAGATTCGTCATTCAGGTTCAGGCCCTCATTACCGGTGTCAAGCACAAATTTCCAGCTGTGGTTTTTGTCCTTTTTCCAGATAGTGCAGTAAGTGCCTTCTTCTTTACCAACGTTTTTAATAGTAAGCAGGTAAGTGCCGTAAGTAAAGCCAAGTTCACCCGAGCGGGCAACATCAGCCTTAATAGGAACCCAGGTAAGTACATACATTGAATCGGGATGGGCGCTGAAGCGGCTTATTATAGAGTCTTTACCGGTTACAGGCATGCTGTAAGGCCTTAGCATGGTAGCATGCTCGGCAGCAAATGCAATAAAGGCGGCGTTACGGCCCTTTTGCTCACTCAATTGCGAAAACGCCAGGTCTGTCTGCAACAAATCATTTCTCAACGAATCCATCCGGGCCTTCATCGCCTCGTGCGATGGGGCCGGCGCCTGTTGATTGCAACTGCTGAATGCGATAACCGCAACAATTATTAAAAAAGAATATTTCATGGCAATGTGTGTTTTGAATGTAAGAGATTTAAAACCTGACATCTGTCAACTTGAAAAGCGAAGTTATGAAAATAGGATAAAAAAGAAAGAATTGTTGGCCACGCTTTAAATTTTACATTGTTTATCAGAACATTAATGCAAACATTTTTATGTGGTAAAAATAATGGTGGTGTAAAGAGTTTGTATATTTTTGAGGTTGTTACTGTATTATTGCTGCAATGTGATAGGGTTAAATAACATAATAACATTTGTTATGCTAATTTTTTAACAAATGTAATCAATCATATGGCCTGTTGGCTCTGAATTTGTAATTTTAAATTGTAAATATCCTTTATGAAAAAATTATTGGGGACCGTTTTCATTTTACTGTCAACCTTGTTTATCGGGTTTGGCCAGCAGGAGAATAACAGCAGTGACGATGTTTATTATAACGATGAGAACAACGTGCAGCAACAGGCAAACCCTCCGACGCAGGATCAGAATTATAACGATGATGATAATAACGACAATTCAGGCGGGCCCACATACCAAACATTTTATGATCAGCTAAGCCCTTACGGCAGTTGGGTAAATTACCCTGGCTATGGATATTGCTGGGTCCCCAATGGTTTGGATCCCGGTTTTTCGCCTTACACCACCAATGGTCATTGGGTTTATACCGATATGGGTTGGACCTGGGTTTCTGATTTTGCCTGGGGCTGGGGCCCTTTTCACTACGGCCGCTGGTTTGAAGACCCTTATTATGGCTGGATGTGGGAACCAGGTTATGACTGGGCGCCGGCCTGGGTAATCTGGGGCGATTATGATGGTTATTATGGATGGGCATGTTTAGGGCCCGGCGATGTTTTATCTCCGCATTTCAGGCCTAACCGCGACCACTGGCATTTTGTTGAGCATCAATACATGGGCCGCCAGGACTTTGGCGATCATATCCGGCGCGGAGATGACGTTGCGCATGGGGTGGATATCAATAATCACATCAATATTATCAGCCACGCCAATACCTATCACCAAAGTGTTTTCTTCGCCGGCCCTAAAGCCGAAGAAGTTTCAAAATACAGCGGGCAGGAAATTCACGCTGCGCATATAAATAATGTCAGCGATCCTAAGCAAACCAAAGTTGAAGGTGGAACGGTCAATATTTACCGCCCTTCAATTGTACGCAGCAATAACCAACACAACGCAACACCTGCCAAAGTGAATAATATGCAGAACTTGCAGCCTGCAAACAGGCAAAATCAGCTACCAGGCCAGCAACCAAGGCAACAACAAAATCAGGAACAAAGGCCTAATGTTGGCGAACCGCAGAGACAGCAAAACGCCCAGCAATGGACTCCTCCAAGACAAAGTGTTCCTGTGCAGCAGAGACAATATAGCCCACCTGCACAGCAGCCGGCACAAAGAAGTTATGTGCCATATCAGGCGCCCGCACAACACTATTCGCCACCGGCACAACATTTTTCAGCACCATCGCAAAATTTTTCTGCACCAAGGGGCGGAAGACGATAAAAAATATTAAATCATGATAAGCGAAAGGGACGCAATGATATGCGTCCCTTTTTATTTCCCGGCGTAAAGGGTTTAGCTTCTGCTCTAATTTTCTCATCTTCATACCATGCCTTTTCGCAAATACACCTGGTCGCACGTTGTTTTTATGGTAGTTGGTTTTGCCTGCTTCGGCGTTACCATTGAAGTTATCTTTACGGCCTTTAGTGCGCTGTTTACACAAGCCCCTTTATGCGGTAAGTCGTTATCTTCAATGGCGGGCACTTCATATGTCTGGATGATATTTATTTACGGGCTGATACCGGTTTTTGGAATATTGTTACATGATAAAGCCAAACCCATACCCACCTGGTTACGCCTGCCTTTATATGTGGTTATTGTTTATGCGGTTGAATTTATTTCAGGATGGCTGCTGCGGTGCTTTACCGGCAATTGCCCATGGCACTACACTTCGGGTTGGAATATTATGGGTCTTATACGCCTTGATTACTTTCCCGCATGGCTTTTATTTGTCTGGCTTACAGAGCAGATTTATATTTTTATGAATACCCGCGTTATCAGATAACCGGTTAAAAAAATTCAGTTTTATATGCGCCTTTTCACAGTTGCTATACTGCTTTTGCTGCAACAATACCTGTACGCACAAATTGCCGACAGCGTAGTGGTAACAGGGCGGATAGAACCCGACAGCGGGGCCACCTGGGTTCCTGACAAAGCCGACATGCGACTGGTACCTTATAATGAGGGTGAAAATATTTATACGGCTGCGGTAAACAACGATGGTTCGTTTAATATCAAGGTTGCTGTAAACGGCACCGGCATTTATGACCTGAAATATAAGGGCTATAAAGTGAGTTTGCTACTCACACCATCCGAACCATTTTGCAAAGTAATTATCAAAACCGATGCTAAACAGGAGGTGCACCTGATGAAAATAAGCGGCTCCAGGGAAAATGATGCTTATAGGATATATAAACGCGAAAGCGTGGGATTCAGAGATATGCTGCGCGAAGTAAAGACCGATTGTGCCGCCAGCGAAAAAAACTGTTTGCTTAAATTCAAAAAGCAAATGACTTCGCAGAATGAGCTGATGGAATATCTGAAAATGGGCTATAAAGGTACCTATGCCGCCAGTATTCTGGCCGACTTGGGCGAAGTACCTGACCTAAACGGTAACCCGCCCGTTCTGGCTCAATTGCAATCTGGTTTTTTTGACGCCACTAATTTTGCTGATACTTTGCTGTATCGAACCCCTGACCTCAACAGCAAAATATCGGCGTATCTCGATTTTGTAGCCGACACTTCTGCCAACGCCCGTCTGCAGTTTGTTCAGCAGTTAATGAACCGGGTAAAGGGTAAAAAAGAGGCTCAAAAAGCACTCCTTACTGTTTTACTCAATAATTTTTTAGATGGCTATCGCGGGGCTTATATCCAAAGCCTGGTGCAATGGGCCAATAGTCAACCCTCATTAAGCAGCGACCAGCCTGTATTGTCCGCCAAATTAAAATTGGTGGCCAATTTACTGCCGGGCATGCCGGCACCCGATGTTACAGGCGAAAACCTAAAGGGCCAAACTCAAAACCTGCTTGCCGGTATCAAAACCAGTAAGGTTACGCTGCTTATTTTTTGGGAATCAGACTGCCCGCATTGCCGCAAGGCCATGCCTGATTTTATCAGGCTATATAAACAATATCAGCCCAAAGGATTAGAAGTATTTGCCGTTTCGCTGGATAGCAATAAAGATAAATGGAAGACTTTTATAGCCAACAACCATTTAACCTGGACCAACATTGTATTGCCCGATAACAGCAGCGCCCATGCTGATTATTTTATTCAATACACCCCCACCGTTGTGTTAATTGATAATAGCGGGCATATCATTAAGCGCTTTATGAGCGTTGAAGATTTAGAAGAGCATATCAACGCAGCTTTTAACGGCAGGTAATTGATTAATTAACTCATTTTATCTAAAAATATTGAGCTATACCTGTCTTTAACAATAACTTTGTAACAATAGCATAAACCCTTTGCCGTTTGTTTAGTCAATGTTCCTGAAACTGCAATACTGATAAATGGAGCACAGGGCATTACAATAAATTGAGAAGCGTATGAAAAAGATAATTTTTTTTAGTTCCATAGCCGCTCTGTTATTGATGGCTTCCTGCCACAAAGATAACAGGGGCAATAATGATGGCTATGTATCCAATCTTACTTTCTGGACGGCCAGCAATTGCAGTCCCAATCCAATAACGGTTACCATCAATGGCCAGAGTTCAATTATGTCAGACTATTTTCCAAACGTAGTACCAGGTTGCGGCACACAGGGTTGTGCCAATTTCAATCTGGGCGCCGGTAGCTACAGTTATAGCGCCACCAATGGCGATACCACCTGGACGGGAACCGTATCGGTTGATAAAGGCTCATGCACTTTACAGCAGTTGTTCTGCTCCACCGGTAATGTTACCTTCTGGGTTGATTCCGCCGCTAACAACATACAGGTTACTATGGGTGGCGGGGCTGCAAACATCACCACTGCTTTTCCTACTACCACACCAACCTGCGGCACTGCGGGTTGCGCCTCTTTTACACTGCATCCCGGAACATATGCTTACACGGCTATAACGTCAGCAAATATAGGCTACACCGGCTCGGTGAGAGTAGGTAACGACAGTTGCACTCTGGTAAAACTGTATTAAACCGCTGACCGCATCAGCGACATAATTACCCTTTTAAAAAGCGAAGACGATAACCGTTTTCGCTTTTTTTATATCCTGGTGTTTTGATGCTGCTTTCTCCATTTCACAATAATGCAGTTGCAGGCTCGGTGTACCGGCCGGCCGCATTAAAACGAAGCAATACTTTTATTGCCATTTCCGTTATCACTTTATAGCTAAAACCATCAGCAAGCGGAGCAACTGGTAACATGGCACAAAACTATTTTGCTAAAATATTAACAAATCAAACTATGGTCAGTTTACATAGCACAGCATTCGCAGTCATAAAAAACATAAAACCAATTGTATGAAAAAGGTATTTTGGATTTTTAGTATTTGCGCCTTATCGCTTTCAACCGCCTTTGCGCAGGACGATAATTATTATCCTAACAACCAGGACCAAAGTATTCCGCCTGCCAATTACAGCGCAAATAGTCAACAGAGCATTCCTCCGGCTGATTACAATGCCAATAATAACGGCAATAATTATCAGCCTGCTGCTCAACCGGCTGATAATAACGTGAATAGTTACTCTGATAATAATGCCGGTAGTGATAACTATAATAACCAGCCTGCTAATCAGTCAGCAGGCAACAATAACGGCGATGATTATGCCAACTACGATAATTTTCACAATCAGTTAAGCCCCTATGGTAACTGGATTAATTATCCCGGTTACGGAAACGTATGGGTGCCCAACCAGGTACCCACCGACTTCTCTCCTTATGCAACCGCCGGCCATTGGGTTTATACTGATTACGGCTGGAGCTGGGTGTCTGATTATGCCTGGGGCGGAATACCCTTTCACTACGGTCGCTGGTTCCGAGACAATGCGTATGGGTGGATGTGGATGCCCGGTTATCAATGGGCTTCTGCCTGGGTTACCTGGGGTAATTATGATAACTACTACTGCTGGGCTCCTTTGGCCCCTTACATCGGCTTCTCAGCTTACTACAGGCCAAATCCATTTTACTGGAACTTTTGCGACCGCGTGCACTTCTGCGATTTTCATTTAGGTCTTTACCGTGGTTTTTACGGCCGCGGAGATTACAGTGGCATTGCAGCCCGCATCAATGTCATTAACGAATCGCACACCTATGGTAACCACGCATATTTTGCGGGCCCGAGGGTAAATGAAGTTGAGCGTTCAGTTGGTCACAGCATTGTTCCTTTTCATGGTCATGCAAGCCAGAATATTGCGCATAACAACAATGCTCAGTTTCACGAACAGCCTAATACCAACCAGTACCATGGTCAAAATTATCAGAACCATAATAATGTTCAGGCTAACCACTTTGCCAACAACAATATGCAAAGCCAATCCAGGACGCAGCAGTTTAACAGGGGTAGCTACAGTTCATTGCGTGCAAACAACGCCCCTTCATACCAAAGGTCAAACATGAGCACCGGGCAAAGGCCTGCCCAAAGGCAAAATCAGTTTTCTAACCAAAACCATTTTGCGCAAAGCAATCGGGCGCCGCAACAAAACTTCCAGCGCAGCCAGCCGGTGCAAAGACAAAGTGAAAGAAACTTTGCCTCCGCAAGATCCGGTGGCAGCGGCTCGCGCGGCGGAAGAAGATAAATTAAAAATGCCTCCGGTTTAAACTGGAGGCATTTTTGTGTGCCGTTATTTCGAAAAGTTTATTTGGCAATCAATCAGAAATAATTGCCCCACCCTTCAGGGTGGGGTTAAAGAAACGAGCGATAAAGAGGGCCTTAGCCCTTCACCAATATATTTAAAAGGGCTGAAGCCCTCCCTCACCGGGGTATTTTCGATCCCTACCCTAAAGGGTAGGGTAACTTCTTTTTCTTTCTCACTGCCCCGCCTGATCCTTCGCCTTCTGATCCGCCTGTGCTTTCAACCGGTCAGCTCTCTTTTGCGCTTTCTCTGCAGCCGCCTGTTTGCGTTTATCCTGTTCCTGCTGAAATTTAGTTTCGCCCTGTTGCTTGGCCTGGCTGGCAGCATCTTTTATGCTCTGTTGTTCGGCAGTAGCATTTTGTATGGCT
>Ga0359896_1064_pt1 | contig 18889 bp, 12 predicted proteins | sample SorcelAu500001C5_2_FD_206067 | JGI IMG/M metagenome (GOLD analysis project Ga0359896, IMG submission 206067) | Enriched cells from Trout Bog Lake Hypolimnion, Wisconsin, USA - BChl from Trout Bog BchlTB.Aug20.5000.01 .C5 | ecosystem: Environmental > Aquatic > Freshwater > Lake >...
GTCTTCATTTAATATCGAAGCAGATGTCTGGTTTAGCGGTGGAGATAAAACTCCGGGTAAATAAATAGTCACAGGAAGATTCTTATCACCGGATTTGATTAAACATAACACTATGACCAAATTTTTAAAATATTCCCTTCAAAGATTAGGAAAGAATAATTTAGGCGATTTCCGCTTGCAGTATTCACCCCTACTGCAAGCGGTTCCTTCAATTTTGAAAGGATGTTCATTGATCCGGATGTTTCAGGAAATGAAATTTAGGTAAGATTCTCATTATGGGATAATTCCGTGGGTTGTAATGAGAATGATTTAAACCAGTAAAACCACGGAGAATGTTTCTAATGGTATTAATTTATTTATGATGAAAAATATTTTAAAAAGTTCAGTTTTATTGTTAGCAATCATGTTATGTGCTTCAGTTGCCAGGGTGCAAGGACAGGTTATAAGTATAAGTGTTACCGATCAACATAGTCCCGGGCCATATGGGAATGGTAATACTAAGTATGTGGCTCAGTGGATCATCCAGGATGTGAATACTCTTGGTTATTATTCTTGTACTCCGAATACGTGTTACTGGTATTTTCCAAACCCCTCCCCAAACACTGAATTTACAGCAAACCTGAACCCCTCATCAACTTACGTTCTTAAGGTCCAGGTTGCAAGATATGATTTTGGGGGATCGACTCCAGTTACATCAGGACCCGGTCAGAGTTCAAACTTTTTAGGGAGTAACTTTCCATATATCCTTTTTTCTATCCCTGTAACTTTGCCGCAATAATATTGCTGCAAGAGTTCGCCTATTCATTGCAAACTCGATCTTTAGGGTCTGTTGTTTTCCTTTCAAAGCAGTTAAGTTGTACCTTTGAATAGCTTTCATTACTATATGGGCAGAGGAGTTGTTATCGGTTTAAGGATGATTCTCATCATCTTTTCAGTCTCCACTGCCCATATAGTTAACGGAAGTAATTTGACTAAATCACAATTATCTCATAGAACTCCTTCGGGTTTCATCGAAAACAAAGGCCAGATTATCGACCAGAATAATACTCCAAATCAGGCGGTCAGGTACCTGTTAAATACACCGGGCTTTAATGTACAATTGAGGAATGGCGGCTTTAGTTATGATGTGTATTCCGTAACAAAATCTCTCAGGAAGGATTGGACCTCTCAATTTCCCGATAAGTTTTCAGGTACGCATAATCCAGCTTTCGATCGCTTACATGAGGCGGATTCAATGCAGACTGATTATCAATTTCACCGGATTGACCTTGATCTTTCCGGCGCTGACCCGAACTGTGAAATTATCGCTTCAGATCCTTTAAAAGACTATACGAATTATTACACCACGGGTACACCCCTTGGAGGAGTTTGCAATGTACGATCATACCAGAAGGTTACATATAAAAACATTTATCCCGGTATTGATCTGGAGTTCCTTCAGGATACGCAAAACAGATTCAAGTATAATTTTATTGTTTCCCCGGGTGGTAATCTGAACGCCATAAGGTTGCATATCTCAGGAGCGGAAACCGCTTTGCTATCTTCCGGTTCCATGGTATTGAAAAGCAAATTCGGTGATATCGTTGAAGAAATTCCGGAGAGTTATACTTTTACCAATGGTAGGAAACAAGAAATCAACACAAAATTTTGCAAGCTTACCGACGAGATATATGGGTTTCTTAATACGAGGCAGACACCTTATCATGCTTCCTTGATCATTGATCCGCTGCCAAACCGTTTATGGGCAACCTATTATGGAGGGCTTGACTATGATGTTGGTAATGATTGTAAAGTGGATCCCAATGGATTTGTTTATCTTACAGGAGAAACATCATCCACTCACAATATCGCAACCTCCGGGGCTTTTCAAATTAATTTTGCAGGAAGCTCTGATGCATTTTTAAGCAAGTTCGATCAGGATGGCCAACGGCAATGGGGAACCTATTATGGAGGTTCCAGCTCGGATAGGGGTACTTTATTATCCATTGATAAAACAGGAATGGTTTTCCTGGAAGGACTTACCAGGTCAAACAATAATATTGCAACGCCGGGAGCTTTTCAGGAATCTTATGCCGGTGGGTCATATGGAGATTGTATGCTTTGTAAATTCAACCCCGATGGACAGAGGATCTGGTGTACTTATTATGGGGGGAGTAATAGTGAGACTGAAGGTGGATGTTCTGTTGATAATCATGGATTCGTTTATTTATCCGGAACGACCTATTCTACAAATAACATTTCCACCCCGGGTTCATTCAAGCCTGCATTAGGAGGTCTCAATGACGGTTTTCTTGCAAAGCTTGATACCAGTGGTCATAACCGGTCATGGGGTACCTATTATGGAGGGACCAGCTCTGATATTATAAATTCGTGTTCTGCCGATACACTTGGCCATATACTGATTACCGGTGGTACACAGTCTGCTAATGGAATCGCAAGTCCCGGGGCATATCAAACTACCATTGGTGGAGGTGGGTATCCGGATGGTTTTTTATCCCTGTTCGATTCTTCGGGGCAAAGACTATGGGGTACTTATTATGGAGGATCTCTTGATGACATGTTTGGTAGCTGCACATTAAATAATACAGGTACGATTTATGCTGTCGGTCAAACACTGTCTTCAGACAACATTGCTTCCCCGGGCGCTTATCAGACAATATTTGGAGGAATTATTGATGCGTTCTTAGTAAAATTCAACCTCAGCGGCCAGCGTCAATGGGGTACTTATTTTGGCGCAGACAGTTCAGACCAGGGAACAGGATGCGCTGTGAATGATAGCTGTTATGTCTATATTTCGGGGTATACTCGTTCTAGAAATAATATTTCCACACCTGGGTCATTTCAGCCCGTATATGGAGGTGGCACTGAGGATGCTTTTCTTGCCAAATTTGATTCGACAGGGAGCATTAAATGGTCAACATATTATGGTGGAAGTGGGAGAGATGAAGGTCAAAATTGTGCTGTAGATACAACCGGACATATATATCTTGCGGGTAGTACATCTTCGGCAAATAATATCGCCACGCCAGGCGCCTGTCAAACCGATTACGGGGGAGGTTCCTGGGATGCCTTTCTTGTGAAGATGGCTGATTGTACCTTACCCGACACTGCAAATCAAATGACAGGCCCGAATAATGTCTGTTTGCCATCTGATGGGATAACCTATTCCATTCCGCCAATTGCCCATGCCTTAAGTTATATCTGGCATGTTCCTTACAGAGTGGTAATTGTCAGCGGGGCGGGAACAAATTCTATAACTGTTAATTTTACATCTCTCGCCGTATCCGGGATTATTTCCGTTTACGGTAGAAATTCCTGTGGAAACGGGGACAGCGCTTTTATTTCTGTGACTGTTCAATATCGTCCTCTGCCGGTAATTACAGGCCAGGCGAATGCCTGCACATGGACATCGTATCAGTATTCAACTGCCACGGGTAAATCAAATTACCAGTGGACAGTTTCCCCCGGTGGAACCATCATTTCAGGAGGCTCATCCACTGATCCCACATCAACTGTAAGCTGGAATTCCGTGGGTTCCCAATGGATCCAGGTCAATTATAAAGACACCAACAACTGCCCGGCCGAGACACCAGGCATTCTGAATGTTTCAGTATCTCAGGGTGATTCCGTCAATATATCCATTTCCGCTTCCACTAATCCGGTTTGTGCCGGAATCCCGGTTACATTCACTGCAATACCTGTAAACGGAGGGACTTCACCCCTGTTTCAGTGGAAAGTAAATGGCTCCCCGGTAGGGACAAATAATTCTTCATTTACCTATGCGCCCGTTAATGGTGACATCATTGTCTGTGAATTAACCTCCTCACTTCCTGCAGTCTGCCTTGCTAATAATCCCGCAACCAGCAATCCCATTGTAATGGTGGTAAATCCTGTGTTTCCGGTGAGTATCTTCATTTCTGCCTCTGCAAACCCCGTTTGCTCAGGAAATCCGGTCATGTTCACGGCAACACCGACAAACGGAGGAGCTTCACCTTCATTTCAATGGAAAGTAAACGGGTTGAACGTGGGGACGAATTCATCAACCTACCCTTATATGCCGCTGAACGGGGATGTGGTGAGCTGTGTGTTGACTTCTTCAATTACTTACTGTGTGTCGAATAATCCTGCAACAAGTAATGCAATCACCATGATAGTGAACCCTTCTTACACTGTTGATGTTACCATTTCAGCATCGGCTAACCCGGTTTGCTCAGGGATCCCGGTCATCTTTACAGCCCTTCCTGTGAACGGGGGCACATCTCCCGTTTACCAATGGAAAGTCAATGGCTCAACCACCGGGACAAACAGTGCAACTTTTTCCTATTCGCCTTCAAACAACGACCAGGTTCAGTGTATTCTAATTTCTTCATATACGCTTTGTACTTCGAACAACCCTGCTGCTTCCAATACCATCACTATGACCGTCAATCCCCTGATGCCAGTCAGTGTTTCCATCACAGCCTCAGCCAACCCGGTTTGCAGCGGAATTCCTGTTATATTTACGGCTACTCCTATAAATCCCGGTTCATCTCCTGTTTACCAGTGGAAAGTAAATGGAGTGAATGTAGGTGGGAACTCTTTCACCTTTACTTATACTCCCCTGAATTCTGATGCCGTGAGTTGTGTTCTGACTTCTTCCCTTACGACCTGTGTGACGAATAACCCTGCTACTTCCAATACAGTTTCTATGTTGGTAAATCCCCTGATGCTGGTGAGTATTTCCATCACAGCCTCAGCCAACCCGGTATGTGCGGGACTTCCCGTCACGTTCTTAGCCTCTCCTGTCAACGGAGGTTCATCTCCAGCGTTTCAGTGGAAGGTAAATGCAGTGAGTGCCGGGGGGAACTCTTCCACCTTTTGCTATATTCCGGTATCAGGAGACTATGTGACCTGTACCCTCTCCTCCGATATTACCTGTCCGCAAGGCAATCCGGCCCTCTCCAATGCGATCACCATGATCCTTTCACCTTCCCCTTCCGTGAGTTTTTCCGTTTGCCAGGATACCGTGACAAGCCTCAATGCCCAGCCCTTTAAGCTCAAGGGCGGCATTCCTCTGGGTGGGACGTATTCGGGGCCGGGGGTCAATTCATTGACCGGGTATTTCAATCCTTCGGTGGCCGGCACAGGAGTGAAAACCATCTCCTACACCTATCAGAATCAATCCCTTTGCAGCGACGTGAAAACACGCAGCATCCTGGTTCAGGCCACTCCATCCTTTACCTGCGGTCAGCTCTTAACCGATATCCGGGATGGGAAAACCTATCAGACGGTTCTGCTTGGGACCCAATGCTGGATGAGAACGAACCTCAACTACGGCTCTTCCATCGCCGGAACCCTCAGCCAGACGGATAACTGCCAGGTGGAGAAATACTGCTATGCTGACGATGCTTCCAACTGTACCGTCTACGGTGGATTATATCAGTGGGATGAACTGATGCAATACCAGACGACCGTTCCGCTGCAGGGGCTTTGTCCCCCGGAATGGCATATCCCCACGCAGGCGGAATGGATGGTGTTATTTTTGTATTACCAGGAGCAGGCCCTCGCCGGAAAGCCCCTGCAGGATACCATCATCGCCGGGTTCAGGGCCAAAGAAAGCGGGGTGATCTACAGCAACTTTTCCTGGAGCTTCAAAGGCTTTGCCACCCTCTTCTGGACATCCACTTCCTCGGGCACCATCAAAGCCCTCTCACACGGAATGAACCTCCAGGATTTCAGCGTGTCAGATTACTACGCCAACCGCTCCAATGCCTTTGCGGTGAGGTGTGTGAAAGACTGATCTCTAAGAAATCATCATGCGACTTTGATTCCTTTGCTCAGTATTTCATTTACCAGAGGATGCAACAGATTAAATTCTTTGGTAGAAAAAGGATGCGGTTCAATAATATATTCAAACTTCCTTCCAAGAATCAGAAGACTCGTTTGTAAATCTATCCTATCTGAGACGCTGGGAAAAACCAATGCAAGATCTATATCAGAATCCTTATGAAAATTTCCCTGAGCATATGATCCAAACATCCAGGCACTTTCCACATTCAAATGATTTTCTTTTAAAAGAGCCAGGTATTGTCTTACAAGTTCAATAGCGCTTTCTTTATCCATTGTCTAAATAAAAAGAGCCCAGGTGTAATGTCCGGCCTTATATAATGTCATCATGGTTTCAAAGTCAAGATCTGAACTTCTGATCCAATGGTCAATAATTTTCTTTGTTTCCATCCTGATTCTCAAAATTACAAAAAACCTGAAAACTATTTGTCGAAAGTAAAAGCAATATCAGCAATCATAATGAAATTTGTGGTTTGTATTGAAGAAACAATACAAAAAGAGAAAGTAATCCTGATCGGATGATGGAGATCGTTTTCAATCGTTTATCCTGATCCCAAAACGCCACTGAACTCCAAGAATTCCATCCATTTTCCTGAATCAATTCCCGGATCACCTTAAATTGTGAAATGCCGGGTGCAATATGGCGTGCATATTGCCCGGCAGTATTTTTTCCATATCCTTGATATTCTGATCCAGACGCTTTATGAAGTACTAAAATACTTACAGAAACCTGTAAGAAAAAATAATAATTCCGCATATACAAAAAATTTTCCTTCCACTTAACTTTATCGTATTCAAAATGATACAACTTAAATACAGGTTTTTATGAAACAGCTAAAAGTAATTCTTATCATCGCTATGCTCCTGAGCACCGGCCTCTCAGGACAAAACATACCCACATATCCTATCCCATCCTACAATGTACCCATTGTAAATTATGGAAATTTTGTTCCAGCATTGGTTTTGGCCAGGAATCCGACGAAAGCCAAGAAAGAGGTTAACGTAACTATTCACGGCTCTATGGGTGCGTATGCCAGTGTGGAGGTTTATAGCCTTGATGGATTCGATGTTTTGGGGCCCTATATAGTCTATGCGGGCGATACCCTGACGGTTGAAATAGACGAAAGGGAATGGGGGGTAATGATTTGGTCTTCCTTTAATATCGAAGCAGATGTCTGGTTTAGCGGTGGAGATAAAACTCCGGGTAAATAAATATACGGATATTTTTTACAGGTTTTAATGGATTATTATGCCATGATGTCATCAAATCAGCCATTCTCAGAAAGAGATATCGGTATTTTCTTCCTGTGCAAGAATAATTTCGATAACTTTACCCCTGTAATGATTCCCTGGTTTTATTTACAGGGGGATAACCGGAAATGAAAACATACCTTGGGGCCGGTAAAGCTATCAAACAAGATCGAAAACCAGGACTTTCCCGGTCCAACAGGCAACCTGACCCTGATAGAACAGGTCATATTTTAATCAACATCAATTTTATGAAACCAATATTTATATTCCTTTTCCTGGGATGTCTGACTCTTTACGGATATTCCAGCAACCCCATAGATCCCCCTTTAAAAACAGGAGACAACACAAACACGATTACAACTCCGTCGCCCGGTACCAACGATGAGTGCCTTGATCTGTGCACTACAGTTTCGGTTAATGTTCATGTTACTTTTAAGGATTGTCCGAATTATTCATGCTTAACTCCGGATAATTGCACTTTTGAACTTTGCATTTATGACCATAATTTTACTCTTCTTGAATGTCAGCTGTTCTCTTTTATCAACTGTACTTATACCTTCACTGAACAAGTAGATTCTGGTTTCCCTGTGTATATCAAATTAGTTAAAACATCGGGAAATTGTACCGATTATAATGGTGATTTGGTCAACTGTGGAAATGTTCCTTCAGGAGGTGGTGATCTGTATGTTAATACTACATATTGCCCTCATTAAATAGGGTAAAGCATCCTGAGCACTCGTTCAGTGTGCTTTATTTTTTTAAAATTAAAACAAAATGACACAAATGATGCAATCATGAGAGTCATTTGTATTTTTTGGGTTTTCTTTCTTTCCCCCTTCATTTGTTTTTCCCAGGGAGAATTCAACAACTGGTATTTTGGCCAGTATGCCGGGATCACCTTTAATTCAGGCTCTCCGGTTTTTCTGCCCGGGAATCCGATGCATTACGAATTTAGTATCCAGGAAGCAACTGTATCTGACTCTGCAGGAAATCTCTTGTTTTGTTCGAACGGGGTTAAAATATACAACAAAAACAAACAAGTAATGCCTAATGGCAGTGGCTTATTGGGAGATGTTCCCATTGGGAGCCAGCCTGTAATGGCCATTCCTTTTATAACTAATCCCAATAAATATTATATTTTCACGGTAGGCGATTTAATGTCCCTGCAACCGCTTTATGGGTTGCATTACTCGGTTCTGGATATGCAACTGGATGGAGGGCTTGGAGATATCGTAGCGGGGAGTAAAAACATTCCGCTGTATAGGGGCGATAGTTGCTTTGTTTTTATGACTGCCACCCGGCATCAGAACAACAAGGATGCCTGGCTGGTTACCGTAAGACGGGGACATGTTCTGAAATACCTGGCATACCGCATTGATTCTACCGGTATTGATACCATACCGGTAGAAAGTCAAAGTACCCTTCCAAAACCCATTTGGTTAATACCACCCTTACTTATACATGAAGGTCATGGTTATCTGAAAATATCCCAGGATGGCCGCTACCTTGTCTGCCAGGACTCCCTGAGCGAGGTTTGCCTCTTTAATTCTTCCACAGGTCAGGTAATACCCAAATTTACTTATAATAGGGCAGCTCATGATCAATACAGCCAGGAATTCTCTCCCAATTCAAGGTATCTATACGAAACAGGGGCCACGCAGAATAAGGATACTCTATTTACTCCTCTTGCTCAATATGATCTGAGCAACCTGGATTCTCTTTCGTTTCTTAACAGCAGGATCCTAGTCGGGAATTATTCAGGGGAACAGATCCAGATCGCCCCCGATGGGAAAATATATCTGGATAATATGGAAACTTTTCCTGCAATTCCTGATTCTCTTCATGTGATTAATTATCCAAATAATGCAGGTTTTGCTTGCGGATACCAACGGGATGTAATTTCCCTTCAGGGAAATAATCATGAAGAATGCCTCCCCCAGTTTCTTCAACGATATAAGGCCTATGTTCATCATGCCGGTCACTGCCAGGGGGATTCCGTTCATTTCACCTCCGATATCTGGCCCCCGGCCGATACCATTCACTGGGACTTTGCCGACCCGGCTTCGGGCCTGTCCAGTTACTCTGACCTGGCTTCTCCCGCTCACCGGTTCTCCGCTCCCGGCAGTTATACCGTTCAGCTCTATGTGCGTCATCATGATAACCGCACCGATACTACCCGGGTCCTTCTGCTTGTCTCACCCTCTCCGATGCCTGCTCTTGGCCCCGACAGAACTATTTGTGCTGGAGATTCCGTGATCTTCGATGCCGGGTACTGTGCGGGGTGTACCTATCAGTGGACTAACCTCACTACTGGCCAGAACCTTGGAACTACCCAGACCATCACTACCGGCAGCGGGGGATTGATCCAGGTGGCGGTAGCCAATGATGAAGGCTGCACAGGGGCAGATACCGTGTTGCTATCGGTCACAGCCAAACCCATAGTGACAAACGATTCCCTTTCCAAAACCATCTGTTCGGGACAGTCCACAAACATCGTTCTGACTTCTTCGGTCCCCAATACCATGTTTGACTGGACTGCCACCGTGGTTCTGGGAGCGGTGAGTGGAGCATCAGCAGATTCAGGCCTGGTGATCAACCAGGTGCTTCTCAATACAGGCTCCGGGCCAGGGATGGTCAGGTATCATATCACACCTCACGTAGGTAGTTGCGTGGGAGATACGGTAAACTACATGGTCACAGTGAACCTCTCTTTCTCGGTCAATGTTTCCATTTCTGCTTCGGCTAATCCGGTTTGCCAGGGAACCCCGGTTACATTTACCGCTATTCCCGTCAACGGAGGTTCTGCTCCCATTTATCAATGGAAAGTCAACGGAGTGAACCAGGGAACAAACAGTACAACCTACACCTACACTCCATTGAATAATGATGCTGTAAGTTGTGTGCTGACTTCTTCCCTGATGAACTGCGTGACAAACAACCCGGCCACCAGCAATACGATTACCATGACGGTTAATCCGCTCATTGCAGTGAGTGTTTCCATCACCGCTTCAGCCAATCCCGTTTGCCAGGGAACCCAGGTCACCTTTTCGGCCATTGCCGTAAATCCCGGGACTTCTCCCTTCTATCAATGGAAGGTCAATGGAGAGAATACAGGAACAAACAGCGCAACATATACTTACACTCCTTTAAATACTGATGCGGTGAGTTGTGTGCTGACTTCCTCCCTGACGAACTGCGTAACAAATAACCCAGCTACCAGCAATACCATTACCATGACCGTTAATCCTCCGGTTGTGGTGAGTGTTTCAATCGCTGCTTCAGACAATCCCGTTTGCCAGGGAACATCCGTCACCTTTACAGCTACTGCCATAAACCCAGGTTCTTCTCCTGTTTATCAATGGAAAGTTAATGGAGTGAATGCCGGTACAAACAGTGTAACCTATAGCTACATTCCCTTGAATAACGATGTTGTCAGTTGTGTGCTGACTTCTTCCCTGACGACCTGTGTGTCAAACAATCCGGCAACTTCCAATACAGTTTCCATGTTGGTTAATCCCCTGATGCCCGTTAGTGTTTCCATCACTGCCTCAGCCAACCCGGTTTGCAGCGGAACTCCTGTGACTTTTACGGCTACTCCTATAAATCCCGGTTCATCTCCCTTTTACCAGTGGAAAGTAAATGCCGTAAATGCCGGTGGAAACTCTTCCACATTCAGCTATACTCCGTTGAATAATGATGTAGTCAGTTGTGTTCTGACTTCCTCACTGACGACCTGTGTGACGAATAACCCTGCTACTTCCAATACAGTTTCTATGTTGGTAAATCCCCAGATGCTGGTGAGTGTTTCCATCACAGCCTCAGCCAACCCCGTTTGTGCGGGACTTCCCGTCACGTTCTTAGCTTCTCCCGTCAACGGAGGTTCATCTCCCGGGTTTCAGTGGAAGGTAAATGCAATGAATGCCGGGGGGAACTCTTCCACCTACAGTTATACTCCGGTATCGGGGGACCAGGTAAACTGTACCCTATCCTCCAATATCAATTGTCCGCAGGGCAGTCCCGCCCTCTCCAACACGATCACGATGATCCTTTCGCCTTCCCCTTCCGTGAGCTTCTCCGTTTGCCAGGATACCGTGACAAGCCTCAATGCCATGCCCTTTAAGCTCAAGGGCGGCATTCCTCTGGGCGGGACGTATTCGGGGCCGGGGGTCAACTCATCCACCGGGTATTTCAATCCTGCGGTGGCCGGCACAGGAGTGAAAACCATCTCCTACACCTATCAGAATCAATCCCTGTGCAGCGATGTGAAAACACGCAGCATCCTGGTTCAGGCCTCTCCATCGTTTACCTGCGGTCAGCTCTTAACCGATATCCGCGATGGGAAAACCTATCCGACCGTTCTTCTTGGAACCCAATGCTGGATGAGAACTAATCTCAACTACGGCTCTTCCATTGCCGGAACCCTCAGCCAGACGGATAACTGCCAGGTGGAGAAATACTGCTATGCTGACAATGCTTCCAACTGCACGGTATACGGTGGATTATATCAATGGGATGAGCTGATGCAGTACCAGACGACCGTTCCGCTGCAGGGGCTTTGTCCCCCGGGATGGCATATCCCCACGCAGGCGGAATGGATGGTGCTATTTACCTTTTACCAGGAGCAGGCCCTCGCCGGAAAGCCCCTGCAGGATACCATCATCGCCGGGTTCAGGGCCAAAGAAAGCGGGGTGATCTACAGCAACTTTTCCTGGAGCTTCAAAGGCTTTGCCACCCTCTTCTGGACATCCACTTCCTCGGGCACAATCAAAGCTCTGTCGCACGGGATGAACCTCCAGGATTTCAGCGTGTCCGATTACTACGCCAACCGGTCCAATGCCTTTGCGGTGAGGTGTGTGAAAGACTGAGGTTGAGAGAATAAACCTGAAGAAGAACATGAGTAAAATCCTTTAATATTGATTATCTTTGTGGAAAGGATTTTTCGTGATCTGTAAAGAAATCTTTTTAAGTGATCATATAATTTCACAAATGTTCAAACGAAACATTTCGGTCGAAGCTGTCAAGCTTGTTCTTAAGAATGGTGAAATAATAACCAGATATACTGATGACAAACCATATCCCAGCTATTTGTTCCTCGGCATTAAAGACAATCGGCCATTGCACTTGCTTGTCGATCATGACGAAGATTCTGAAATATGTATAATGGTAACTATTTATGAACCTGATAGAAGATTGTGGTCGGCAGATTTGAAAACAAAAATCAAGTAGTATGAAGTGCGTAATTTGTAAAAACGATACAACACATAAAGGAAAGGTAACTGTTACCTTGGAAAATAATGGTTCCATTATTCTGATCAAAGACGTTCCCGCGCATATTTGTGACATTTGTGAACATTATATTCTGGATGAAAATATTTCTACTGAAGTACTTAAAAAAGGAAAAGAAGGTCTGTTAAAAGGCGCTGAACTTGAAATTATCCGCCTCAAAGTGGCCTGATTTGATGGCTTTCTTCCTTTTAATCTTTGAGTGCCATGTTAAAGGACACGGAACTATTCAGAAGATACCCTCCTCCTTCCCCGCCTTCAGGACCAAGTTCGACGATAAAATCAGCCTCACGAATGATCTGCCGGTCATGTTCAATAATGATAAGCGTATTGCCCTGTGCAACAAGACTATGGAATATTCTAACCAGGTTCTCGATATCGCTGAAATGAAGTCCGGTGGAAGGTTCTTCGAACAGGTAAAGGCTATTACTCCTGGCAGGTTTCATCATCTCTTTCGAAAGGCTGAGCCTCTGTGCCTCGCCTCCTGAAAGGGTGCTGAGGGCTTGTCCCAGTTTAAGGTAGCCCAATCCCGCCAATTCGAGTTTGGTAAAAATGGAATGAAGGGTTTTATTTTCACTGAAGAACTGCTTCGCTTCCGAAACACCGAATTCAAGAACTTCGGAAATATTTTTCCCTGCAAATTTCACGCTGAGGATCTCCGGCTTGTATCTTTTCCCGAGGCAGGTTTCGCATTCCCTGTATACATCGGGCATGAAATCCATGCTGATCCGGTTCTCTCCCAGGCCCTCGCAATCGGGGCATTGTCCCTGTTTGTTCAGGAATGAGAAGTGGTCCCTTCCGGGCCTGCCCTCCCCGCTCCCTGCCGCAGCAGCGAAAAGACCCCTGATAAGGTCGAAGGCTCCTGAATATGTTGCCACGACTGCAAGAGGCGAAGAGTATTCCTCCCTGAACTCGATGGAGACAAGGCGGCTGAAATTCCCGAACCCGCTGATATCTTCGCAACCGACGGCTTTTCCGGCCTTCCAGGAAGCATGGATGAGATCAAAGACCAGGCTGGATTTCCCGCTTCCTGAAACCCCCGTGACACAGGTTATTCCCCCGGAGGGTATTTCCAAATCGAAATTCCTGAGATTATGGATAAAGGCATTTTTGATGGAAAGACCAGGTTTGAGCATCCTGATAGAATTTCGTTGTGGCCCCGGCATTTCAAGCAGGTATTTTCCGGTGACCGATGCCGGCGACTTCATGATCTCAACGGGGGTTCCTTCGGCAATGATCTTACCTCCGGAATCGCCTGCACCGGGCCCCATGTCGATGACATAGTCTGCACCCTGGATCACGTCTTTTTCATGTTCCACGGTGATCACCGTATTACCCGACTGAACAAGTTCCCGGATGTGATCAACCAGCCTGGCGATATCCTTTGAATGCAGCCCTGCGCTTGGCTCATCAAGGACATAGACCATGCCTGAAAGCCCTGATCCGGTCTGGGCTGCCAGTTGCAACCGGCGGGCTTCTCCATGCGAGAGAGTGCCCGTGCTCCGCGACAGGGTAAGGTAGGATAGCCCGAGTGCATCGAGCATCCGGAGCCGGCGCAGGATCTCCCTGACCAGGGGGCCGCTGACCGGAGTATCCGGATGGCTGCTGAAAAATGTCATGCTTCCGGATATGCTCATTTCCGATACCCGGGCAATATCCTTCCCGCCGAAGGACCAGGATAATGCCCCGGGGTTCAGACGGCTGCCATGACATTCAGGGCATTCCATGCTGCTCATGACATCCATCATGCCCTCCCCCCTGTGATCAGCATGTTTTCGGGCATACTCATCGTTTACAAGCTGAAGAAGCCCCTGCCATTTTCCTTTGAAATGATGCGTACCGCTCCGGTTTTTCCTGAGGAATTCCCAGCTCACATCATATAATTCATCACCGCAACCATGCAGAGCCAGCTCTTTTCCTTCCTGCGGAAGTGCATTCCACGGGAGGCCGAAGTCGATCCCGTGCTTGCTGCCGACGGCTTTGAGCGTGGCAATATACTGCCCGTAAGGATCCCCGTAGAACCTTCCTGTTTTCGTTCCGTCCATGGCTCCGTCCATGATGGAACTGCCGGCATCGGTAATCAGTTTCGAAGGGTCGCAAAGCGTCAGCAGGCCCAGTCCGTCGCAGCGCGGACAGGCGCCCTGTACACCGTTGAAGGAGAAAAGGGTGGACAGGGGTCTACGGGTTTCTCCGCGACCATACCCGCCCAAGGCCGGATCAAGGACCCGGGCGGAAACGGATCCCCGTGTTTCTCCCGGACCAGCTTCGCCCGGTAATGAGTCCGGGCCCCCGGAAGCGGGGGATTGGTCGAAGTCTTTTCTTTCGGATTCCTCGCTATCTTTTACTCCGGCCCTTGAAAAAAGCAGGCGGCAAAGGTCATGGATGCCGGTATAGGTTCCCACGGTGGAACGGGGATTGGAATGGACCCCCGACTGTCCCACGGCAAATGAGGGTCTCAGCCCGGTTATCTCTTCGAAGCCCGGATTGTCTTTCATACCCATCCGGGAACGGGCATAAGTTGAGAAGTTAGTCAGGAAACGGTTCCTCGCTTCGGCATAGATGGTGTCAAAGGCAAGGGAGGATTTCCCGCTGCCTGAGACGCCGGTAATGACCGTGTGCCGGCCATGGGGGATGGTCACGCTGATGCCCTTGAGGTTATTGGTGGTGACGGACCGTAAGTGGAGGCTGCTGACGGGAGCCATGAGTGATGAGCCATGAGTGATGAGTGATGAGTCATGAGTGATGAGTGATGAGCCATGAGCCATGAGTGATAAGTCATCACGAAAATATTTTTCAGCAGTTCCGATGAATACTACTTCGCCTCCCTGAAGTCCGCTTCCCGGCCCCAATTTAATGATCCGGTCGGCTGACCGCAGCAGGGCGGGATGGTGTTCTATGCAGATGAGGGTGTGACCATGACCGGTAAGGCCATTCAGGCAGGACATCAATTTCCTGACGTCATCATTGTGAAGCCCGGTAGTGGGTTCATCCAGGATATACAAGGTATGTGAAGCGGAAGCCCCCGCCAATTCGGCAGCCAGCTTCACCCGCTGGGCTTCTCCCCCGCTCAGGGTTGAAGAGCGCTGTCCCAGTTTGAGATAGCCAAGACCAAGCTCATCCAGGGTTTGCAAAAATCCGAGGATCTTTTTCTCGCCGGTGAAAAACATCAGGGCCTGGGATACGGACATTTCAAGGACCTCGTAAATGTTCTTTCCCTTCCACATGATTTCCAGGGTCTCCTCATCGAAACGCCTGCCGTTGCATGTTTCGCAAATGATCTCCACAGTTCCCATGAAATGCATGCCTGATTGCTTGTATCCGGCTCCCTGGCATTCCTCACAGCGCCCGCCCCGGGTATTGAACGAAAATCGGGTTTTCCCATATCCTTTTTCAACCGAGGCAGGCAAAGCTGCAAACAAGTCGCGGATATGATCGAACAAGCCGGTGTAGGTGGCCGGGTTGCTGCGGGGGGTTTTGCCGATGGGCGACTGGTCTATTTCGGCCAGCCGCCTGATGCTTTCCCACCCTTCCAGTGATGCATGTTTCCCCGCTTCATCATTGCCCCGGTTCAGTTTCACCTTTAACGACCTTCCAATTACCTGGTGTACCAGACTGGATTTTCCGGCGCCTGAAACCCCGGTCACCACGTTCAGAGCCCCAAGCAGGAACGAAACGTCGATATTTTTCAGGTTGTTATGTCTGGCGCCGTTTACACGTAGCTCCCCCCTGCCCTCCCGGTAACTGGCCGGGGGTGCAATAACCTCCTTCCCGAGGAAATATGACAGGGTCTTACTTTCCTTAATTACCTGATCCGGCAGGCTTCCGATCCCGCTCAAGCTGCAGTTCAACAGCACATTACCCCCGTATATCCCGGGTCCGGGGCCTATATCGATAAGATGGTCGGCATGCCTGATGAATTCCTCATCATGTTCCACGACGATCACCGTATTTCCCTGGTCGCGGAGCTGCTTCAGCACCGAAATAAGCGATAGTATTTCGGGAGCATGCAATCCAACCGAAGGTTCATCAAACACATAGATCATCCCGTTGAGGCCAGGTCCGAGCTGGGTTGCAAGCTTCAGACGTCGCGATTCCCCTGTCGACAGGCTTCCCGATTCCCTATCAGCCGAAAGATGCCCAAGCCCCAGTTGATCCATTACTCCGGCCAGGAAGCGGATATGCTGTATGATCCCAGAAGCGATTTCCTTTTGACCGGCAGGGGACTCCATAGTGTTCAGGACTGCCGACAATTCAGTCACCGGAAGAGCGGATAAGGAAGCAATATTCCAGCCACCGACTTTAACCGATAATGCCTTTGGATTAAGCCTCCTTCCCCCGCAGGTATGGCAAGTGGTAGTCCTCACAAACCGCAGGATGTTCTTATTTCTTTCCCTTTTAAGGATCTCCTCCATCACCGGGATGATCCCCTTGTAAACGCCCATCTCACGTGGCTTTGCCGTTATCCCGCTCCATTTCATCCGGGACTCGAGTGGATGCTTGCCGAAAGGGATCTCTATCCTGCTGCTTCCGTAGAAAATAACCCGTCTGTTCTCCGGGCTCAGGTCCTTCCAGGGTATATCGATATTAAAGCCTTCCGATCGGCAGACCTGATCAAGCACATCCAGCGTGACCTGTGAATACATGATATAGCCGTTGGGTGTGGTGATGGTCATGCATCTCTGCCGGATCGATTTTGATTCGTCCCCGATCAGCAGTACCGGGTCGATACGGTCTTCAAGCCCCAGTCCCTTGCACCCGGGACAGGCGCCATCCGGGGAATTGAACGAGAACAAACTCCGGCTCAGCCGGAATTCCTGGCCAACCGGAACCTCCCCTGTCCTGGCAAACAGAAGTCGAAGATCATCGTGTATCCCGCTCAACGTACCCATGGTCGACCTTGGATTTGCTGTGACCGATCCCTGGTCCACGGCCACAGCAGGAGAAAGCCCTTCGATGCGTTCGACTTCCGGGCGTTTTATTTTCCCTAGGAACATCCGTGCATAGGCTGAGAAGGAACCGAAATACCTGAACTCCGCTTCACGGTAAAGGACATCGAATACCAGTGAGGATTTGCCCGAGCCGGAAACCCCGGTAACGACCACGAATTTATTCTTTGGAATATCCAGGCTCACCGAGTTCAGGTTGTTCTCGGAAGCATTCACTATCCTTATCACGTCATCCGCATTCATAAGCAAAAATAATTCATTTAAATATTGACAACAGCTTAATTCTTCGCCATCTTTGTATTCAGAAATTTAAATATAACAGTCAACCTATGAAAAAAAGATGGGCATGGATTTTGGGCAGCCTGATGGCTGTCCTTGTCCTTTTCGTGATTACGGTCATTCTGTACATCCGCCTGGCACTTCCCAATATACCGCTGCAGAAGGTCACCGTACAATCCACTCCTGAGCGTGTGGAAAGGGGGCGTTACCTTGCCAATCATGTCACGGTTTGCATGGACTGCCATTCCACGCGGGACTGGGACCGGTTTTCGGGGCCCCCGGTACCCAACACCACCGGCATAGGGGGCGAGGTATTTGATGAAAGGATGGGGTTTCCGGGTGCATTTACATCCCCGAACATTTCACCTTTCCATCTCGGCGGCTGGACCGATGCCGAGATCTACAGGGCCATCACAAGCGGGGAGACAAAAGACGGAAGGGCTCTTTTCCCGATCATGCCATATATGGCTTACGGTACACTTGACAACGAGGATATTTTCTCGATCATTGCCTATATCCGATCCATCCCTTCTGTACACAGCATTACAAAACCTGCCAATCCGTCTTTCCCGATGAACCTTGTCCTCAGGACTTTCCCCAAAACAGCCAGCCCTGTGCAACGTCCGCCCGAATCGGATACGCTCAGGTACGGTGAATACCTCGTGAGGGCGGCTACCTGCATTGAATGCCATACTACCGCAAGGCACGGGCAGATCGTGAGATCTCTGGCTTTTTCAGGAGGAAGGGAATTCATCATGCCGACAGGAGTGCTTACCTCTCCAAACATAACACCCGATTCTGTGACCGGCATAGGCAAGCTGAGCAGCTCTGACTTCATCAGGAGGTTCAAAGCATATGACCCAGCTATCTATGATGCACCCAAACTGGGGCCTAAGGAAATGCCTTCTATCATGCCCTGGACCATGTATGCCGGGATGAGCCCTTCGGATCTGCACGCTATATACACCTATCTTCATTCCCTGCCGTCGAAACAAAATGTGGTGGTCAGATGGAAGCCTCTGCAGTAGCCCTGATCCGGGATTCCTGAACTCATTGCTAATCCTGATACCTAATGCCTAGTGCTTATTGCCTAGTGCCTAGTGCCTTACTTCTCATGGCTCCCTCAGTGCGTTGCTCCGAAGACCATCCCGCTGATCATGGGGATTAGCCAGATCGCCCAAACGGTAAGGCTGAACCTGTGAAAACCTGCAATTTGTTTTTCATTGTTCCTTATCAGCACTACAGTAGCCCAGATCGCGTGGAAAAGCATCAGTAAAATAGCAATGTTCCCCGTAATACCATGA
>Ga0359896_1063_pt1 | contig 18186 bp, 19 predicted proteins | sample SorcelAu500001C5_2_FD_206067 | JGI IMG/M metagenome (GOLD analysis project Ga0359896, IMG submission 206067) | Enriched cells from Trout Bog Lake Hypolimnion, Wisconsin, USA - BChl from Trout Bog BchlTB.Aug20.5000.01 .C5 | ecosystem: Environmental > Aquatic > Freshwater > Lake >...
CCTTGTCAAGTTTGGGCTTGCCGGTTTCTTTATCGTTAGGCTCATTTAACCAAACCACCCTGCCACAGTAAGTTCCGTTTTTTGCCAGGTAAATCTCAATTTTGCTGGTTTTATCACCGTTAAACCAAACTTTTTCAACCTGGTCTTTTTGCGCTATTGACTTGCTTACAAAAGCAAGGGAGAAAATAAACACAGCTATTGTTGCGATGGATGCTTTTTTCATATTTTAATTCTGGTTATTGTTTTTAATTAATGCCAAAATAGAGAATTTAAAATTATCCCGAAATGTGGTCTTCAAAATCAGGTTTAAGTGGTAAAACCCGATTTCATGAATAACAAATAACTTCAATTATCTTCGCAGCTTCATAATCCAGGGCTAAAAATTGAGGTCCGGCGAATGAACTTATTACATTGATTACTGGTTTATAGAGGTTAATATGCTTTATTTAACAAGAAGAGAACACTTTAACGGGGCGCACAGGTTGTTTAATCCGAACTGGACTGAGGAACAAAATGATGCCACTTTTGGAAAATGCGCCAATAAAAACTGGCATGGCCATAATTTTGATTTATATGTTACAGTGAAAGGTTTACCTAACCCCGATACCGGATTTGTAATCAACGCACATGAGCTAAGCCGGATACTGAAAAAAGAGGTTTTGGAAAAGCTTGACCATAAAAATTTTAACCTGGATGTGCCCGAACTGGAAGGAGTTTTACCCAGCATTGAAAACATTGTTCAACTGATATGGAAATGGATTGCGCCACACTTAAAAGGTTGCCAGTTGCATTGCATTAAACTTATTGAAACAGAAAATATTTACGTAGAATATTACGGCGAATAAGGCGCTGAACTTTTATCACATTACCATGAACAGATACCGCAAAGTTGAAGAGTTTGATGCAAAAAGCCTGGAGTTGGTAAAAAACAACTTTAAGCAAATATTAGAGGCGCTGGGCGAAGACCTTAAACGCGACGGGCTTTCGAAGACGCCGGAAAGAGTTGCCAAGTCTCTGCATTTTATGACGCAGGGATACCAGCAAAATGCACTTGAAATACTGAGTTCAGCGGTATTTGATGAACATCACAGTGAAATGGTAATTGTAAAAGATATTGAATTATACTCTATGTGTGAGCATCACATGCTGCCGTTTTATGGCCGGGCACATATTGCCTATATACCAAACGGTAAAATAGTTGGCCTTAGTAAACTGGCCAGGGTTGTAGATATTTATTCGCGCAGGTTGCAGGTACAGGAGCGTTTAACCACACAGGTAAGGGATTGCATTATGGAGGCTTTACATCCCCTGGGCGTAGCGGTGGTTATTGAGGCCAAGCACCTGTGTATGATGATGCGCGGGGTACAAAAACAAAACTCTGTTACTACTACTTCGGCATTTACAGGAGAGTTTGAAAAGCAATCAACGCGCAACGAGTTTATCAATCTTATTTCATCTCGGCTGAGTTAGTGATTATAGAAATTAACCACTACGGGTACTAAGAGCACTAAGAAGGTTTTAGTTTAAAGGCAACACTTTTTTGTAATTCAGCTATTTGATTATTATAAATCTTGGTGTTTCTTAGTGTCTTTGTAGCAAATAAAACATAAGAAATGAAAGCATACGTTTTTCCGGGCCAGGGTTCGCAGTTCAGGGGGATGGGTAAAGAGCTATTTGATAAATCAGAAATTGCCCGTAAAATGTTTAAAGAGGCTGATGACATAATTGGCTTCTCTTTATCCGGGGTAATGTTTGAAGGAACCGATGAAGACCTGAAACAAACAAAAATTACCCAGCCAGCGGTTTTTTTGCATAGCGTTATATCGGCGGCGTTAATTGAAGATTTTAACCCGGATATGGTGGCGGGCCACTCGTTAGGGGAAATTTCAGCCATGGTGGTGGTAAATACCCTCAGTTTTACTGAAGGTTTGCGTTTGGTAGCCAACCGCGCCCTTGCAATGCAGGAAGCCTGCGAAATAGTTCCGTCAACTATGGCGGCAGTAATAGGTTATACCAGCGATGAGCAGGTTGAAAATATCTGCAAAGAAATTACGGAAGAAATAGTGGTACCTGCCAATTACAATGCCCCCGGCCAACTGGTTATTTCGGGCACTGTAAAAGGAATTGATTTAGCTATGGAAAAACTAAAGGCAGCCGGGGTTAAAAGAGTGATCAAATTGCCCGTAAGCGGGGCGTTTCACTCACCGTTAATGGAGCCTGCGCGAAAAAAACTTGCTGAAATTATTAATCAAACTACTTTCCATAATCCTGTTTGCCCTATCTATCAGAACGTTTCAGCCAAAGGCGAAACAGAGGCTGCTACCATCAGGCAGAATTTAATGGCACAACTTACCTCGCCGGTTAAATGGACTCAATCAGTAAAGCAAATGATAGCCGATGGTGCTACCGAGTTTATTGAAGTAGGGCCGGGCAATGTGTTACAGGGCTTAATTAAAAAAATCAGTGGTTAAGCAAATTTTCAGCATCAGTAATTATAAAAATTAGGCTGCCCCTCTATTTTGTACTCTGAAATAATTATTCCCTTTCTTATCCGGCAGTGTCCATCGTAGTAAATGCTGTTTCCCCTTTCTTTTTGCTGATAGCGCAGAGATAAACTATAACCATCGCCATCGTAAACCTCAGTTTCTTCGCCGCTAATAGCCTTTTCGGTAAGCAGGTAAAGCACGTGGTCGACACCATTAACTTTTATAATGGCCGCCTGGCGGTCTTCTTCTCCTCCGGAAGCATAATACTTACCCGTTTGTATTAATATCTCGTTTTCTTCCTCTAACTTTTTAACGCTGTATCCGAATATCCTGGTACAGTTCATCATGTCAGAAGATTGACGGGTTACTTCCATTGCAATATCACGCTCATTACAGGAAGCAAAAATAAGGAACAGCACCGTAGCTGCTTTAAACATGTGTGCTTGCATTAGGGGGATTAAGCAGATGCAAATAAAAATATCTTTCGCGAAAAAGACAATTTACCTTTGTAGCACAGGCGCAATTACCTTGCCTACATTGCCGCTGGGCTCTTGTATATGCAACAAGGCAGCAACAGTTGGGGCAATATCGGTCATGTCAATGGGAGAATAATCTTCTTTATGTTGAATTTTCCAGCCCATAAATAGTAATGGTATATGAGTATCATAAGCATAGCTGCTGCCGTGGGTGGCGCCTTGGGTAAAGCTTTCAACCCACGCGGGATTATACAGTATCTGAAAATCGCCCGACCGTTTTAAATTATATCCGTTTGTAAGCTTAACGCGGATATCATTCTGCACCTGAGAGTTTGCGATATTCTTCAGGTCAATAACGTCGGCAATGCCCTCAAAATTCATCAGGTAAGACCTTACCAAATCAAATATTTCTGTTTCTGTTACTTTCTTTTCGGCCATCAAATCGCGGTTTAAATAAAGCTGCATGTTTTCATGGCTAACTATCCATTGGCCGGCGCCAAACTTATCCTGCAGCATGCCATTTAATTTGTCTGCTACTGAATCAATCTTGAATACTCCCGATGGAATCTGGTTTTCAACATTAAAATCTATGGAGTGCGAAACACCATGGTCGGCGGTCAGGAACACTACATAATTTCCTTTGCCAACAGTTTTATCCAGGTACGAAAAGAAATCACCCAATTCGCGGTCAAGCCTTAAAAAGCAATCTTCGGCCTCTATACTATTGGGGCCAAACTGGTGGCCTACCAAGTCGGTAGAAGACAGGCTTATAGCCAGAAAATCCGTAAAATCGCCACTTCCCAAATGTTCGCCGGCTATAGCGGCTTTAGCAAAATCGAGCGTAATAGAATTTCCAAAAGGCGTGTATGAAATTACATCCGGATGCCCTTTTGAAATTTTACCCAGGTGATGCGGAAACACAGGCTTTGATTCGCCCTCGTAACTTCTTTCGTACGGCTCGTCATCCTTTGTGCTTTCGGTATATTGGTCAATAGGCAGCAAGGTATTCCAGTCCTGGTCTAAATACTTGAGGGTAAGGTTTTGGTGGTTAAAATCATTTACCCAGGCAGGAACCTCCTTCATGTACCAGGTAGTAGTAATAAAATTACCGGTGGTGCCATCAACAAAATAAGCGCCGTTTGGGTGATGGCCGCCGGGTAAAACGGCGCTACGGTCTTTAAGTGCAATGGAGACGACTTTACTTTTAAAATTGGTTGCTAAACGCAATTCATCTGTAACAGTGGTAGCAAGCAGGTTGCGTGGCGAAATATGGCCTGCCATAGTGCCCAAACCCACCATAGATACGCTTGTATCCTCGATACAGTTAACCTGCTTTTTCAAATCGCGGTCGTACCATGCATTACCGGCAATGCCATGGATTGAGGGCACAGAACCCGTATAAATACAGGTATGGCCCGGGCCGGTATATGAAGGGAAATAATTGATATGCACGTTTTGGCAATTATAACCTTCATGCATTAATCGTTTAAAACCGTATTGTGAGTACTTGGATGCATAACGGTACAAGTAATCCCAGCGCATTTGGTCAACTACTATACCCACAACCAGCTTAGGCTTTTTAGCCGCAACCTTACGGCTACATGCATTGAATGAAATTGCCAGCAGGCAGATAAAGCCGAACAAAAAAAACGATTTGATTTTCATAGTGTTGAAATCTGTTGAAACGGAAGAAAAATTATAAAGAAATTATCAGATAAAATCAGCTTGTCAAATGCTTTTTCCGGTTAAAATATATCTGGCTGAAAACAGTAAAAGTGATGCCTGTTGAACAAACGATGTATATCATCAGCGTAAAAAAACGGATCCAAGAAATGTTGTGCTGGCCAAACTCTTTATAAAACAGGATTACAATACTACCCAGGTAAGCAAACGAGTCTGATATATACATTAAAAATCCTACGTTAGCCGGCCGCTTAAAGGATGCTATCATACGTTCAAACATCATTACATTAAAAGGAACATAACCCATGTACAAGCCCAATCCGTTACATATCATCCAGGGTATAGCGCCAATGGCTTGTATGCTGAATAAAAAAGTACTGACCAGCGCCAAACCAAAACCTACAATAACCATGGCATGATTAACCACCAGCGCTTTAAAATTATCCTTTATCAACATCACCAAACTCATCATAATTAATACCAGAATTGAGGTAGGTATTTCAGTAGTAGTAAAAATTTCGGGAGACTTTCCGAAGCCTGCTTCTTTCCAGATATCTGCCCCGAAGTTATCCCGGAAATCGCGCATTACCGACAGCATTACATAGGTTACAACCAGCATCAAAATGCCGGGTAAAAAACTCATTACAAAATCTTTTCGTTGTTGGGCGGTCATAGGCAGACGCACAGTGCGCAACTCAATATCCTGCGCAGTCGGAGGCGGAATCTGTTCCAGTAAAAACACCAAAATAATAATAGGCACTATAAATATTAAACCGGCAAAAAAGGGCATCCAAAACTCACTTATATGTATATCCACTACCAGCCATTTACCTACCGATTTTACCAGGCCCGATGAAAAAATAAAACTTACCGCCAAAACAGCTCCCATAAACTCTGTAGCCCTCCTGCCTTCAATATAACTATACACCAGGCCCCATATCAAACCCAGTGGAATACCATTCAGAAACAGGAATACGATGTTATACGGGCGGGGTACCAAACCAAAAAATAAAAGCATAAGCCAGGCAAACCCAATAAGGCCAATAATGGCAACTGCCCTGCGCTGTTGTTTCATTTCGGCAATTACTTTAATGCCTAAAAATTTACTTAGAGTATAACCTATGGTTTGGGCTACAACCAGCAATATTTTATAATTGATACCAAAGGCAGTAATGCCGTCAAAAGTAGCGGAGGTATATGGCTTACGAAAGGCATACATGCAACTGTAAGTAAGAAAAGCGACCAGGGCAGCAAATACCGGTACCACAAACGAAGGTGAGTTAGCCAGTCTTTTTTGAAATGCGGGTATTGTAAAGGTCATGAATTAATTTTCGGATGTAACAATATCAACCACTTCAAGCAGGTCATCAACAAGGTGTGTGTGCTTTTCAGGCTCGAGGGCAGCGCGGGTATAGGCGCCGGTAGTTATGCCTATAACATACTTGCAACCGGCAGAGGTGCCTTCCTGCAGGTCAGAAACTGTATCTCCTACTTTGGCAATCTCATCAGCAGATGTAATATTCAGGTCCTTCATAAATTTAAATATCATATCCGGGTAAGGCCGGCCGTTGTTTACTTCGTCGCTGGTTACGGTATAATCAATCAGGTTATTCTCTTTCCATTTTAAGCGGTCGAAAATGGTATCTGCAATATCTCGGCTAAAGCCGGTGTCAATGCCTACTTTAATTCCTTTCTCTCTTAGTTTCTTAAATGTTTCTTCGGCGTTTTTCTTCGATTTTACAGACGGGTCATTTTTGTAAAAGTTAATCATCTCATTTACAAAGGTGCCGTGAATTTTAGATACCAGTTCGCCGGTATTTTCTTTAGTCTTAAATTTCTGCTCCAGCAAAGTACGGATGGCAACCGGCTTGGGGTATCCCATTACGCTATTGGCATCTGCCCGATCTATTTTAAAGTTGTTGAGTTCAAATCCTTTGATTAGTGCTTCATGCACATTGTCCTTATCTTCAACGGTAGTGCCCGCCATATCAAATACCACTAATTTTGTTGCCATATTGAGTTTTGGATTTTTACAAATGAATCATTTTTTTTCAAGGGCAATGTTAACAAAGTATTAAGAAAGAGAAGTTAGATGTTAGAACCAAGAAGTTAGAAACAGGGTGTTAAATTTTTAGACAGTTACACCCGGCTGATGGCTTTAATGTGTTGGGTCTAATATCTATCTTTGAAAAAAATATCGTTTTATGCAAAAAGCAGATGCCAGTAAAACCGCTGAAGAAATTATAGAAATATTCAGGCAAAAGGGTGGTGAGGATTATGCGGGTGAGGAGATTACCCAATTAGAACACGCCTGCCAGGCCGCTCAGCTAGCCGAACAAAATGGTTACGATGATGAGGTTATACTGGCCGCCTTTTTACACGATTTAGGCCACCTGCTTTCGGATAATGAGGAAGATGATATGGATGGATTTGGAGTAAAAGACCATGAATCGGTTGGCGCAGATTTTTTAAAAGAGCATGGTTTTTCTGATAAAGTGACCACCCTGGTTAAATCGCATGTACAGGCTAAACGTTACTTGTGTTTTGCCAATAAGCGTTACTACGATAATCTCTCAGAAGCCAGCAAAATGACCCTGCTTTACCAGGGCGGGCCAATGAACGCGGATGAGGCCAAAGCTTTTGAACAAAACCCGCTTAAAAACCTGATTATAAAAATGCGAACCTGGGATGAGGAGGCCAAGCTAAAAGATGTGCCAGTGCCCAATTTGCAGGTTTACCGGGAGATGATGATAAATCATTTAAGAAAATAAACGTAGAGACGCGATGCATCGCGTCTCTACAGGTTTGTTTTTTTCTTGTTGTTCTTTTTAGCAGTATCCAAAATGTACATAAAATCGACCGTGAGGTCGTTGTTATACTCGCCTAACAAGCGCGTTAGGCCATTCAGGTTTGGACCGCGAACCCGGGTAATGGAATACGAAAATTTGCCCCCGATAGCATAGTTGCGGTGTATTATAAAATAAATACCTCCAAAAGCGCTGAGGTCAAAACGGTGAGGTTGCCCTTCAGGCGGGTTTGAAGTAACATTATCACCATCCTCGTCAAACTGCTTAAACCTGGTAACTATTGCGGGGGCCAGCCCGAGGGTAAGCTCCATTATCTGCTTATTTTTCGGAGTTACGGCATTAATATTTAAAGCCAGTGGTATTTCAAGATAGTCTAACTGTACTTGGTATTTTTGCAGCGAAGTAGCAATAGAGAGCGAGTCTGTTCGCAGTGTCTGCTTAGCCCCTCTCATGGTATAATTAAATTCCATGCTCACTGAAAGCAAACGGTGCACCTCTATCTGGGCCCCTATGCCAAATTCGGCACCCAGGTAGTTATAGCCAGAGTATCCGTCGCCATCCATCTGGCAGGCATTAAACCCGGCATGAAACAGAGCCTGAAATAACCCATACCTTGCCCAGTCTGCTTTTACGGATGAAGGTTCCTGATTTTGCTCCTTCGGCGGCTTTACAACTCTCCTCTTTTTGGCGTTTTGCTCCTGCTCCTCTTCTTCATCAGATGGATATGTTTGCTGTTGCTCGGTCGTGGTGGTATCGGGAGCTTTGCTCTTTTTAGGGTGCATATCGAAAATAATAGCCCCGTTCTTGATTTCCTGTGCTTTAATAAACAAAGGCAATAAGCATATCAGGAATATTAGTTTCGCTTTCATCGTTTCAAATATAATGCTGCTTTATTGAAAAATGGTTTCCGGGAATTTTTAACAACGCTAAGCAGCCGCCGCAAAATGCAAACAATAGTGGTTATTTAACCTGCCTTTGAAGTCTTTTTAGTTGCCCTTTTTACTGTGCTCAGCAAATAACCCACATCAAACGTAAGCACATTGTTGTACTCGCCGTTTAGCCGGTTGGTGTTATAGGGGCCTCTCAGCTTTAACAAAGAATAAGAAAATTTTACACCCAGGGTAACACGTTTAACTACTATAAAGTGCAGCGAGGTAACACCCTCCAAATCGAAAAGGTGGGGCTGGCCTTCAGGCGGGTCGTAAGTTTCGTTATCACCGTTCTGGTCCCACTCTTTAAACCTGACCATTACACCCGGTTGCAGGCCAATACCGAACATGAACAGTTCTTTAGCATGTACGTTTACCATTAACGGCACTTCAATATAATCCCACTGTACCTGGTACATTGAACGGGTTGGTGCATTGGGGTCCTCCTGCAATTGCTCGCGCGCACCTTTCATGCTATAATCCAGCGACATGCTGAAGGAAAAGTTCCGATGGAATCTTACCAGGGCGCCTACGCCGGCATCTAAACCTATCTGGTCGTACCCGGCATAGCTATCGCCGTCTATCTGTGCACCATTAATACCGGCATGGAACCAGGCTTTAAAAACCCCGTCGCGCTTATAATCGTTGGCGGTGTATAAACCGGATGGGGTATTCTGCTTAATTTTCCTCTCTTTAGGTTGCTTTTGCTGTTCGTTACCGGTAAATGTGTCGGTTTGTACCTGCTGTTGCTGTGTGGAATCCGGCTGCTGGTCCTTTTTCTTATGCAAATCAAAAATAAGCGCTCCATGCTCAACGGTTTGAGCTAAAGAAAAGAAGGGGATTAATAATATCAACAGTGTTAGTTTCTTCTTTATCATTTCAATTTTCTTCTGGCTTATGTTTGGCTTTATTAACCGGTGCATCATTTAAAAGCGATTGAACCGTTAATGAAAGAGAGGTTTTTTAACGCGTGGATACAAAGATTTTTGTTTTGAGCTTGTGAAAGGCAATTTCTGTGAACAATTAACAATTAACTGAAAAACAATGGCATTTAAATATAACGCAGCTTTACTGAAGAAGATTGAAGAAATTTTTAAGGAAGGTGGCTATAGCGTGCGCTATGAAAAAGGAAGTTTCCAAAACGGCTTTTGCATTTTGGAAAGAAGGCGTGTGGTGGTTATTAACCGCTTTCACGAAATGGATGCCCGGATTAACTCTATGATAGAAATTTTAGCTACCATTGAAGACCTGGAGTTAAATAACCTGAGCAGCGAGTCGTTAGAACTTTACCAAAAGATAAGGGCGGAGAAAGTAGATACTTTGTTTGATAATAACGATACAGCCTCGTCCTAATCAACCTTCAGGCTTTTCTTTTCCGGAATTTTCCTGATTACGGAAAATTCAGTCTAAATACTTTATACTTGATACCAAATACTAATTATGGAAATTACATTCCTTGGAACAGGCACATCGGGCGGGGTTCCGTTGATTGGGTGCCAGTGCGAGGTTTGTAAATCTGCCGACCCGCACGATAAGAGGTTAAGAACTTCCATACTTATAAAAACTCACGGTCTTACCATTGTTATTGATTGTGGCCCCGATTTCAGACAGCAGATGCTGAGAGAAGATGTGCGGCATATAGACGCCATTTTGATGACGCATATGCATAAGGACCACACCGGAGGGCTGGACGACATCCGCTCGTTCAATTTTATCAATAATAAGGCTGTTGATATATACTGCGATGCTGACACAGAAGCGGGGATACGGGAGCAATACAGTTATATTTTTAAGGATAACGGCTATCCTTATTTGCCGCAAATGAATTTTATCAGGGTTGAAGACAAGGAGTTTAAAATCGGCAATCTGGATGTTCAACCTATAGAAGTAATGCATGCCTGGATGCCGGTAAAGGCCTACCGCTTCGGGCACTTTACTTATATAACAGATGCTAAAACAATAAAGCCCGAAGAGCTTGCCAAAATAAAAGGAACAAGGGTTTTAGTAATAAATGCCCTGCGGTCAGAGGCACACTACTCGCACCTAAATATAGATGAGGCGCTGGAAGTAGTAAACGAAATAAAGCCGGAAACAACTTACCTGATTCATATGAGCCATCAATTTGGCTTTCATTCAGAGATGGAAAAGAAATTGCCTGATGGCATTAAAGTGAGTTACGACGGATTGAAAATTTCTATATAAAAATATGCCCCCCGGAAAATTTGTATAGTTTTACCCGGTTTGATAATAAATAAACACTAAACCAATATCATAACTATGGCAGATCTTTTTCGCAAGAAATCAATTACTGAGTTGATGAAAATGACCGACGGGGAGAACTCTTTAAAGAGGACCCTGGGCCCCTGGGCACTGATTGCATTAGGTATAGGCGCTATTATTGGAGCCGGTTTGTTTGTACGCACTGCGGCCGCAGCTGGTGAGCATGCAGGTGCGGCAGTAACCTTTTCTTTTATTATTGCAGCTTTGGGCTGCGCTTTCGCCGGTTTATGTTATGCTGAATTTGCCAGTATGATACCTATTGCAGGAAGCGCCTATACTTATGCCTATGCAACTATGGGCGAATTAATTGCATGGATTATTGGCTGGGCACTGATATTAGAATATGCCTTAGGTGCCGCCACAGTTTCTATTGCCTGGAGCGAATATCTGAACAACCTTTTAGGAGGCGTTATACCATACCAGTTATGCCATTCGCCGTTAGAAATTTCTGCGGGGGGAGTACACGGCCTTATTAATCTTCCAGCTTTATTTATTCTGCTTATGCTTACCCTTTTATTAATCAGGGGAACCCAGGAATCAGCTACGGTAAACGGAATCATAGTATTTATAAAAGTATCTATAGTGTTGCTTTTTATTTTTATTGGGTGGAAGTTTATGAACCACGCCAACCACGTTCCATACCTGATACCTGATAACGCCCCGCCGGTTGATTTGGGCAATGGTAAAGTTTATGACTATTCCCCTCCATTTAATCACGGCTGGCTTGGCGTATTGCGTGGTGCAGCGGTAGTGTTTTTTGCCTTTATTGGTTTTGATGCTGTTTCAACAGCAGCACAGGAGGCTAAGAATCCCAAACGTGATATGCCTATTGGTATTCTCGGTTCATTGGTAATTTGCACTTTTCTGTATGTGGTTTTCTCTTACGTTTTAACCGGGGTTGCACCTTATACTGATTTTGTAAAAGCTGGTAAAGAGGCTTCGGTTGCTTATGCTATCCAGCATTACATGACGGGCTATCAATGGCTTTCTCCATTAATCTCAATAGCCATCCTGGCGGGTTTTTCATCGGTTATCCTGGTCATGTTGTTAGGCCAATCGCGGGTATTTTATTCTATGAGTAACGACGGGTTATTGCCTTCTGTTTTTGCAGACCTGCACCCGAAATTTAAAACCCCATGGAAATCAAACATCATTCTGTTTGCTTTTGTAGGATTGTTTGCAGCCTTTATTCCCGGTAGTGTAGCAGGTGACCTTACCTCTATTGGAACTTTATTTGCCTTTGTATTGGTATGTGTAGGGGTATTAATTCTTCGCAGGTCTGACCCCGAAAGGGTTCGTCCGTTCAGGGCTCCTTTGTCGCCGTTAACTCCGGTTTTAGGTATCCTTGTATGTTCAGCCATGATTATATCTTTGGATAGCACCACACTGTTAACCGCCTTTGGATGGATGTTGGTGGGCCTGGTTATTTATTTTACTTATGGCCAAAGCAGAAGCAAGCTCAACACTAAATAAGTTAATGGTAGAACAAAAAAAATCGCTCAACTTACTGGATGCAACTTTAATAGTATCGGGGTCTATGATAGGCTCCGGTATTTTTATTGTGAGTGCCGATATGAGCCGCACGGTGGGTGGCCCCGGCTGGATGCTGCTGCTGTGGGTTATTGCGGGCCTGCTTACCATTTTTGCGGCGCTTAGTTATGGCGAATTAGCGGGCATGTTTCCGCATGCAGGCGGGCAATATGTTTATCTCCGCGAGGCGTATCATCCCATTGTAGGTTTTTTGTACGGCTGGAGTTTGTTTACCGTGGTTCAGTCGGGCACTATTGCTGCGGTAGCTGTAGCTTTTGCCAAGTATACCGGTGTTATTTTTCCGGTGTTTAGCGAGAATAATATTTTGCTTACCATGGGCTCGTTTAAGATTTCAGCGGCGCAGATATTGGGTATATTTTCTATTCTGTTGCTCACGTTTATTAATGCAAGGGGCATTAATTATGGCAAAATCATTGTCAGGATATTTACTTCTACCAAACTGATTGCACTATTCGGGCTTATAATATTGGGAGTATTTGTTTGCAGCAACCACGATGTATGGCACAATAACCTGCAGCACTTTTGGGATTTTGGCAGTTACACTGCAGATGAGAACGGGCACGTGAGCTTTCAAAAATTAACCACCCTGGGCCTGTTCGCCGCAATGGGCGCAGGTTTGGTAGGCTCACTATTTAGCAGTGACGCATGGAACAATGTAACCTTTATTGCAGGTGAAATAGAAAATCCCAAACGCAGCATTCCGCTTAGTTTGTTTTTCGGAACGGTAATAGTTATCAGCCTATATCTGCTGGTCAATGTCGCCTACCTCAACCTCCTCCCCTTTTATGGCGACCCTAACGCCACTACTGTAATTGGCAAAGGAATTATGTTTGCTGAGAAAGACCGGGTGGCAACCGCATCTGCCATGCAAATATTTGGTGCGCCGGCAACCATTATTATGGCCCTGCTTATTATGGTTTCAACTTTTGGGTGTAACAACGGCATTATTTTAAGCAGTGTAAGGGTTTACCAGGCCATGGCAAAAGATGGTTTGTTTTTTGATAAAATGAGGGACAATAATAAGTTTGGTGTGCCGGGGTATGCACTGTGGGTTCAGTTTATCTGGGCCGGAGCTTTGTGCTTTTCGGGTAAATACGGCGACTTGTTGAACTACGTGATGTTTGCGGTTATGTTGTTTTATATCATCACCATACTGGGCATTTTTGTCCTCCGTAAAAAAATGCCGGATGCTGAAAGGCCATATAAAGCATTTGGCTTCCCGGTAATTCCCATAATTTACGTTGTGCTGGTTTCAGCTTTCTGCCTTAACCTGCTTATAACAAAACCGATGTATAGCTGGCCTGGGTTAGGCATTGTGTTGTTAGGAATACCCGTGTATTACTTTTGGAAACACGAAAGAAGTGCTGATTTATGATTTATGAATTTTGAATTAATTAATTGTGATACCTGAAATGAGTACCAAGCTGAAACAAAAACTGGAAGAAGTTATCAGAAACGTGCCTGATTTTCCTAAACCGGGTATTATGTTTAAAGATATTACACCTGTATTTTTAGATGCCAAACTATGCGATGAGGTTACCGAATACCTGATTAATACATTTTTGCACAATCATGGTAAAGTTGATGCTGTATGCGCGGTTGAAAGCCGCGGTTTTTTCCTGGGTATGTTGATAGCGAATAAGTTACAGGTACCTTTGTTTCCGGTGCGCAAAGCAGGGAAATTACCGGCAAAAACACGTTCTTTTTCATACAATCTGGAATACGGTTCAGCTACCCTTGAAATTCACACCGATGTAGTAAAAAAAGGCTGGAATGTAATGATACACGACGATATACTTGCCACCGGTGGAACCGCTGTTGCGGCTGCGGAACTTGTACTTGCCGAAGGGGGTAAAATAGCCGGGTTTTCCTTTATAGCCGCGTTGGACTTCTTAAAGGGCAAGGAGAAGATTTTGCCCTACTCAAAAAATATAGTTTGCGGGATTGATTTTGAGTAGAATACCAATAGAACGCTGATTTATTATGATTTTTATGATGGAATTATGATTTCATAACCATCATAATAAATCAGCGTTCCATTGTATTTCTCAGGCATTTTGGAGCTTTTTCCCTATATTCGCACGCTCTCAAAACATAAACACCCCAATCATGGAAACTGCAAGTGCACATGCTACTGAAACTACGGGAATGAACTTCGATTTAAGCGAAAATCAGATTATGATAGCGCAGTCTATCAAAGACTTTGCTGAACGCGAAATACGCCCAAACCTGATGAAATGGGATGAAGAACAGATTTTTCCTAAAGACCTGTTTCACAAAATGGGTGAGCTTGGATATATGGGTGTTTTTGTTCCTGAAAAATACAGCGGTTCGGGTTTTAGTTATTTTGAGTATGTAACTGTTGTTTCGGAAATAGCAAAAGTATGTGGTTCAATAGGCTTATCGGTTGCTGCGCATAACTCGCTTTGCACCGGCCATATTTATTATCATGGAACCGAGGAGCAGAAACAAAAATATCTTCCCAAACTGGCCACCGGCCAATGGATTGGCGCCTGGGCATTAACAGAGCCAAACACCGGCTCAGACGCTATGCGTATGAAATGCACCGCTAAAAAAGTAGATGGCGGTTGGGTATTAAACGGCACCAAATGCTGGATAACCCACGGCGCATCAAGCGATGTTATTGTGGCCATTGTAAGGACCGGCGAACTGTTAGACAGCAAGGGGATGACCGCCTTTATTATTGAAAGGGGCGCAAAGGGATTAAAGGCTGGCAAAAAGGAAAACAAACTGGGTATGCGTGCTTCTGAAACTGCCGAGGTAATATTTGAAGATTGCTTTGTGCCTGACGAGCAGGTGGTTGGGGGCGAGGCTAAAATAGGTACCGGCTTTCAACAGGCAATGCAGATATTGGATGGAGGTAGAATTTCAATTGCCTCATTGGGTTTAGGTATTGCAAAAGGAGCTTACGAAGCCTCGGTTAAATACGCCAAGGAGCGTGAGCAGTTCGGCCAGCCAATAGCTAATTTTCAGGCTATAGCCTTTAAACTGGCAGATATGGCAACAAAGATAGAAGCAGGTGAATTATTGACCATGCAGGCTGCCTATCTGAAAAATACCCATCAAAAAATGACCAAGGAGTCAGCCTTCGCGAAATATTATACTTCAGAAGTAGCAGTGCAGGTATCAACTGATGCTGTTCAGATATTTGGTGGTTATGGTTATACCAAAGATTTCCCGGTTGAGAAATTTTATCGTGATTCAAAACTTTGCACCATTGGCGAAGGAACTTCTGAGGTTCAGAAGCTGGTTATTTCGAGGGAGATTATGAAGGGGAATATTTAGGCATTTAGGATAAATAGGGTATAAAACCTCGCTTTCTGTGCATAACAAGCCATTTTAAAAGCCTTTTTGATTTGTTTTTTACGAACTAAATCCTATTTTTGCAATCCAAAATTTAATATAGCATGCTAATTATCGATGCCAGAGAATCAGAATCAATTGACAGAGCATTAAAGAAGTACAAGAAGAAATTCGAAAAAGCGGGTATCCTGCGCCAGCTTCGTGAACGTCAGACTTTTACTAAACCAAGTGTTAGAAAAAGAACTACCGTTTTGAAGGCTGCTTATATCCAAAACCTGAAAATGGAATTAGAAGGATAATATCCTTCCGTTAAGATAACTTTCAAGCTCATTCCGGAAACGGGATGGGCTTTTGTTTTTATTAATGCCCAAACCTTTAAACAAGGTTGAAATGTGCAATCATCCGGCCGTGAATGCGTTTACCTTTGAGGTATGCATGCGTTAACACAGTCCTTTTTTAATTATATCGAATTTGAAAAGCGGTATTCAAAACATACGCTCGAAGCCTACAAAACAGACCTGGAGCAGTTCTCCGGCTTTTTGGTAAAGAATGAAAGCAACGATATTACCAGGGCTACACATCACGATATCCGGAACTGGATGGTAAGCATGATGGAACAGAAGGTTTCAGCCCGCTCTATAAACCGCAAAATTTCAACCCTTAAATCGTTTTATAAATTCCTGATGCGCAAGGGTGAAATAAAGAAGAGCCCGCTGGGCAAAGTTCAGTCACCCAAAACTTCAAAACGCCTGCCTGTTTTTGTTGAATTACCGGGTATAGAAAAGCTGATGAGAGAAGTTGAATTTCCGGAAGGTTATGAGGGCCTGCGCGATAAAATGATCCTGGAGCTTTTTTATGGAACAGGCATGCGGCGTAACGAGTTGATTAACCTGAAAGAAACAGATGTAGATAGCTACAACTCGCAAATAAAAGTATTAGGTAAGGGTAACAAGGAGCGGTTGATACCTATACATAACACCTTGCTTGCTTCAGTTAAAAACTTTATGACCGAAAAAAAGCGTTTACTGGAATCTTCGGCAGGTAACTATTTAGTAACAAATGAAGATGGCAGCAAACTGATGCCGGCAACAGTATATCAGATTGTAAAAAAATATCTTAACCTGGTTACCACCGTTGATAAAAAAAGCCCGCACGTTTTAAGGCATACCTTTGCCACACACCTGATGAATAATGGCGCCGATATTAATGCTGTCAAGGAATTGCTGGGCCACACAAGCCTGGCCGCAACGCAGGTATATACCCACAATACCATTGATAAACTGAAGGAAATATACCGCCAGGCACACCCTAAGGCTTAACCTGGGTCTGTATTTTTATAAGGTACAATTTATACTCTCTTTATTTTTTGATAACACTCAAACGCGTTATTTGCATCGTGTTCTTAATTTAAGGACCGAATAGAAAAGTAAACCTCTGTTGTGAAACAGGGGTTTTCGGATTTTAAAGGGAAGCTGGTAAGGCGAAATTGGGAAGGGCGGCTATGATTACTGTCATAATATTTTGCTTTAAACGAAAATTACATTTACAGTCCAATTTCACTCCATTATGAATGCAACCTATATCATCGAATTGGTTCTTATTTATGGAATAGCAATTTCTACTCTATTTTTTAATATCCTGGGCCGAAAGAATAAAAATAGCCGGGTAGCCCGATAAACTGCCAGCAGTGTAAGAATAAGGCCATTGACCTTTAATTGGCAGCTGCCTGTTTGGACTTCAGGCAATAAAATTATCTGCTTCAAAAAACGAGCTTGGGAAGAAGCAAATCCGCTTCGTATACTTCAAGTCAAAATAAAATACTAAAAAACATGGCAATTCGGAAGCGTTTAAGCATATTTGCTTACCTGACTAACTAATATAATTAGCTTCAGGAATGTTTTATGCACTTTGCCATAGTAGATATTGAAACCACCGGTGGCCACGCGTCAGGCAATGGCATTACGGAAATTTCTATACAGGTGCATGATGGCAAACAGGTTGTAAAGCAATACGAAACCCTGATTAATCCGCAGCAAACAATTCCTTATTACATCCGGGGGCTAACCGGGATAGATAATGCGATGGTGGCGGACGCGCCAATATTTAGCGAGGTTGCGGAAAAGATTTACGAAACCCTACAAGGCTGCGTTTTTGTAGCGCATAGTGTCAATTTTGACTACCCATTTATAAAACACGCGTTACAGAACTGCGGATACGAACTGAACCTGAAAAAGCTTTGCACTGTAAGGCTGAGCCGCAAAATTATCCCCGGCCTGCCATCTTATAGCCTGGGAAAGATTTGCGCTTACCTGGATATAAACATCAACAATCGCCACAGGGCAGGTGGAGACGCTGAGGCCACGGTAAAGCTTTTTGAAATACTAATGAAGCGCGATACCGAAAATGTAATTACGAGGTTTTTAAAGCGGGGCTCAAAAGAACAGACGCTCCCTCCCAATTTACCCCGCGAGCACTTTGAAAAGTTGCCGAACACTCCCGGCGTATATTACTTCCACAATCAAAAGGGCAAAATAGTTTATGTAGGCAAAGCCATTGATATAAAAAAACGGGTTAGCAGCCATTTCAGCAATAACTCGCCGAACAAGCAGAAACAGGATTTTTTGCGTTCTATTCACGGTATCAGTTATGA
>Ga0359896_1067_pt1 | contig 18006 bp, 7 predicted proteins | sample SorcelAu500001C5_2_FD_206067 | JGI IMG/M metagenome (GOLD analysis project Ga0359896, IMG submission 206067) | Enriched cells from Trout Bog Lake Hypolimnion, Wisconsin, USA - BChl from Trout Bog BchlTB.Aug20.5000.01 .C5 | ecosystem: Environmental > Aquatic > Freshwater > Lake >...
CTATCAACCATCTTTTTCAATAATTGCGATTACGGTATTAAAGTAAGTTCAATTACGTTAAGCGCAACCAACAACAGGATGGAAAACGTAACCTACGGCATATACACTAAAACCGCAAGCAGAACTGTTACCGCAAGCAATAACTATATCCATAACACCAGCTACGGTGTATCGCTCCTTAATAACAGTTCCGCTAATCAGACTGTTAGCGGCAACACGCTGTATGTAAACCCGCCTACGATTGAGTGGGTACCAACAGATACAATTATAACTATCGGGCTTAGAGGTGGAACTATTATAGCGTATCGTTTGGGCGATTTACAAACCTATGGCATTGAGGAAACCGAAGTTACCGGATCAAGCACTTTAATCTATGGCAACGCTATTTGGAACGGATTAAATTGCATAGTGCTTACCAATGCCAAAGGCACCAGGGTTGAAAGCAACGGCTTGCACCAAATGGATAACACTGCCGTATTCGGGCAACGTGCCGGGCTGTATGCAAGCAGTTGCAGTGGCATCTATGTATCGAGTAACACTTGTTATTCTGATACTAATTATTACGAAGGAATACCTAATGTTGAAACCTATGTAAATTTATTTGGGAATACAGGGCCGTATGTGTACCGTAAGTCCGGCCTGGCGTTTTATAATACGTACAATGGCACGGTATGCAATAATACATTAGGCGGTACTACTAACGGCAGTGTGGGTATTGGTTATGGCATGTTGTTTTCGTCATTCTGCGATGGGTTAGGTGTGCATGCAAATACGATGAATCAGAGTTACTACGGCACTACTTTGCAAAGCAGCGGTGTATCGCAAATATTAGGTAACCAAGGTGGGCTTTTGGAAAGTCATGACAATAGTTTTGCCGGAAACGGGAGCGGTGAGTTTGCAGGTGGATACAGAAATTATAGCTTTATTAATATTCGTAGTGATAGTGGAGTCTATTTGCCTCCAACATTTTATTACAACACCGGCCAACCGCTTACAAATCCGGATACAGGTGATGCATTGATAAATGACACAATAAGATTTGCTGACAGAATCCAACCTCAACCTACTGTGGGGACAGATATATTCCCTTATCTCTGTTTTGACTACGTTCCAATACCATTTCCGTACCCTATTCATAAGATAGGGTTATTGGATAGTATTATAGCCCAAAATAATACGAAAAATTATATGGAGCCAGGATTTGATAGTACAGCTACATGGCTGCCATCAAAAATCTTATACGAATCTTTATATAGTGCAGATTCTACTATTCTGGCCGACAGCTTAATGAACGCCTTCTATACAAATGAAAATGATAGCGATGTAAGTATCATTCTGCTAAGCGAATTGCAAAACCAGTCGCTTACGGATAGCGCTACTTTGGCAGACACCGTAAGCTATGATGGGAAAGCAAGTGGTTATGCCGATGCATTGAGTAATGCAAGCACATATAATAACAACATACCAACCACTAACAAACAAGCCGCCAATTATGTTGCTATGAGCAATATTTATCTGGAAACGGCTATAGCTGGTATTGATACCTTTACTACGGGGCAATTAGATACGATTATGAGTTTAGCGGTGCAATGTCCTTACCTTGCAGGCGATGCTGTATATATGGCAAGGTCGCTTTATGCACAGTACGACAATACCATTTACTTTGACGATCTTGCAATTTGCACTCCACCTTCGGATCGTTTCGATAGAGCATTACGAGTACCAAATAATGCGCTACCCGATACAAGTGCTAAAACATCGGCATTAACTGACTACATAATTGTATATCCAAACCCGGCAAAAAATAACCTTAAAGTATTCTATTCGTCCGAAAGTAGTACGCCAGTTACTTTTGAACTGACGGATTTAATGGGGCAGCCAATTATTAGCAAGCCTGTAACAGGTATGACTACAATAGAATTAGATATATCGAATATCGCCAGCGGTTTGTATCTTTGGAGAGGTAGAAACGGAAGTTTGATTGTTCAAACGGGTAAAGTAAGTGTTCAGAAATGAGGTTAATCGCTCTTATATTTTTTTTGTTAATCAATTCTCGCGTGGATGCTCAGCTATACGGTGCTCAGTGGGTTTTGGGCTATAGGGAGTCAGTGTTGGATTTCAGAAATGATACACTGATAAATTACCCTATTGGCCCCCTAATGCCTATGTTCTTGACAAGCGCAAATATTTGCGATTCTTCAGGTAATTTACTGTATTATACGAATGGTATATACATTGCTGGTGCGGATGGCAGTCAAATTGCGAATGGCGATAGCCTAAGCCCATGTAACTGGTCAAATCAGCAGAGTTGCTGCGGCTTAGATATTCCGCAAGCCGCTCTTTTTCTCCCAATGCCCAGTAACTCACGATACTATTACTTGGTTCACTATTCAGCAGATACACTAAATGAATCTGCACCAGGAACAATTTATTATAGCGTAATTGACAAGGACACTCTCAACCAACAGGGAGCGGTAATTAGAAAAAACGTTATTCTTTTTCATGGCTCGATTATGAGACCGGGAGGCTTAACTGCTTGCAAGCATGCCAATGGCAGAGATTGGTGGATTGTGATGGCCGGATATAACAGCAACACGTTTTACAAATTTCTTCTTACGCCTGAGGGCTTGAACGGCCCCTTTATTCAAGATATTGGACCTGGGTACTCAGGTTCTTTCCAACTGTCCCACAGTAAATTTTCTCAAGATGGCAGTAAGTTCGTTACAAGCTGCGATGAAGGTCCTGTATTGATAATGGATTTTGACAGATGCGCCGGAATTTTTAGTAATCCGACAACTATTTTCAACAATGTTTCAAGCCCCCCCTCTAGTGGAGGCATTCCAGAATTTTCGCCCAATGGAAGGTTTGTCTATGTGAGCAATACAATCAATTTGAATCAATATGACCTATGGGCCGCAAACCCACAATTGGATTCAAGTATGGTTGATGCGGTGGATAGTAGCGATCCTGCACAAATAGAGTTTCCTCAAATTGCACCTAATGGCAAAATTTACATTACTTGTTTTACTGGTGGCTACTACATTCTTCATGCAATAAATTATCCCGATTTAAAAGGTGATAGCTGCGTTTATGTAGATACAGCAATTACCACATTAACTACGAATTCAATTAATTTTCCTAATATGATTAATTATCAGTTAGGCACCTTACTTAATAGTGGCTGCGATACGATTCATACAGATACAACAGGGGTGGGGATTATTACGACAGAGGTAAATAATTTATTGCGGATAATGCCAAACCCGGCGAACAAGTACGTGTATGTTGAAATGGGTATGCAAGGCGATTATGAATTTGAGTTAGTAAATATGATTGGGCAAGTTGTTGATAAAAAGGAAACGCGGCAGGTAGATATTTTTGATACTGAGCGTCTGGCAGGTGGGGTGTATTTTTTGAGAGCGATGAATCAGAATAGTTTAAATATAGTTGCTACGCAGAAATTTATTGTTCAACATTAATTCAGAAATAATTACTATATCCTCGTTAAAGAATTGACCAGCGCATGTCAGCAAAACAAAAGGCCAGAGATTAAATCCGCTTGCCCCTTCAAAATTCCTGATACTGTCAAACGTATTAGCGTATAAATTTAGAGGGCAGTTTATAGCAGATACACCACAGTTGACATACTGAAACGTATTAGCACCACCTCCAATCACTGGGTTAGGGAGGCTAACTACAGGAATAGGCATAGTCATATCTAATAAATCTCCCCACACTACGGCGATACCTGTAACCGGACGTTTATAATTTGTATGCCTGGCAGGCGCAGGCAGCATAGATGTGTACATGCCCATACCAAAATAACAGTCGCTTACGTCACAAATATTATTTGCTTCTGGCGCGTAGTCGACGAATGATATGCTTGTTTGGTTACGGTTAAATTTAGTGTGTCTGAACATCGCTTTTGAATCATCCAACTCGCCTTCAACGACCACACCACTCATTGCGTCTTCAATTATGCTATATACGCTGTCGTATTCGTCAACGTTAATTGCACCGCGAAAATTGACAAAGATGCCGTTCCACATGGTGTCGCAGCCATGTAAGATATCGCCTAAAAGGTTTAAGGTGTCGGTTGCTTCAACAATGATTTGCGCATTTGTGCCCAACACAACTTCGCAGCTTTGTAAAGTGAGGGTGCTGTCAACTATCAGTTTTACATTGGCACCGACATATATAGAGCTACCGGGGCTAATGTGAAGCGTATCACTCCATACTGTATCCGTAACTAAAGGAATAATAGTAGCGCCGGTGTTGGCGAAACAACAGGCATAAGACTCATAGGGACTGACCAATATGCTATCGCTTGCTGTACAGTTTGTTGCATCGGTAACAGTAACAATATAAGTACCAGGTACATAAACTGTAATGCTTGACACACCTGATCCATTTTCTCCATCGCTCCATGAATAGTTATACGAACCGCCTGTGACCCCGCCCGTAACACCTAAATAAATGGTTGTACTGCAATTGAGAACTGAAGTAGAATCACTAAAATGGAAATGGCTCTGTGAGTAGACTTCAATTTCTCTTGCTATTTCGCATCCTGCGGCATCAGTTATAGATAACACATAAGTCCCGGGCGTTGAAATGGAAATATTATACTCGTAAGGATTACCTGGTACTTGGGTTGGGTTGGTAACTGTTCCTGAACTCCAATGAAAGGTATATGGCGGTGTCCCTTCAAATTTCACAGTCGTATCATTAGGGTCGTAAAAGAAAAGGTTAGCGGTAAATCCATCATTGGTATAGCACTGGTAGAAATTTTCGTTGGTAATGGCATTACTGAAAACATTGAGGGTTATACTATCCTTATTTGAACAACCGGAAGCATCTGTAACCGTCACGGTAAAGAGGCCATCAGTATAAGCAATCGCACTACTTTGTGTAGTGTCTCCGGTAGACCAAAGGTAGGTATAGGGGCTTACACCACCTGTTGCTGAAGCAGTTAATGTGTCAAAACCAGGAGTGCATAGAGTAGTTCCGGTACCGCTAATAATAGTTACAGGAAAAGGTGGTAGTACTATGTAAGTGGCGTTGCCCGAGCATAATGCGCTATCGGTCACTGTAACGGAATAAGTTCCGGGAGAAATATTAATCAGGTTTGGCGTTGTTGAACCAATGTTCCAATGGTAAAAATATGGTGCAGTTCCCCCTGAAACTTCCACAAGAATTGAGTCGTTGTTATGACAGGTAGAATAATGTATCACACCGTTAAGCAACAGATGAGAGTGTGGCTGTGGAATGCTAACAGAATCAGAAGCTGTGCAATACAATTGATCCGTTACAGTAACTGAATAGGTACCGGCAGAGAAATTACTAATAGTATCAGCCGCGCCGCCCGTGTTCCATTGGTAAGTAGCACCTCCTGCATCGTGGCTTACATTTGCTGTTGCAATACCCCCGTTACATAGTATGTAAGAAATATCTACCGCAGGGGAATCGACAGTTGCCATAACTGAAGCTGTATCGTGACAGCCGTTTGCGTCGGTCGCTGTTACTGTAAATGAGCCCGTATGCGATAAAGTATAAGTTGCAGTATTTGTGATAGAAGCGTTGCTCCACAAGTAAGAACTGATAGGATGACTAGATGAAGCGTTAAATGTTACCTGACCCCCGGCACAAGATGAAGCATCTGTTGGATTAACAAAAACCGTAAACGTATCCAACGCAACAACTACATGCATTGAATCTGTACAATGGCTGTCACTCACAATAACTGTGTAACCGATTGAGGTTGTAGGTGTAACGGTAATTGAACGTGAGGTGTTTGAATTAGACCAATGATAGGAATAACCTGAACCCGAAGGAGGAAGGGGTGCTGTAAGCGTAATAGAATTTCCCCAGACGCATACACTTGGGTCGGCTGGTGTTACCATCGCACTGATGCTGTCAACATGGATAGTGGTAGAATCGCTGCCATGACATCCGTAGGCTGTAACACAAGAAACAGAATAGGTATAAGTTCCTGTGGATGGTGCGGTAAAAGTCGGATGTATATTATGCAAAGCATCGACATCCATAATTCCATTTATACTCCATGTATATGATGTGCCAGAATAAATACCAGTGGTACCGCTTGGTATTGATTGCAAGATAAATGTATGGCCGGGACAGAATACCGAGCTATCAGGTGACAAACTCAGACTGGTTGCACAACTGGGATACACCCAAAACGTCTGTGATATGCCGGTTGTCAATGTGCCCGTACATCCGGAAGAAAACGAGATAGAATTAATGGTAACCTTAAACAACCCCGGCGTATCCAGTAGAGTTGTTGGAATGGTAAAAACGTATACCCCGCTATTATAATGTAGGGTAGCTGAATCATGCGAAGTCAGCGAATCAGGATAGGTCAAGGTATAATGAATGGTATAGCTACTCGCAGAAAGTCCTGTGGCAGATATTTCTACTGAATCAGTAAGGCCGCCGCAAACGTTGTTGACCCTTAAATTGACTGATTGTAAGGAAATAGAGTCAGCGCTGGAAACAGTGGCGCTAGCCGATGCAGAACATTGATTTGCATCGGTTATGGTAACCACGTAAGAGCCTGCTCCTATATTAGCAAGAACGTGGGTAGTGTCACTGCCATAGCTCCACCGGTAGCTATAATAAGGTGTGGCGTTGGTTATAGCGGTAACAGTTACGCTTCCGGCAGAGTCGTTACAGCCCACATTGGTAATTGAAAAGTTGATGAAAATCGTGTCGGGTTGTGTAACCCTGAATGAATCTACGAAAGATGGTACACAGCCCACCCCTACTGATGCAGCGGAAACCGTAACTACGTATAGTCCAGCCTTTAAATTGGTAATGGTTGAAGTTGTAGAATCCATACTTCCCTGCGGACCGCTCCACTGATAGGTAAAGGGTGGTGTTCCTCCCCCTACCGCAACCGAAATAGAGCCGTTGTTGCCGTTGTAACAGCTTGCACCATTAACCTGCGAAGTAATGCGCAAGCCGGAATTAGTGAGGGTGTATGAAGCCGTAACGCTACATCCTTCATTAGTCACGGTAACAGCATAAGTTCCCGAAGTAAGGTGTCCGATAACACCGGTTGTATCGTGGTTACTCCAATCATAAGTGAAATCCGGCAGCCCGTTAATACCGTTGGGCTGACCACCCGCCGCAATCAACGAAATTTGCCCTGTATTGTTATTGACCCCACAACCGGGGTTAATAATAGTATCAAATAGACTTATGGGAGTTGTATAGGCACAAGGATTGCATGTTAACCAGGGATCAATATGCTGACAAGCCGTGTTGCCGGGACAGGCACCTGAATCACAAGTATTCAGATTAAAGTAAAATATCCTTGAAGCGGAATAGCTAGAATCAACAGCTTTACAAATATCCCAACAATTCAGGTTTGCAAGTAGCGTTTCGCTGGAGGCACAGTTTTTACCATCCCCATAAACGTATACCAGCACTTGAAGAATATCGCCGGGCGCGAGGTAGGCGTTATGATTTACATCGGTAGGTAATCCGAGCAAGCGAAAAGAAGTATCTGAAAAATTAAAGGAGCATAGATTATTATAAGAGTTAGTTGGCAGCAAGGACGGAATAACAGTAACCAAACCAGTGCTAAAATTAGTATAAGTAAATATCACCTTTGAAATATCCAGGTAACCGGCACCGGAAGCAGCCAAGGAAAAAATAGGGTTATACGCCGGACCGCCACTGGTAGCATTGGTTATGGCGATTGACCAGTGTAGCGAATCATTGCAGCAAATTCCTTTGCAATCTGCAAAAGTATAATTGGCCGAATTGTCCGAGCTTAGGGTTATTGCCGGTTCTTTGATAGTTACTGTAATGGAAGTAGAGGCATTATCCCCGCAAAAAGTTGTAGAGGTATCCGGGGCCTGCCCTGAACAGGAATAGCCAATGGGCAGGTTGATAGTTTGGTTCACACACTCATTAATTGAGACGGCAATTTGTAGACTGTCGGAATGAAGACGGGTGTATGTTGTTACTGAATGATTATTGACAGGAATAGTAAAACTGGAATCAACAAAGCTCAGTGTCGGCGGCAAAACCAAAGCTGTAGTTGGAACAGTTATTTTGGGCGTAATATAAATCGGACTAGATCCAAGTCCAGCAGCACTGACCACAAAAGGAAGCGTAAAACTGGTTGTAAGTAATGGGCTAACACTTATTGCCGGTATCTGGTTCAATGTAACCGATGATGAATTAGTTAAACTGTTTATTTGTTTGGTGAATGTTATCCATGAATCGCAGGAAGCAACACATATCGCACTATCTTTCCCATCCTGTTTTTGATGAGGCAGCGTATCCGTCACGGCTTCGTTACCACAGCCCGTTTGTGAAAAACTGATGATAAGCTTTCTTAGAAATTCGGGACCGCTTTTCCCATAGTCAGGCCAGTAATACTGTAAGGGCACCGTGTCCCTGAATCCATAAATTTTTGTTTGAAGTTTAGTACCGGATAAACTAGCTGTGGTGTAATAAATATAGTTTGTATCTGTTTGCCCAATTGAGTCACCGTATACTATGCTTTGAATGGTCATGTCTATAGGATAAGTAACTTTAAGGCTACCATCGGTAGGCCATGTAATGAGCGGACGAATGTATCCCGGCATTTCAGGACCGGTAACGTAACCATCAATAGCCGAGTCGGCAATAACCATAATTTGGCTGCAAGGGTTTGCCGTAGGAGGTAATGCGGAAAAAGTTACAGATGTTCCATACTGGTGTGACAATATCTGAAAATTGGCAGTTACTGCATCACAGGAATGTTCTACGGTATCTGATTCGCCTATTGCATTAAATTCCATATCAGCATTAATGCCGTTCAGGTTTCCAATCCCCTGATTTGGGCTATAATATTTTAAATCGCATTCAACCGGTAACTGTAAATCAATGGTAAAAGTGTCATCGTTCGCCCGGATAGCCCGGCAGGCCATTGAATCAGAGATAGCTACTTTCGCAGTCCACGTTCCGCTGCTATGCGTAAGACTTATGAGTGAAGTAGTGACCGTATCTGAAACACCCAGATAACGATAAGATGCGCTTGCGGTTGCAGATCTAAGTGTAAAAATGGAATCTGTGGCCCCCAGCGAATCGGGATAGGTCAGCACCAGGAAAATACTCTTCGTACTATCTGGCGCTGGTGCAGGGGCACCACTGAACCCTTTGCCTGTTATTTTAAAGTCAACTACATCACAAGCATAAGCCGCCTGAATGCCAGGAGCGTTCAGGTTTTTAATAGACATAGCCAATGTGCCAATACCTGTTCCCCCGCAATAACCTGGGCAATGAACTGATAGTGTGTTGGTGAAGGATTCAAAACAATACGTTGCGCTACACGACCCGTCTTCGCAGGTGGCAGATAGCGCAAGCCGGGGGCTGATTAATTCGCCTGTATCATTTGTCGGGCAATCGCCAAGAGCCACTTGTACCGAAATAGTATCATTGTTGCCAAACCCCGACCCTGGTAAATAGGCTATCCATGTTCCGGCCGTATCACCGGTTAATGGTAAATGCTGAATAGAATCGCCGCTTTTGTAAATGAGACTATCTGTTACAAGGGATAGCAATGGTGGCAGAATCAGCGTCGCTTTGTAGATTACCGTAGGACATTGAAAAAATGAAGGCCCAGTGCCGCTTGAAGGATTAAAATTCCATGGATTACCATTGGGCGGATTTTGCTGCCAGCTAAAATTGAGTACGGGATTATCACCGGGGCTAACCTGGTCGTTGTTCTGTCCGTCCAAAGTAGCCCCGCCATCTGTTTCCACTACGCCCATTGTATTGCCGTATGAAATACTGGAAGCTGTGTAAGGTGATGGTGGAGAAGAAGATGCACTACCGCAATTACTTAAATAGGAAATAGTACCTTGACCGACTATGTTGCCGTTAGGTGGCTGGCAGGAGTTGGGACCGCCGCCATAAATATCAGAATCTGTAAAATTAAGGCGCAAACTATTGAATTCAATATAGGCAGTCGAATCGTTGTCTATAACATATCCGTTAGACACCAAATCAACTGAAATGTTACCCGAGCCATTGGCGTAACTCAAGGAAACGGGGCTACCGGCAGGAGGGGTGTATGTAACAATAAGGCTACTGACATTTATCCAGTCCGGGTCTAAAAAAACAGTAAAATATTGAAGTTGCTTATTATTCGAACTTCCCGGTAAATGCGTCGAAACAATCGGCGGGTTGAAAAGCTTATAACGGATAGCAAAAGGAGTTGAGCAAATATCTATACTGGTATCCTGAATACCGTTTTCGTAAAAGGCCGGTGTTATCTGAATCGAATCGTTGTTGCCGTTATCCTCTACGTAGATGTAACCGTTTTGCTGCTGCTGGGAACAGGTATCTATAAGCTTACGGTTAAAAGTGTCGCCGTAGTTGCATATAATATTTATATAGTATGTTTCTGTATCTGTTGCACATGAATCGGGAGCGAAATGAGAAACCGTTGCGGTAATACATCCGTTTGTCCCTGTTGTCAATGGGGCGGTTCCCAGTAATTCCCTGATAATTGATTCTGAAACATTAAGCGGGTTTGACAGGTTAAACGGACCGGTAAAAATAAGTGAATCCACACCGCCTTTCAGTTTGATAGTATCGGTGTTGTGGAGCGGCTGAATATCGAAATCGTAAACGCCCTGATTATTTGAAGCTGCACATATAGAGATACTTTGGTAGGTTAAGGTTCCTGGATTTTCGTAGTAAGCACTGATACTGGCATTGATTTTTGCCTGGTAAATAGTCGGCGGAGAATTGACATAGGATAGTTGTGCTGTGTGCGATGATGGAATAAAAAGCCTGGTAGAAATTGACGGTGTCGAAGAAATATTACTGCCACAATTAGTATAAAGATTAGCGATAAGTTTAAAATTATTATCGGATTCATAATTGGCGGGGATATTCCATGTAAGTGTATCGAATGTAGTGCCAGTCTTCCAGGAGTATGTTATTCCTGCACCGCTGTGTCCATCCCTAAAAAAAGTATCGACATTCGAACCCGTCAAATGCACTGAATCGCCTATAGTTGTGGTATCCAGATTAAGATTAACGGGTATAATTTGAACTACCGTATAGTTGCCAGTGTCTGAGTATACTACGAGTGTACTTAAATTTAGGTAGTCATGGCAACTGGTAATGCCACTTAGAGTATTTGTATAATATATGATGTTGCTGTCGGGGTTTATTATTCCTATTACAGGAGCCATATAGCCATTTCCCCCTGCTGTTATCCGGCCGTTCTTTTCCTTCACACAGCCATTAGGGCCAGTTACATCCACATAATAAATTAAGCTGTCTCCATAAAAAGCAATTGCAGTTGACGATGAATCAGATTCAAACTGTGGCCAAAAGTAGGTGACACCGGTTCCACTGATGGCATGTAAGATGACAGTGTCCCCCTGATTAAGCATGGTATCAACCGGGTAAACTGTCGCTATCGGCAACGAATCAACCGTTTCGGTGTATGTAATCAGGTTGCTTGTATAGATATGAGTCGCATCTACGGAGTCCCTTGTTCTCATCCACAGTGTATCGGTAGTATTAGCATTTACAGTCAATACAATGCTATCAGGAGAATTCAAAATAATTGAACCCGAGAAGCTTTTATCGTTGGCCCATTCAATTTGATTACCACCCGAGCCAGCCATTACGTTAAACTTAAAATTGTAGGCTGTATCACTGCAAGCGCCTTCCGAACTGAGGCCTACTGGCAAACCTATATTGTGGATAGTAAGCGGATTTGAGTGTCCACCAAAAAATGAAGGATATGAGGATACTACCTTAATCTGGTATTGTGACCCATCTAATATACTGAAAGGCAATAAGGCTTTTATATTACCGGAAACCTTTCCCGTATCTGTTCCCAAATTGAACGGGCTCGCAAAACTCCCATTAGAGTCAGATAGTAGAGCGGTGAAAATATTACCGGGTCCATAGATACCGGCGGCGGAAAAATATATTGTGATACTGTCCCCTGCATAGTAAGGACTGCCAGCCAGACTATCGACCAAAAGATTTTGCTCCGGCTGATTAAACCCTAAACTAAATTCATTGGCTCCTGCCGTAAAGGTTTGGTTCAACGGCTGGCCAATGGTGTATTGCATTTGCAGATTGCCACCGGTAAAAGTTCCGCCCTGTGCGGGTTGCACCGTCGGGCTAATAGTTTGGGCAAACCCCGTCATTGTCAAAAGCACGAACACTGCCGCACTCAATATGTTTCGTATACTCATAATCCAAGGATTAAAGAGATGATTTGAAAAGAACCCTAACTCCCTCACATTTGTATTTCCTGTCTATGACAGCAGGTTAATACCAACTGCTGCTGCCTGCGTCATACGTCAGCCAGTATTTGACATTGCCCGCCGCCACAGAACTTATGCCGCTCAATGCTCCTGCACCGGCAATAGTCCCACCGGTAAATGAGAGTGTTGTAATAGTATTGGTAAAGGTGAAATACACCGTTTGGTTATCCGTTGGCGATGCGGGAAGCACTATCGTAAGCAGGGAAATGCCGGAAGATGGATTGATAATATTGCTGCCATATACGGTTCTAATGCTATCACCGCTGGATGGGGCAAACATGGCCTTTCCGCCGGTGGTCGGATATGACCAAATTAACGATCCGCTGCCGTTGGTGGTGAGCACCTGATTGGCGCTGCCGTCGTATAACGGGAAATCATACCTGTCTGTATCCTTATACTCCCAGTGCAGGCCATCAGTATCAACTGTAAGGGAGCATAGCGGATGATACGGGCCGGCATTACTACCTACGTCTAAATATGAGCTATATGTATCGGCACCTGCCAGCGCATAGTTATACGATGCATCCTGCGCTGCAACTTCCGAATAGCTTCCCGTTGGTGAAATGCCTGCCACAAACCCGTATTCGTTATTGTTTGAATCCAGTGTTACTGCCTGTATCCTGGGTTGGGGACCCGAACTGCTTTCGTTTACCGAAACAATGCTATACCCGTTGCCGTTGGCATAGGTATGGGACATGATAGCCTTATTGCTGTCCGTTACAAGCGAGGAGTGTGCTACAAGCCCATGTGCCGAAAGCGAAGTAGTGCCGGTAGCAGAATCGCGGGTAAAACCCGCATCGCTGATAATTCCTGAGCCTGCGCCATTGCCATACGGAACCTGGCCTTTGGGCTGAGGGCTTCCTCCATTCGTCCAACTGAGGATTCCGCTTCCGTTGGTGGTTAGCACCTGGTTTGTTCTGCCGTCAGCATTCGGAAATGAGTAGCGATCAGTATCGTTATATTCATAATGTAACCCATTTGTGTCGAGCGTTAGGCTGTTGAATGGTGAGTTTGGATTTTCCACCATCGCTACATCCAAATATGCGCTGTATAGTTTGGTGCCTACAATTGCGCCGCCTATGTTACCGCCAGTCTGCATTTGTGAGCTGTCCGCTACCGCATAAAATCCGTAAAGTATTTGGTTGTATTGGTCATACACGATGTCGGCCACGCAAACAGAATTTAAACCCCAATCAGAATAGCTAGGGCCTGCAAAAACTCCGGCTGAATTTCCCGTCGCATAGTCGTAATAGGTCATAAAGAGTTTGGCAGAGTCTACCCGTATTTGGGTAATGCCCTGCGTCCCTTTGCTATCCGTAATAATCGTCTTTTGGCTGGCGGTATCGCGGGTAAAATTACCATCGGAAATAACGCTGCTACCGGAACCATATGCTATTTGACCGCTTGGTTGTGCGGTCCCGCCACTGCTGTTAAAGGCATATAACGCGAACGGGACACTTTGCAATTGCGAGGTGCCAAGGTTGGCATAGATTAGCCCGCCGGTAAGGTTGAATCCCAACTGCACATATTTACTGTTATGGCCCCAATTAATGCTGCTATAAGAATATATGCCGGACGATCCTGTTCCTATAGAAAGCGTGAACAGCCCTAACGCATTTGTCGTCACGGTCTGCGTCTCCTGATATACCACCGGTCCCGTAGAAATGGAATCATGAATCGTAATCTTCAAATGAATGGTCTGGCTTTGCAATAGCACGCCTGAGGTATCCCGCGCAACTCCCTGGAACGGGATGGCCTGGGGTGTCTGGGAAAAGAGGCCTAAGGAAAACAGTGTCAGGCAAAGCAGGGTTAACGCTTTTTTCATAGCAGAGTGTTTTAACGGTTAAAAACAATTACAGGGCAAATATCTGGTCTCACTGCGCAATGTATCTGCGCAGTGATTTTTATTTCAAATAAAAAATTGGTCGGCGTACAATGGCAGGTATTTTCTGGCATTAACAAAGCGGTGGATGGGAAAATTCTTCATAGCATATTTTTTGGGTGGTGAAAAAGTATGAATTCGGATATATGAAATGAACGATGAAAGGCGCAAGTAAAGGATGATATATAAATCAACAAAGGCAATACCTACAAAGAGGTATTTATTAAATAAAATGTATGTAATTCTTTTTAATACATGGCATAGATTCGCTCTGCCCTCAAACGGGCAAAATGAACTGTGCAATAATTAAATCCAAAAGCTCATTTGGTATTCGGTCTGTCTTCGGCGGGCAACAAAGGTGAAAGGTGGGTTGTTGCCTGCCGGACGTTTTTCGGGAATGGTTTACCGGTACCTCTAAAATGAACGCGACATAAGTATCAGCATTAAAACACAATCAAAAGAATTTAATTTGTTAATTCACCGGATTAGTTGATAACAATTTTTTCATTAGTGCTTTCTCCTGCAACTCGCAGCGTTACAATATATATGCCTGATGCAAGATTACCTGCCTTGATTGAATGGGTAACGCTTCCAACGACATCTGTAAAGCTTTCTTCATAGACTCTTTTACCAAGCAAATCTGAAATGAGGATTTGCGTTTCGGTATTTGCACCTTCAAATGAAACGTAAAACTCTCCGCTGGACGGGTTCGGGTATACCGTCAATCCGGTTGCAGCAAGATTGAACATACCCACAGTAGTTACTGGTGAAACGCAAACGGTGTCAGATGTTGCGGAACAACTGCCATTGGAAACAGTCACTGAATAGCATTGGCGGTACGCAATGTCGGCAGGCAATGTGTCGAGGTTTGCGGTATTGGATATGAGGGTATCGTTCACATACCACGCATTCCCTGTGGAAGCACTGGAGACAAGTATGTTGCCAATTTGGGTAATGGTTGGAACTGCAGGTGCGGCGATAACTGTAATGTAATTAGAGACTTTTGCTGTATCAGTGCCTGCCGGATTTGTAATGATCAAGCTCACGTCATACGTTCCCGGTTGTGGGTATGCCACTGCGGGATTTTCAAGGGTTGAGGTATTTGGACTGCCGCCGGGGAAATACCAAAGCCGCGAAGTTACTCCTTGGCAGACGGTATCAGTAAATGCAACCGTATCATTTTGACACGCGGTTATGCTCTCGGTTGCGAACCCCGCCGTTGGTTGCGTCCATAAACGTCCGAAGCTGTTGTAATAGCTTGCCCCGGAAGATACCAATTGGCAGTTGTATTCTCCGTAGCAATACCCACCGCTGTCCATGGTGCTAATTCCAGTGCCGTCATATATATATGGCAGCGGGTTGATTTTATAAAAGCTCATATACAGCTTGTTAAAAAGCACGGCAAAGCAGGTCGGTTCTGAATTGACTATAAGATTTGAACTATATGGAACGAACACGGTTGCGCTACCATTTGCATAGCTGTACACGTTGCCATTGCCACCGGAGAAATACAGCGTGTCGTGGTATGTTACCGCGGGCCAACAGAAGGGCGCAAGCGAGGTTGTAGGAAGTCCGGGAATCGCGCTCCACGAGGATCCGTCCCATTGTGCGCCGTAGTTTACGCTGATTGCGCCGTCCACCTGCGTAAACTCTCCGAAGACGTACAGCAGGTTATTATATACCGCGAGCGAATGCACGGTTGCATCGCATCCCCCGTTAAGCGCGTGCCATGCGGCACCGTCCCACATGGCAATGTGGTAAGCGGTGTTGCCGCCAGCATGGGTAAAAGCCCCGCCCACGTATAGTTCATTGTTGTAAACGCAAATGGCGGAGGCGCCTGCATCAAGTCCGGTTCCTAAATCGGCCCATGTGGTGTCATTGACATACTTTTTAACGCCGAACGTGCCTACGGCATACAGCTCGTTGTTGAATACTAGCATCTGTGCAACCGAGGTGGGCAAGGCACCGGCGTGCCAACCGTAGCCGTCCCATTCAGCAAGGCCGCCGTTTACAGTAACTCCACCGGCTGTCGTAATGCTTCCCCCGGCAAACAGAATGCCGTTGTATTCAATGATTGTGTTTACCGCAGGCTGGTTTGAGATAGACCCATTGGGAATGCCTTGGCCTAAGGAAGTCCAGGTTTGGGAGAAAGAAATGAAACAAAGGATGCATGAAATCGTGAGGCAGATACATTTTTTCATGGGAGGTGATGGTTTAATTGCGCCTACTCTTTTACAGCTTTTCAGCTATCGCTGGATTGCAAATGAAAGATATTTGTTTGAAAATAGCAAATATGCTATAAAATACTAAATCTGCTATGGTTAGCTAATAAACAATTACGCTTTTTCACGGAGTGAAACGCAAACCACTCAAAGCGAGAAAACTCATTTTTGATAAAAAGGGAGTTATCAGCTTAGCAACTCGAATAAAAGAGTTACGTGAGGCGCATGATATTACGCAAGAACAGCTTTCGGAAAAATCCGGACTATCAGTTAGTCAGATTGCGCGCCTTGAAACCGCCCGAATCAATCCATCGGTCAGTACGGTCTTTGCAGTCGCACGTGCGTTAAATATTGAACTCAAGGAGCTTTTTGATTTCAAGCTGGATTAACGACTATTCCCCTTTGATGCATTTAAATATTACCCCATGCAATAACTTGCTGGTACGGGTGTATTTCTCTCTTTGTCAGTTGATATACATCGACTATTCTGAATCCATTACATGGGAATAATTCTCAATACTAAACCACTGACGGAATATCTTTAGTGAGCGCTCCCGTGGCCAGCATAATTCATTGTCGTTCCACCGCCGCAGCTGCTCTTCAAAAATGCCTTTCCATAATGATACAACATCTATTTTGCCGTAAATGCTTAAAGAGTGGTCCGGTACAAGCACAACCAAGGCCATTGCATCATGGAAATATTCACGGGAAAACACACGCCCATCAGGAGAATTGGCGTTGGTCCATTTAACGTAGGCAAGTTTGGGTCGGGCAATTATGGCACCGCGATGTACCGAATGCATGGAGACACTATACTCCATATTCACCGGATTTCAAGTCTGATAAATATCAGAACCGACAAAGTAGATCGTGCAAAGAAGATCAAGCGGCAAGTGTATTTAATATCTTAACATTCACCGGTAAGCTGAAATAGTCCATTATATTTTTTTGTAACGACTTAAGATTCGTTCCCATCGCTTCACAACGTACCAGAAATCTACTATTAGTTTCGAACCGCTTGTGCAACGCTTGTGCAAATAAAAAAAGCGATTAAAGTTTTACCTCTAATCGCTTCATTCTCAGTGTGGGAACTACTGGGTTCGAACCAGTGACCCTCTGCTTGTAAGCAAGCACCCGCCCATATTTCGATAATTTTGCTTGTTTTTAACCTATTGACAATCAATATAGTTATATCGAATTTGTCTATGTTTGGTTTGTTTTCCATGTGCTTTTTTACCACTTTTGTTTACACCATGTTTACACCAGCTAAAAAACAGCCATGAAAAACACAGCCTCAGTTAAACTTGTTTTATACACACATAAGACACTCAGTAACGGAAAACACCCGGTTATTTTTCAGGTAATTAAAGACCGGAAAATAAAAAGAATTGGTACCGGCTATTCAGCAAATAAAGATGAATGGGATTTTGAAAATAACAAGCCCTCAAAAAAGCATCCAAACCAAAGCGACCTCGAAACTGTAATAGCTCTCAAATTTGCAGAACTCAAAAAACAGGTTTACAATTTTGACGCTAACAACAAACAGTATTCGGCGGCAACCGTTGTAGAAACTGTAAAAAGAAAAAAG
>Ga0359896_1071_pt1 | contig 15887 bp, 16 predicted proteins | sample SorcelAu500001C5_2_FD_206067 | JGI IMG/M metagenome (GOLD analysis project Ga0359896, IMG submission 206067) | Enriched cells from Trout Bog Lake Hypolimnion, Wisconsin, USA - BChl from Trout Bog BchlTB.Aug20.5000.01 .C5 | ecosystem: Environmental > Aquatic > Freshwater > Lake >...
ACCGCGTAGTAGTTGATGTAAACAGCGTAAATCCAACCATTATATCAACCTGCAAAATTTGCGGCACACCAAGTGCCCACATGGTTAACTGCGCCAACTCTGTTTGCAACGAGCACTTCGTGTTATGCGAAGAATGCGGCTGGAAAATGCAAGGCTGCTGCAGCGAGGCCTGCATGCACGAGCCTACTAAACGTGCTTATGATGGCACAGGGTATTATCAGCGGGAGACGAGTTTGGTGTAAAGAAGATGGTTATAATGTCTGCCGATTACTTATAGCTAATACAGAAAGTTACATTCATACCTTTTTCATCAAAGAAGTACCCTGCACTTCCCCAGCTTCCAATATACCGCTCACTCCCAATTAACTCGTTTACAAAATCGAGCGTGTTCACTTTAGTGTTTTCGATATTAACGATAAACTCGTCCCAGGATTTGTCTCCGGTTTCTAAAGAAATCGCAACTAGCATGAGAAGCTTTTCATTAAAAGAAATAGAGCCATTAAAGGTGTTCAAAGAGTCTTTGATGTCCATAAAAACGTAAGTTTCCCATGGGGGATTATTAACCCCGAGATGAACCTTACACCCCTTGCCTTTAAGCATCGCTTCTAATTCTTCAAAATGTTGATGAGGCCGAAATAAGATATCATCAATAAGAAGGGCGCCCGTAATTTTATTAAAGCTAACCATTAATTATTCGCTATCTCTACTGCGCCTTATGCTCCGCATCATACTTATAAATAGTATAAAGCAAAGTCTTGCCTACCGCGTCTAAAGTATTTTTATCAATCACACTCATGTTATCATTGTGCGTGTGCCAATACTCAGGAAATAAATGCGATGATGATTGCCCATCGTAAGCGATAATGTCGACTGTAGGGATGTGAGCAATCAGGTTGATATAATAATGGTCATCCGTAAGTGCAGGTGTATTTTGGTTGCTGAAATAATTGCTGAAACCAATTTGTTGTCCATTGCTCCAAATTAAATCCTGCACCCAACCGGCGTTAAAAGTTGATGTGCCATCGCGCGTAAACACGGCTCCGTGCCCTGCAGCCATATCCAGCAACACACCAAAATCAGCCCTATAACCCTCAACATGCGGCGTTTTGCTCCAGTATTGAGCCCCCAGGCAATAGGTGTCTTCGGCATCACCATCGCTTTTTTTTGTTACAAGGCCAGCAAGAGTACCGGTATATCCGTAGTCTTCAGCATCATTAAAAAATATGTCAACGCCAATGGATGATGGCTTCGATTTCATAGCACGCGCCACTTCCATTAAAGTGCCGCAACCGCTGGCCCCATCGCTTGCCGAAATTATAGGTTTATCGCGGTCAACCTTATCCTGGTCTGCCCATGGCCGGCTGTCCCAGTGTGAAGTGAGCAGAATCCGTGTGGTGGCTTTCGGATTAAATGATGCTATGATGTTGGTGCACTTCAACACCTTGCCATCAAAGGCAGTAATGTCAAAATTCTGAACATACACAGTATCGGCCAGTGTTTTGGCTTTTGCAATCAGCCACTTGCCGCACTCATCATGTGCTTTCGAGTTCATAGCCCTTGGGCCAAAATCGCACTGTGTTTGTGTATAGCTATAAGCCGAGTCGCTGCTAAAAGACGGAGCATTTACAACTACTTCTTTTTTCGTCCCTGTTGCCTCTGTTTGGTCGGTACTTTTGTGCGTATTACATGCTATCAGCAATAGTGTGGCACCCAAAAGTGTTACGCTGAATTTCTTATATCCTGGTTCTAACATCTTGCGCTAATATCTGTTTTTAATTTTTAGTCCAGCTGGTTCCTTCCTTTCCATCCTTTACCTGTATACCAACCTTCAAAAGCTGGTCGCGTATTTTATCAGAGGCCGCAAAGTCTTTTTTGGCGCGTACATCTTTACGCAGCTCCAGTATCAACTCCATCAGGCCTTCGGTAGTATTGTCATCCTGCTTATCTTCTTTATCAATAGCCAGTATATCCTTAATAAAAGCTGTGAACGTAGTTTTCAGCGTATTAAAAGTTACTTCATCTAAGGTTGAAACCGATATCAGGCCTTCTTTGTACGAGTTTATTTTTTTCGCCAATTCAAACAACACTGCAATGGCTTCAGGCGTGTTAAAGTCGTCGTCCATCCTTTCGTAAATCTCCTTGCAAAGTTTACTTACCTCGGCAATTTCTGCATCATTTCTTTTTGCAGCATCGTTTGCGTACACCAGTTCCTGAAGCACCTTGTATGCATTCATAATACGGGCAAAACCCTTCTCTGCCGCCTGCAGTGCTTCATTGGTAAAATCAAGCGTACTGCGATAGTGAGCCTGCAACATAAAAAAGCGTACCGCCATTGGCGCATATGCTTTTTCAAGCAGGGGGTGTGTGCCGTTAAAAAGCTCGCGTGGTAAAAACGAGTTGCCTTTGCTTTTACTCATTTTGTCACCATTAACGGTAAGCATGTTTGCGTGCATCCAGTAACGCACCGGAGTTATACCGTCGGCGCCTACGCTTTGCGCAATCTCGCATTCGTGATGTGGAAATTTTAAATCCATTCCCCCACCGTGTATGTCAAACTGCTTTCCCAAGTACTTGGTGCCCATGGCTGAACATTCTAAATGCCAGCCCGGTATCCCTTCTCCCCAGGGCGAAACCCAGCGCTGTAAGTGGTTTGGCGCAACACTTTTCCAGATAGCAAAGTCGGCCTGGTTCTTTTTTTCTTCCTGTCCGTCTAAGTCGCGGGTGCCTTCTAATAAATCATCAACATTTCTCCCGCTCAGCTCGCCATACTTGTACTTCTCCATGTATTTGCGCACGTCAAAGTATATCGAGTTGTTCGATTCGTAAGCATACCCGTTTTTCATTATCTGCTTCACCATCTCAATCTGTTCCACAATGTGACCGGTGGCAGTGGGTTCTATACTGGGTGGTAAAAGATTAAAAATGGCACATACTTCATGAAAGCTGTTGGTGTATTTCTGCACCACTTCCATAGGTTCAAGTTGCTCCAGCTTGGCAGTGTCAGATATACGGTCTACGCCTTCTCCTGCATCATTTGTCAGGTGCCCGGCATCGGTAATATTGCGCACGTATCGTACCTTATAACCAATATGCATCAGGTAACGGAACACCACATCAAAAGTGGTAAAGGTTCGCAGATTGCCTAAATGAACTTCATTATAAACAGTAGGGCCACACGAGTACATACCAACAAAGGGCGGGTTCAAAGGCACAAACAATTCCTTCTCACGGCTAAGACTATTATAAATTTTCAACTGGTGTTCCATGCGATAAATATAAGGGTGTTACCCGAAAAGTTAACCACTAAGGCACTAAGTTCACTAAGAACCACTAAGAAATTAATTTTTAATACATTTTAACCGCAAAGACGCCAGGTAGCAAAGGAATAGCCAAACTTTATAAAGAGTCACGTCTTCCCTTCTGTTTTACCTTAATGCAACTTCGTGTCCTTAGTGCCTTTGTGGCAGCATTCATGGAGTAAAAGTGATGATAACCGGATAGTGGTCCGAAAGCTCCTTATGCACTACTTTGTACGAATTAATTTGCAACGAGGGGTCCAACAAAGCATAGTCAATGCGGAAAAAAGAAAGCTTGTTTGAAAAAGTAGTGCTAAAACCAAACCCCTTCTCTACAAATGCATCCTGTAAATTCTGGCTGACTGCGTGGTAGGTATATGAAACCGGTACATCATTAAAATCTCCGCAAACAATTTTAGTCCCTTCAAAAGCCTGCATGTTTTTAGCTACAGCATCGGCCTGAATAGACCGGCGCGTATAAGCGAGCTTCATCTTATGCATAATGCTTTTTAGCGAGTGCCAGCTGGTTTCCTTTTTCTCTTCCAGTGTATCTAAAGTGGCATAATCCTGGTTGCCTAGGTGGATAGACTGAAAATGCGCATTATAAAGCCTGATAGTTTTCCCGTTTACGTTCAGGTTGGTATAAATACATGCATTGCTCAGGGTTTTCCCAAAATTTATCCTCCCGGTATCTGTTATCGGAAATTTTGAAAAGGTCGCCACTCCCCATTGCTGATTTAACGGCCCGCTGCGCCATAAAGTTTTTTGCAGCTTCGACTGCGGATATTTCAGCAACTCAACCGCCGGTGGGAAATAGCAATACCTATACCCCAAGGTGTCGCGGATATATTCCAGGTTATGAAAAATCTGGTTATTGGTATAAAACTCCTGCAGGCAAACCACGTCGGGGTTTTCTTTTTTTATCAGCGTCATCATCCGGCTACGCGTTTCGGTGTTGTGGCTCCAGTTATACAGGTCAAAGGCTTTTATATTCCATGTCATTAGCTTAATGCCCTTCTCTTTGTTTTCGCCTCCAAAATTGAAGGCAAAAGTTTTATGAATAAAACTCCAGCACAACGCAATAGCAATCAGCGGCACCCAGGCAAACTTGTTCCATGCCAGTATCCAGCCAATCAAAAACAAAACGTTAGCAATAAGAACAAGCGGAAAAGCAAAGCCAATAAATGATAACTGCCAGTATTGCGTAGGCTCAATGTAAGCTGCCAGGCATGAAAGCAACAGCACAGCTAATGCAACAACATTCAGAAATATGAAAAAGCCTGTGCGCAAGGTGAGAGTTTAAAATATTTAGCCGCAGTAAAGCGGCTATTCGGTATCCGCCATTAGACTTTAAAATCATCCCTCATCATAAAAATCATAATCAATCAGCGTTCTAAGGCCTTTATTTTTTCGAATAATTAAAAAGGAAGTCCCGTTCTTCTTTACTCAAACTATCATAACCTGAACGGGCTATTTTATCTAATATTTCATCTACCTTTTCCTGTTCGCCTTTACTTCGGGCAGGTGCAGCACCGGCTTGCGCCCCGGTATTTTTATAACTGACCTTTACCGCCGGCTTGCGTTTAAATAATTTGGTAAAACTACCCACCGGGTCAAAGCCGCCTTGCAAAGCCGATATATATAAATAACCGGTTAAGGCCCCGCCCACGTGCGCAATGTAACCACCGGCATTGCCGTATGGAATATTAATTACATCAAGAAGTAACGAGAAAAGGGCCACATATTTAATTTTTACCGGGCCGATAAGGATAAGTGAAATTTCATGGTCAGGGTTAAGGGTTGCAGCCGCAAAAACAATGGCAAGTATGCTGGCGGAGGCCCCAAGCATATACGAGCCTTCAAGCACGGGTTTAAAAACCGGAAGCAAATTATATGCAGTTATGTAAAGAAGCGCGCCGCCCAGCCCACCAATAATATACAGGGGCAGCACTTTTTTATCGCCCAGGTAAAGCACAAATATCTCTCCAAACCAGTAAAGCCACAGCATATTAAAAACAATATGCAGCAGCCCGGTATGCATAAACATGTAGGTAAAAACCGACCAGGGCTGGTACAAAAGCGTATGCAATGAAGCCGTAACCTGCAAATGGTTTAGCAAAAAATTATACGCCGCGCTTGACTGTGCTACAAAACTTACCAGGTTAAACAGGCCGAAAAAAATAAACACCCCGATATTTACAAATATCAGCTTTACCACCATGTTGCCATAGCGGAACTGCCACTTAATATCGCCTATAATTGAACCGGTCAGCATTTTTAAATGAGTTTTTTAATACAGGTGGTTCCTGTTTCGGTTCCATATTTTAACCAGTATAAATCCGAACAGAGCGCCACCTAAATGCGCAAAATGTGCAACATGGTCGTTCGGGTTATTTGCCTGTGCTCCCCAAATTTCATAAATCAGATATCCGCCCACCAGGTATTTGGCCTTAATAGGCACCGGGAAAAACAAAAACATCAACTCCATATTCGGAAACAACATGGCAAACGCAATTAATATGCCGAATATGGCCCCTGATGCACCCAGCGTAGGCACCAGGTATATTTCAGTTAATTGCATGCTTTGGTTTACTATTTCCAATGGCGGATGCACTGAACCCGAAATGCGGTAAACAACAAAGGCCTGTACAGCGATATATGTAAGCGCAGCGCCTAAACCGGTTACAAAGTAAAATATAAAGAACCTCTGCGGCCCCCAAACCCGTTCAAGTATGGCGCCAAACATAAAAAGCCCGAACATGTTGCCGAAAATATGCATGAACCCTTCATGCATAAACATATAAGTTACCAGCTGCAAAGGCATAAACAATGGGCTGGCAGGATAATGCAGCGCGCAGTAATTATCAGCAAGTTGTTTTAACTCAGGGTTTCTGGCTCCTATAATGCCAGTTACCAGGAAAAACAAAATATTGAGAAAAATAATGTTGAAGGTTACACTTCGGGGATTAAAGCTCTGATTGAACATAATGAGGCAAATTTAATCGAACACTTGAGATATGAGATTGTAGACGCATCTTTATTGAGATTATTTTGGTTTGGGGATAACAAAAAAGTAAAGTTTTGTATTTTGATAGCGGCGAATCAAATGCCATCTTTTTAAGTTAGCGCGTCACTACCAGCTTTTTTATCACGGAATTACAAGTGGTATTGCTTACCCTTATAAAATACAAACCGGCCGGGAGAGATGTAACATTAAAATTAATGCGCGAAGAGTATTGGCTTTTAGGCAAAGTCATTACTACCTGACCCAAAGAATTAACAACTACGATACTAAGGCTATCACCAGGAGAGTTTATTTCCAGAGTACAATTGTCAGTGCCGGGATTCGGGTAAAGGTTGATAATTTCTGGCGCCAACCAATTAATACCTGCGATTGGAAGGGCCTGACCCCATATTTCACCAGATGCCTTATGATAATAAACTAATTGTTCCGTATCGGACCACCACAAACCACCAGGCTTACATACGCCGTTAATTCGTGATATTAACCCTATTCCAACTCCGTAGTCTTCATCAAAAGTTCGGGCGCTTGCGCAAGTATTACCAAATGAAGCTTGAGTTTCATTTTGCTGACGCAAATAATAGTTTCCGTTAATAAATATTGTATCCAGGCCTGATATTGCGCCAATAGTATCGAACATGGATATTACGGGAGAATCTGGGCGAAGTATTTGTAAATTGACTATTGATTGGGGTAGCGAGTCTATTGCTAAACCCTTGGCACCCCAATCTCCACGGGGAACGGGCCAGATTGTTTGATTTTCAAATATAGGACAGGAGCATGTATCTATAAAATCTTCCCATAAACCAAAGCGGATATTAGTGGTATCGCCAATTAAAAAAACAGAATCTACTGTAAGCAGGATGCTTCCAACTGATTGATATGGGTTTATGCCTTCTCCTTCGCTAAAAGTATATTCGAAAGAATCTCTTACCTGATAATTAAAAACCTGACCAAGAGTGGAAGGCACAAGTTGGCAAAAAGAGGTAAGCGACAACAAAAGCAAGCACCCAATGAAGCTGACGCGCCGATTCATACAAATAATAATTAAAATTCAAAGCTAAATCATTATACAGCATTCGCTGCTCAAATAATGTATTCCACCTCCTTAAACCCAAACCGCAGCTCTTTGCCATTAGAGTGAATAATCAGCTTGCCGTCTTTGGCAACACCGTTTATTTCGCCTTTAATAATGTTCTCGCCCCGTTTAAACTCGTGGGTTTGCTGGTAGCGGTAGAGGGACACGGTATACCCCTTGTCCAGGAAGTTATAGTGTTGCTGGCGCAGTTGCAGGTAGTATTTTTCCAGATAGGCGCAAAGCTCTTCAACAAGTACCGGCATATCATAAGTAAGGGCCTCCACCGGCTTCTTTACCTGTATCAACGAAACCGGGTTAGGCAACGCCACATCAAACACTTCCTGGTTAACATTCAGGCCAATTCCTATTATAGATGAAGCAATTTTGCTGCCGTTAATAGTGTTTTCTATCAAAATGCCCCCTAGTTTACTGTCGTGGTAATAAATGTCATTGGGCCACTTAATTTTCACCTCATCGTTTAATACAAATTCACAAAAATCCTTAACAGCCAATGCAATAGCCATGTTTAAAAAAAACTGTTTATCTGCGTCCAGCTGGTCCGGATACAGTATCACACTGAGGGTAATGTTCTTGCCAACCTCTGTTTCCCAGCTGCTTCCCATCTGGCCCCTGCCGGCAAATTGCTCCCTGGCCACAATCACCGTGCCCTCAACAGGCTTCGAATTTGACAACATTTGCCGGGCAAAATTGTTAGTAGAATCGACTGAGTCGAGCTCAATCAGGTTTTTACCGATAAAGAGGGAGTTGCTCATGCTTGGCGTTATTGGCTTTCAGATTCATGAAAACTAATTACTTTTGAAAAGTTTTGAAAGTAAAATTATCAACAAAACCATTGGCGTTTGGCGAAGAGAAATACGGGCACTGAAAATTTAAAGAAGGTCGTTATAGATGCCATCCTCGATAAAAAGGGGCATCAGGTAGTAAGCCTCGACCTGAGAAAGATAAAGGACACTCCTTCTGATTATTTCATCATTACACATGGTGATTCAAACACGCAGGTAAGAGCCATATATAACAACGTGGTTGACGAGGCTGAGAAACACGGCTTCAAGCCATACCATATGGAAGGGATGAGGAATGCCGAGTGGATTATTATTGACTTTGTTGACGTGGTAGTGCACGTTTTTTATAGGGATAGAAGAGATTTTTACGGCCTGGAGGATTTATGGAACGATGCTAAGCTGACAAAGCATACAGACGCTGATCATAAATAGGGCTTACAATAATTTAAACGCAGAATCGTCTGAAAGAGGACATTGAAAAGAAAAAATGGAAAATCAGGAAAACAAAAATCAGAACAACCAGGGTAAGAACAGACAAGACCTTAAACGTCCTAAAAAACTAATAGACGAAGGTCCTAAGTTTAATTACTTCTGGGTATATGCCATCATATTGTTATTTGTAATGATGTTTTTTGGCAATTTATCTTTCTTCCAGGAAAACGTGAAGGAAAGCAGCATGACTGCACTCCGCGACATGTTATCGAAGAATGATGTAGAAAAAATTGTGGTAGTAACGGCTGCTGAAAAAAGCGCTGAAGTTTATCTAAAAGAGTCTGCACTCAATAAGCCTGAGTATAAAGATGTGGCAAAAACACGCTTTGGTGGCATTAACAAAGGCCCGCAGTATACACTTACAGTGGCATCAAATGATGCTTTTGATAAGTTCATAACCGACTTTTACAAAGACAAGCCTCAATTAGAGGTTGTTACCGTAAAATACGAAATACGCCAGGATTGGCTGCGTGATGTTTTCCCTTGGGTACTGCCCTTATTGCTGATTGCAGGCCTCTGGATATTTATGCTGCGCCGTGCAGGCGGTGGTATTGGTGGCGCCGGTGGCAACATCTTTAATATCGGAAAATCAAAAGCTATTTTGTTCGACCGCGATGAGAAGATAAACATCACTTTTGGCGATGTTGCAGGCTTGGATGAGGCTAAAGTAGAAGTACAGGAAATTGTAAACTTCCTGAAGAACCCTAAAAAATACACCGCACTGGGCGGAAAAATACCTAAAGGCGCCCTGTTAATAGGCCCTCCGGGAACCGGAAAAACCCTGATAGCAAAAGCTATGGCCGGCGAAGCACAGGTGCCGTTTTTCAGTATCTCGGGTTCTGACTTCGTAGAAATGTTTGTGGGCGTTGGTGCATCACGTGTGCGCGACTTATTCCGCCAGGCACGCGAAAAAGCGCCTTGTATTATTTTCATTGATGAAATTGACGCCATTGGCCGTGCCAGGGGCAAAAACCTGATACAGGGTAATGATGAGCGCGAAAATACTTTGAACCAGTTGCTGGTTGAAATGGATGGCTTCAGTTCTGAAAAGGGCGTAATTATAGTAGCCGCTACTAACCGTCCTGATGTGTTGGATACAGCCCTTCTTCGTCCGGGACGTTTTGACCGCCAGATATCTATCGACAAGCCCGATTTGAGTGGCCGCGAGCAGATATTTAAAGTGCATTTGAAAACTATCAAGCTTAGCGAAACAGTTGATGTATACAAGCTTGCTGCACTTACTCCCGGCTTTGTAGGCGCTGACATTGCAAACATTTGCAACGAAGCTGCCCTGATAGCTGCGCGTAATGATAAAACTGCTGTTGATATGCAGGATTTCCATGACGCTATTGACCGCGCCATTGGCGGACTTGAAAAGAAGAACAAGCTTATTTCTCCTGAAGAGAAGAAGATCATTGCATACCACGAAGCCGGCCACGCGGTAGCCGGTTGGTTCCTTGAAAATGCACACCCTTTGTTGAAGGTTTCTATTATACCAAGAGGGGTTGCCGCTTTAGGTTACGCACAGTATTTACCTAAAGAAAAATACATTGAGCGCGAAGAAGAAATGTTAGACCGCATGTGTATGACCCTTGGAGGACGTGCAGCCGAAAAACTGGTTTTCAATAAAATTTCAACCGGTGCGCAAAACGACCTTGACCATGTTACCAAGGTTGCCTATGCTATGGTTTCTGTATTTGGCATGAACGATAAAGTTGGTAATGTTTCGTTCTACGATATGCAGAACCAGAATACATTCAACAAGCCTTTCAGCGAAGCAACATCGCGTATGATTGATGAAGAATCAAGAGGTATTATTGAAAAACAATACCTGCGTGCCCAGGAATTACTGAAAGACAAACGTAAAGAACTGGATGCCTTAGCTAATCTGCTTTTAGAAAAAGAGGTGCTCTTTAAAGACGACCTCGAAAGACTGATTGGCAAGCGTCCATTCGATAAGGGCGACGACGAAACTACTACCAACCCACCGGATGCTTCAGCTGAGAATGTTGAAGGCCAGTATACCGTGTCTATAAACACAGACGTTACAAATAGTATTGTTGAGAATCATAAAGCGTAAAGCTTTAGTTCCGCCGCTCATATTATAACTTTGAGTTCCGGTAACAATATCTATTTATTAAATTTTTTATCATGGTTAACGAAGGAACCGGAAACGGCTTTTTCTCGCGCTTAAAAAACGTATTCTCTTCTTCTGCTGATACAGCAACACATGAAGAAAGCGCGCAGGAAAACGCCACAGCAACAACCACTTTAACTGAAGAACAGATGATAGGCACGGCGGAAATGACCGGTGCAGCGGAACCGCTTACAAACAGCGTCCGCACTGAAAGTGTCAGCGAAAAAGAAAGTTCATTCCGCACCGTTGTTGTGAGTGCTCCGCTTACCTATTCGCTGCCCGACGAGCAGGACCTGGACATCCGTTTTGCCACAAAATTTATTGATGCGGGCGGAAAGTTTATTTTCTGCGAAACCATGAAGGACGCCATTGAAAACCTGCGCATGCTGAAGGAAGACAATGGCTGGAGCCACGTTTTTTGCTGGGAAAATGAAGTCAAGGATGCCTTTTGCGAAAACGGTTTTCAGAAAGGTGCTATAGGTTTTACGCTTGAAAACTCACAGGCTGCTGTTTCGCTTTGCGAGTGCCTTGCTGCCGATGAAGGCACTATCATCCTCAACCCTAAACAGGCCAGCAGAAGAACACTGAGCACTTTCCCTAAAACACATATCATCATCACCGATATAGCTCACCTCAGCGCCGCTGAAGCAGATGCTTTACTCCGGTTTAAAAACCTGAACAAAGGCGAGCTGCCTTCAGTTATCAAAATAGGCACCTGCAACACAGGCCATTTCTACGACAAACAACGCCTTATACTCAACGCCAACGGCACTGAAGATATTTATGTGTTTTTGGTTGATGAGATTATACCGGTTAGTTTAAGGCCATAGTTATTCGTCTTTCCGGCTCCTTACAGCCAGCACAAACATTAGTACCGCCAACGGCAACATCACATAATTACCATAGGCACCCGGCGGCGTATGGGCAAAATGAACAGGTTTTATATGCCCAATAAACATCCTCATACCGGTTTCAAGAAATATGAGGATATACATAAAAGGTATCAATGTTTTATACCTGAAATATACCAGCAGCTGAATAAAGGCATATAATAATTGCGCACTCCCCCATAGCGAAAAGGCAAATATAATTCCATCGGCGCCCGCCACAGATAAGTCCATGCCGGCAATGCTGCCGGCACCACCATCAGGCGCCAAAAAGTGTATACAGCTGCGCAGTGTACCTATAAGGGCAATCAGCAAAAAAACAATAGCAGCTATCTTGCTGCCTTTGTAATTGTTATCAGCCGTTTCAGGAAAAATCGTTTGAATTAATTTGCTCATGGCTTATTTCTTAACACTTCTTACTTCCTCATTAATAGCATCAGCGACCTGCTGCGGTTGATCGAGGTTGCTGAAATGGCTGGCATGGTCTACCCATTTTAGCTTCACGTTTTTACACAGTTCCGGAACTTTGGCAAATATCTCCTTCGGTTGTGCGGGGTCACTATCCGCCTCCAGTTGCAGCACCGGGAATGGGAAATTATTGAACGCAATTTTTGTTGTCAATGCATCTACATCCCGGTTCTTATCCAAAAAGTATTTACATACTGCTGCAGCTACACCGGGTCTCGAAAACTCATAAATAAAATAAGTTCTTTCATCAGCAGTTAGCTTTGTAAGCATCCGTTCGTGGTTATAGGCCTTATCAATAAACCACTGCGTATGGCTCAGTAATAAGTTTCCCAGCCATTCGCTTTTAAACAACAGAAACTGGGGCTTTAGCAAATACATCTTAAATCCCCCATCTGGCTTAAAAATATCGGCCTCCATGCGCACATAGCTCAATATCCTTTCCGGATGGTCGCCCACCATCATGCTGCTTATAATCGTGCCCCAATCGTGCCCTACCACATGAAATTTGCTTATCCCCAACGTATCCATCAAGGCCAGCGTTTGGTCGCCCACGTGATGCCAGTCGTAGTTATCATCGCCAGATGTTGAACGTCCATAACCTTTCATATCAATAGCTATAATGCGGTAATTGGTATCCAGCAACGGAATGACTTGGTGCCACGAATAGTAGCCTTCGGGCAGCCCGTGTAACAGCAATATCACCTCACCTTTAGGATTACCCGTTTCAACATAATGCCATCTTACGCCTGCCGCTTCCCTGTAATAATGGTGGTATTGCTTATCAATCAGGTCGTGGATCCCCTGTGCTTTCTCTCTGAATTCTGCCTGGCGCAAGTGCAGTTTTTTCGCCTGCGCCGGCACAAAAACATAAGCAACCCATAACAGCAGCAGGGCAAATATGGCCGCAGCAATAGCCGTTATCTTAATCAGTTTGCGCATAGCATGGCTTTACACGAAAGTAAAGATAAGCACCCGATAAATTCATGATTTTTGTAAGCTATAAAGCAGGAAAAACAAATGCAGGAACGGAGCCGGTATTATAGCACCTTTTCCATTTTTATGTTGGCGCGGCCGTAATGTCCCGGTTCCAACACTATTTCGGTAAAGCCATATTTTTTGTACAAATGTATAGCCGGTTTTAGTTTTGTATTAGAGTAAAGTACCAGCCGGCCTATTCCCATTTGTTTGGCAATCTGAATGCAATGTTCAATCAACACTTTTCCAATACCCAGCCCTTGTGCGTTTTCAGATACGGCCATTTTGCCCAATTCGTAAACACCATGCTCAACTTTGAGTAATGAAGCGGTGCCCACAATGCTGCCCTTATATTTTGCGTAATAAATTAGGCCGCCCTTGTCAATTATTTCTTTGCCCGGGTCTGCCAGTTGAATAACGTCATTGGGCTCAACAACAAAATATTTTTCAAGCCATTCGTAGTTCAGCGTCTTTACATACTCACGGGTTTCCTCGGTATAATTTACAATTTCAATCATAGCGCAATGTTCGTTATTTAACCATAATGTTGCTAATCGCGAACAGGAGGCAGTAATTTGATTCCGTTTAAAGCCAATCAACCTTATCTTCTCAAAGGTAATGGGCATCTGTCAGAAGGAGGATAAAGCACTGGCTTAACAAAGCGTTGGCTGGCAATCAGAACAATACTTTAAAAATACCCTTTAACTACATGCACGGTTTTTTAGATTTGTGCTATCACTATTGCCCATGGCCGAAAAAAACAAAATTTACTTCGCTTCCGACCTTCACCTCGGCACACCTGATGCTGCATCGAGCCTTGCCCGCGAAAAGCTGTTTGTGCAATGGCTGGATGAAGCAAAGAAGGATGCTGCCGAAATTTATATAGTAGGTGACATTTTCGATTTCTGGCACGAGTATAAAACCGTAGTGCCCATGGGTTTTGTGCGCCTGCTGGGTAAGCTGGCAGAACTGACCGATGCCGGTATCCCTGTTCATATTTTCACCGGCAACCACGACCTATGGATGTTTGGCTATCTTGAAAAGGAGTTGGGCGTCAAGGTTTATAATGAGCCAATTCAAATAACCTTAGCTGGAAAGAAATTCTTTATTGGCCACGGCGATGGCCTTGGACCCGGCGACCACGGCTATAAATTTATTAAGCGTGTTTTTAAAAATCCGGTAAGCCAGTTTTTATTCCGGTGGATACATCCTGACGTGGGCGTCAAAATAGCATCCTTTTTCTCCCACAAAAGCCGCTTCGGGGTAAAGGGCGATAAAAAGATTTTGGAAGAATTTAAAGGCGAAGAAAACGAATGGCTGGTGCAGTTTGCCCGCGAAATTTTAAAGCAGGAGCATTTCGACTATTTCATTTTCGGTCACCGTCACTTGCCTTTGGATATAGCGCTTAACGAAAAAAGCCGTTATATTAATACCGGCGATTGGATTGATTATAACACCTATGCCGTTTTTGATGGCCATGAACTTTCGTTAAAATATTACGGTAAGGAAAAATGAGCACGCGCAAAATACTTAGCGGTTTAAAATTAAGGCATCCCAAACTTTTGTTTGGATTGTGGGCCATGCTTTGCGTTTCATTTTCCAGCACCTTCACATTCATTGGCACCTACGAAACCAAAGCTAACTTTATCGGTATTGATAACTTTAGCAACTTCTATACCTCCGATGACAACCACCTTTTTAAGTTTTCCTCTGACGGAACTTTTCAATATCCCTTCGAAGAATTCAAATATGGTAAGATTGGAATGGTGGACGTGAGTAACCCCATGAAGGTGCTGGTGTTTTGCCCCGATTTTATGACTGTTATTACGCTTGATAAATTTCTTGCCCCCTTAGCCACCGTCAACTTCTTCGACCTGGGCTACCAGAATATTTCCGCTGTAGCTATTTCCAGCGATGGCCTGTTGTGGTTTTATGATAACACCGATTTTAAGCTGAAAAAAATTGACATAAACGGCAATATTACTTTGCAAAGCCAGCCGCTTAATATCGTGGTTAGTATTACGCCCAACCCAAACTTTCTGCTCGAAAAAGATAACATGGTGTATTTAAACGACCCCGAAATCGGAGTCATGGTGTTTGATGTTTTCGGCAATTACAGCAAAACGGTTCCTATCAAAGGCCTTAAAAAATTCCAGGTGTTCCAGGACCAGATTATTTATTCCGAAGGGCCCAAATTAAACGCCTATAACCTCATTACCCTCGACCTCAAATCCATTCAGCTGCCTGATACGGCCGATGTAATAATGGCAGCTATACAAAAAAACCGCATGGCCATCTTAAAATCAGACCGGGTTGATTTTTACCGATATTAGCAGTATCCGGCGTTTGCAGGCCAGACATTTTTATTTGCCCTTCGCAAATCTCCCGGTTCTTTTCAGCCATCCCGGTAAAACTATAATTCCTACCAACAGGTACGCATAGTAAGTATAAATCCTCCATACCAATGCAATGGCCGCCGAAAGACCCACCGGCATAAACTCGCAGTTCAAAGCAATAAATGAAATTTCGGCCCAGCCACTGGCGCCCGGAGTGGTTGGTATTACCAGGAAAATCCAGAGCACGTACTGGCGTGCAAAAACCTCAAGCATGTTGGGCGTAGCGGTAACCGCAAAAGCAAAAACCAATGCATTTACAATGCTGTAGCGGGCAATCCAGTTAACAGTAGTAGCGGTAACCATTCTCACCCAAAACCACCAGTCCTGGCTTTT
>Ga0359896_1072_pt1 | contig 15614 bp, 13 predicted proteins | sample SorcelAu500001C5_2_FD_206067 | JGI IMG/M metagenome (GOLD analysis project Ga0359896, IMG submission 206067) | Enriched cells from Trout Bog Lake Hypolimnion, Wisconsin, USA - BChl from Trout Bog BchlTB.Aug20.5000.01 .C5 | ecosystem: Environmental > Aquatic > Freshwater > Lake >...
CTATGCCAAGCCCGGTGAAGGTTTCGTCAGATTTTTTATTTTCCGTAGCATTGACCTGCTGTTTATCGGGATGGGATTATTTTTTATCCTTTTCACCAGGCTTCCGCTGAAGGAATTCGGACTTACTCTGAAAAACTGGAAAAAATCACTTTCCGAATCAGCCATTGTCACTTTTTTTGCGATGCTATTGATGCTTGGTATCAGGTATCTGGCTGTAAAAAATGCCTGGATGGATGGTTCCTGTGGTCTCCTCAATTTCCATTTGCTTGACTGGACTTTTATTTTGTATTTGCTCATTGCACCGATACAAGAATTTCTTGCCAGGGGAGTTTGCCTGACTTCTTTGGAACGTAATATCACAGGCAGGCTTGCTGCCCCGGCTGTAATTATCCTATCGTCCTTTGTCTTCGGGCTGCCTCATATGACTTTCTCTTTGAGTTTCGCCTCCTGGGGATTGGCAGGAGGATTCATCTGGGGAGTACTGTATCGCAGGCACCGCACTATCCTTGGAATAAGCATCAGCCATTACCTGGTTGGAAGCATGGCGTTTCTTTGCGGGTTCATCAGGTAAAAGGCCGATGACTTTTTATCATTATATCTGCCAAATTTTCATCTTTTCAGGCCTGGCAAGGGAATTGCAGGTAGAAAACAAAACAACGGGCTGTCAACAGTGTTCGTTGATCAATTTAGAAAGGAGAATCAAAAATGAATTTTAATAATTTCACACTTAAAGCCCAGGAAGCAGTAACAAAATCACAGGAGATCGCCCAGGCCTTCCAAAGCCCGGCCATTGAAACAGACCATCTCCTCAAGGGAATTTTTTCGGTGGATGAGAACGTGACACCATATCTGCTGAAGAAGATGAATGTGAACACCGGGCTTCTCTCCAAAGCACTTGACAAGGAAATTGAATCCCACCCCAGGATCAGCGGTGGAGAGCTTTATCTTTCCAATGATGCCAACAAAGCATTACAGAAAGCCACGGCTATAGCCCAGGAAATGAAGGACGAATTTACTAGTATAGAGCATTTATTGCTGGGGATCTTATCAGTTAACGATTCCACATCCCGGCTATTAAAAGATGCCGGAACGAGTGAAAAAGATCTGAAAGCCGCCATAAAACAGCTAAGGCAGGGAAGCAATGTGAAAAGCCAGAATGCCGAGGAGAATTACAATTCACTCAACCGCTATGCCCGCAACCTGAATGAACTTGCAAGGGAAGGTAAACTTGATCCGGTGATCGGGAGGGACGAAGAGATCAGGCGCATACTGCAGATTCTGAGCCGTCGAACAAAAAACAACCCCATTCTCATTGGCGAGCCTGGTGTGGGGAAAACAGCGATTGCCGAAGGAATGGCTCACCGGATTATCGATGGCGATGTGCCTGAAAATCTTAAAAGCAAGCAGATCTTCTCTCTCGACATGGGGGCACTAATGGCAGGAGCAAAGTACAGGGGAGAATTCGAGGAAAGGCTGAAATCGGTTGTCAAAGAGGTAATCAACGCAAACGGGGAGATCATACTTTTTATTGATGAGATCCATACATTGGTCGGAGCAGGTGCAACGGAAGGCGCGATGGATGCAGCCAATATCCTGAAACCTGCGCTGGCCCGGGGTGAACTTCGTGCCATCGGAGCAACAACCTTAAAGGAGTACCAAAAATATTTCGAAAAAGACAAGGCCCTGGAACGCAGGTTCCAGCCTGTGATGGTGAACGAGCCATCAATTCCTGATGCAATATCCATCCTCAGGGGACTGAAAGAAAAATATGAATCCCACCACCAGGTCAGAATAAAGGATGAAGCAATTATTGCCGCGGTAGAGCTATCACAGCGTTATATCTCTGAACGCTTCCTCCCCGACAAAGCCATCGACTTAATTGATGAAGCAGCCTCGAAGCTCAGGCTTGAAATAAATTCATTACCCGAAGACCTTGAGATCATTGAACGGAAGATCAGGCAGTTTGAAATTGAACGGGAAGCTATCAAACGTGAAAACGATGCGACCCGCCTGAAAAGTCTTAATGAAGAGATTGCTAATCTCAATGATGAACGAAACAGCCTCAGGTCGAAATGGCAGTCGGAAAAAGAGATTGTTGATCATATCCAGGTTAAGAAAAAGGAGATAGAATCCTTTAAGCTTGAAGCTGACCAAGCCAACCGTAACGGTAACCTCGGGCTGGTAGCTGAGATCAGGTATGGGAAAATTCCGCAGAGTGAAAAGGAAATAGAAAAATTCAAGGCGAAGCTGCAGGAGATCCAGAAAGACTCGCCGCTGGTAAACGAAGAGATCGGTGCTGAAGATATTGCAAATATAGTCAGCAGGTGGACAGGCATTCCTGTTAGCCGGATGCTGCAAAGTGAACGGCAGAAACTTCTGCAACTGGAAACTGAACTGCATATGCGCGTCGTAGGACAGGAGCAGGCCATTGCTGCAGTCAGTGATGCCATCAGGCGAAGCCGCGCAGGGCTGCAGGATATCAAACGCCCTATCGGGTCCTTCATCTTTTTAGGGACTACCGGAGTAGGCAAGACAGAGTTGGCCAAGGCGCTTGCCGAATTTCTGTTCAATAATGAAAACAGCATGGTGAGGATTGACATGAGTGAATACCAGGAAAGGCATACCGTGTCGAGGCTCGTTGGGGCTCCCCCGGGATATGTCGGTTATGAAGAAAGCGGGCAGCTCACCGAGGCCGTCCGCCGGAAACCATACAGCGTGGTGCTTCTCGACGAGATCGAAAAAGCCCATCCGGATGTATTCAATATTCTGCTCCAGGTGCTTGACGATGGACGTCTTACCGATAATAAGGGGCGTACCGTCGACTTTAAGAACACCATTATCATTATGACCTCTAACATTGGTTCACACATCATTCAGGAAAACCTTGAAATAGTGAACGATAAAAACCGGAAGGAGATTCTTGACCGTACCCGCGAACAGGTTTTCGACCTGCTGAAAAAAACCATTCGGCCCGAATTCCTCAACCGGGTTGATGAGATCATCATGTTTGAGCCGCTGACAAGAGTGCAGATCAGCAAAGTCGTTGAGCTTCAGCTCAGCCAGGTGCAGCGGATGCTTGAAAAAAACGAAATCAGTCTAAGTGTGAGCCGGGCCGCCATAGAACTGATCGCCGGAATGGGGTTTGACCCTCAGTATGGTGCACGCCCCATAAAACGTGTCATCCAGAGGGAAGTCCTCAACGAACTTTCGAAAATGATACTTTCTGGAAAGCTTGATAAGGATGCAGAAATCCTGCTTGACAACAAAGACGGGAAACTCGCGTTCAGGAACAAATAACACGGTATATTCCCTGATTGCCTGGCTGCCAGGCAGGGATCCTGCAGGAAAATAAAAGACAGCCAGGAATTTGGTTATCTGTCAGGACATAATTATTTTTGAACAAAGTTTAATATTCCTTTATTATTTCACGACAATGAAAAAAAGTAAATTCAACTGCCTGGCCTTTAAAGTATTATTGGCCTTTTCAATTTTCTTTTTCTTCCCGGTTGTAATTAGCGCTCAGAATGCCGAAAGACCAGAGGGTGGTGCCAAAGCCGGCGGCAATAAAAATGTCCAGGAGCATACGCCCGGAGCCAACCAGGGGAAATCCAAACAAACCGGAACAGTTAACGGGCAGACCCATATAAGCCAGGTGAAGAAAAATAATGTCAATATCGACAACAGCACTAAAAATGTGAATGTAAATGTGAATAATAGCAAGAATGTTCAGGTCAACAATAGCAAAACCGTAGTGGTCAGAACCAACCCTGCACCCTACCCCAGGCCTCCATATGTTTATGGCGGGAGGAGCTACTATTGTTACCACCCTTACCATTATCATCCTTACACATCGGTTTATTACGGTCCGATGTGGCATCCGGTAGGTTTCTTTGTAGCTGCCATGTCGACAACAGCAATGATCATTACGATCGAAAATCAGAAATACTATTACCAGCAGGGAGTTTATTACGCTCCCAGCAACGGAGGATATGTCGTTGTTCCTGCCCCCGTCGGGGCAACAGTGACCACCCTGCCCCAAGGTTCACAAACCGTCGTTATCAATGAGACTACCAACAATTATTATTATGGAGGCACATATTATGAGAAGTCAGGATCAGGATATGTTGTCGTACCGCCTACGGCAGGAACCGTAGTCGAAAACCTGCCGGAAGGAGGAAAAGAGGTTAAAGTTGGTGATGTGACTTATGTAAAAGTAGGCGACACCTATTATCAACCTATCGAACAGAATGGAAAGAACATGTATGAGGTGGTTGAAATAAAAAATCAGTATTGACCCGCTAAAAAGGGTCTATTTCAAAATCATATGAAACAAGGATGGAAGACAGAGTTAATCAGCGGTTGTATCGCCCAAATTTTAATGCTGTTCCTCCTGCTAAGCATATCATTAATAAATAATTCTCAGGCACAGGAAAGCAGTACAGTGACCGACATTGAGGGCAACGTATATAAAACCCGGGTAATTGGGAACTATCAATGGATGTCGGGAAATCTCAGAACCACCCTATACAACGATGGGGAGAAAATACCCAATTTGACAGCTAATAAAGACTGGGTCGAATCACATACCGGAGCATTCTGCTGGTACAATAATGATGCTGTCAACGCCATAACCTATGGAGCACTTTACAATTGGTATGCCGTGGATCATGACAGGCTGTGCCCCGAAGGCTGGCATGTTCCCAGTGATGAAGATTGGAAACGCTTAGAGGGATATGCCGATTCCAAATACGGCCCTGAAGACCCGGTTTGGGATAATTTAAGAGGAAGGGGGAATGATGCGGGAAGGAAGCTTATGGCCGACTCCGGCTGGAATTCAGGAGGGAATGGCAGCGACGATCTTGGTTTCTCCGCTCTTCCGGGTGGTGAGCGGTTAAAAGACGGGGGGTTTTTCGCCGGTGGAAGGAGTGGCTTCTGGTGGAGCAGTTCCTCATCCAATGATTCCATCGCATGGTACAGGAATATGATTTACGGTATGGAGGATGTTTACCGTGATAAACATCCTAAACGGATGGGTTTTTCGGTGCGCTGCATGAAAGACAGGTAATATAAGTGAATATTTTATCTTTGTCGATGCGAGCACCCGCTGAGTAAATACTCCTGAATTAAAACCATATATATCATCATGCCAGTATCCAAAATTGCAGGACCGGGCTTACAGAAACCTCTTAGGCTATGGCCGGGTATAGTAATTGTAATACTTCAGTGGTCGGGCAGGTTTGTGATCCCTGTATTCATTCCCCATGCAATGATATTTGGTGTGATGGGAGGTCTCCTTTTCGGGTTTCTTTTCATCGTCTGGTGGGCCTTCTTCAGCAGGGCTCCCGGGTTTGACCGCTGGTTCGCGCCTGTACTGATGGTCGCAGCCATTGCAACGACGTCAGAACTCCTCCACAAGTCCATGGCGACAGCTATGATGGGTCTGATGTTTTACGTTTATGCAGTGCCGGTGTTATGCCTTGTTTTTATTATATGGGTTTTAACCTGCGGCCGCCTCTCCACCCGTCCACGGCTTGCAAGCATGACCATTGCTATTCTTCTCGCTTCAGGATTCTGGGTTTTCATTCGTACAGATGGAATGGACGGCCAGACCCACCAGGATTTTACATGGAGGTGGGCCGGAACAATAGAAGAGCGGCTGTTATCCCAACCCAAAGATAATTTCAAGCCACTAAAGCCTGATCCGGCAGCAATGTCAAAAGAAGCAGAATGGCCTGGCTTCAGGGGGCTTCATCGTGACGGAATTATCCGCGGTGTACAGATCAAAACGGACTGGATTAAATCACCTCCGCAGGAGATCTGGCGAAGGTCTGTCGGACCGGCCTGTTCGTCCTTTGCGGTCCAGGGCGCTTTCCTGTATACCCAGGAGCAGCGGGGAGAATATGAAACCGTTAGCTGTTACAATCTGAATACCGGCGAGCCGGTTTGGCGGCATAATGATTCAGCCCGTTTCTGGGATGCACATGCCGGCCCGGGTCCCCGTTCCACCCCATTCATAAGCAAGGGCCGGATATACACATTAGGTGCTACGGGAATACTGAATGTGCTTGATGCAAATGACGGCAAGGTGGTTTGGTCACGTAATGCAGCCAAAGACACCAAAGTTAAAATCCCGGGCTGGGGTTTTACAGGTTCGCCCCTGGTTGTTGACAGCCTGGTTTTCATTGCCATTTCCGGTGAACTGCTTGCGTATCACATTTCAAACGGTAAAAAGCTGTGGACCGGTCCCGACGGCGGAGAAAGCTACAGTTCCCCTCACCTTCTCACTATCGATGGCATCCGACAGATCGTTTTTCTGAATGGTGCAGGCGTTTCATCTTTCTCACCGGCTAATGGCAAGGAACTCTGGAAACTCCCGCTCAAAGGCAGCCAGATCGTTCAACCGGCACTTGACTCTGAAAACGATTTATTTGTCAGCTCGGGAGATATGCAAGGAATGCAGAGTATTGCAGTCAGCAACAGGTCGGGGAAATGGTCTGTTACAGAACGCTGGAAATCAACAGGTGTAAACCCCTATTTTAACGACTTTGTCGTCCACCAAGGTCATGTTTACGGATTTGACGGCCCCAGCCTTGCATGCATCGACATTGAAAAAGGCATCCGCAGTTGGAAAGGCGGGCATTATGGAGGACAAATACTGCTGCTTGCCGATCAGGACCTTTTGTTGATTCTGTCAGAAAAAGGAGACCTTGTCCTGGTCAAAGCGGATCCCACGCAATTTAAGGAGCTTGCACGCTTTCCTGCCATCAAAGGCAGAACCTGGAACCACCCGGTACTGGCCGGCAATATATTGGCTGTGCGCAACTCTCTGGAAATGGCTGCGTTTAGGTTACCGCTCACATTAAAACGATAGAAAATATGAGTCAGGAATCAAACAGCAGGATCTGTCCGGTCGAATATGCCGGCGGTCTTGATAATTCATTCAGGAGATTATTGCAGGATCCCCGCAAAATATTAAAACCATATATTCAAAAAGGCATGACAGTCCTCGACATGGGTTGCGGTCCCGGGTTCTTCTCAATTGAAATTGCAAACATGCTGGCCGGCTCCGGGAAAGTCATTTCTGCTGATATGCAGGATGGTATGCTGGAGAAAGTGCAACGCAAGATCCGGGGCACAGAGCTTGAACAAACGATCAGTATCCATAAATGTGAATCCGACAGGATCGGACTCTCAGAAAAAGTCGATTTCGTTTTACTCTTTTATATGGTTCATGAGGTTCCGGACCAGGTAAAGTTGTTCACCGAGCTAAAATCGATCCTGAAGCCCGCTGGTAAAATTTATATTATTGAGCCAAAGTTTCATGTCCCAAAAAGTGCCTTTGAACTCATGACCGCTAAAATAAAAAGTCTTGGATTTGAAATTACAGAAAGTCCGAAAGTATTCTTCAGCCGTACGGTTTTACTGACAATTAAAAATTAACCAAGTCAAAGTAACCTGTATAAAATACGGACTACAAGATATTGATATAACTATCCATTCTTTGTTTGACGGCCTGTTCTTTATTTTTTGCCATCACTCCCATAAAATCTATCATTATTTACATTATTTTTGTGGTTATAACCATAAATAATCAAGAACATGGTGCGACGGGAATTATATTTAAACCAGATATGCGATTTTCTTGATAAACCTGTTATAAAGGTTATAACTGGTATTCGTCGTAGTGGAAAATCGGCTATCCTCATGCTTCTGAAAGATGAGTTAATAAAAAGAGGGATTGCCGAAGAATTTATCCTTTACCTGAATTTCGAAAGCTTTGAATTATCGGAAATTGACAATTCCGACAAATTATACCAGTATATCAAAACGAGGATCACAAAAAACAAACGATATTACATCCTGCTGGACGAAATACAGGAAGTGAAATCCTGGGAAAAGGCCGTTGATGCTTCTCTGGTTGATCTGAACGCGGATGTCTTTATCACCGGCTCGAACTCACAGATGTTATCATCAGAACTGTCAACTTATCTGGCCGGACGCTATATCAGCATCCATATGCATACATTATCCTTTAGCGAACACCTCTTTTTCAAACAGCAGCTTACAGGCCAACCTGCCATTGACACTCACAGGGAATTCGAGAACTTTCTTCGTCTGGGTGGTTTCCCGGTTCTGCATACGGGAGAATACACCCTTGAAACCGCATATAAAGTCGTTTTCGACATTTACTCATCAGCAATCCTTCGCGATACTGTCCAGCGGTTCAACATTCGCGACGTTGAACTCCTCGAAAGAGTTGTAAAATACGTCTTTGATAATGTCGGTAACAAATTTTCGGCAAAAAACGTAGCTGATTATTTCAAGCACCATCAGCGGAAGATCGACCTTAATACAGTTTACAACTACCTTAACGCACTCCAGGGAGCTTTTATCATATACAGGATCCCTCGTTATGATGTAAAGGGTAAGGAAATTCTTAAAACCCTGGAAAAATACTATGTGGCAGACCAGTCATTATTATATGCTGTCATGGGTTACCGCGACAGGTTTATTTCGGGTGTATTGGAAAATATTGTGATGCTTGAATTGAAACGCAGGGGATACAAAGTATTTACAGGCAAGTCAGACAAACGGGAAATAGATTTTATCGCAGAGATGAGAAATTCCAAAGTCTATATCCAGGTTGCCTGGAAAATGACCGATCAATCGACCATTGACCATGAATTCACTCCATTGCTCGGACTTAGAGATCACTATCCAAAGTATGTTATTACCATGGATGAATCATTCAACGACAATATAAACGGGATTCAGCACAAACATATTGCCGACTTTTTACTCCAACCTAATTTTTAACCACTGCTAACCACAAGTACTCTTTCATGACTGGCCTCTTAGCTACCACTTCATGGACCGGGATCGGGGAACCGATCATAGGGGTCCTGTTAAAATCCCAGCCATCATGAATCCATTAAAAATCTCAACCCAAATGAAACGCCCCCTCCCCTTCCTGCTCCTACTCCTCTGCCTCATTACACTGCAAAGCCATCCGCAGACACAGGTAAAAATAGGAAAGTCAATTGAAACTGTTTTTCCACTGTCGCCAAACCAAACCTGCGATTTTGACGAACTGATACCATTGGTTCCCCTGCTGAAGGATAAAAAAGTTGTGGGTATGGGTGAAGCGACCCATGCCACAAAGGAATTCTTTAATATGAAAGCTAAAATGTTCGAATTCCTGGCCACGTATTGCGGGTACCGGGTTTTTACCATTGAAGCTACCTATGGAGGAACCCTGAAAGTGAATGATTATGTGTTGTACGGAAAAGGCGAAGTGCTGAGTGCGATGAGGGGAATGGGATACTGGACCTGGGATACAGAAGAAGTTAAAGAACTCATCGAATGGATGCGGGCATATAATACCGGAAGATCAGAAAACGAAAAACTGAAATTCTATGGGTTCGATCCTCAATCGTACAAAGGACCGGCCATTGCCCTTGCCGATTACGTGGGGGAATTCGACAAGCAGAACCTTGATGGATTTCTGAGAGGGCTATCAGTCCTTACCGACAGCAGCGATCTTTATTTTGAGAACCCAGGGCACATCAACCCTTCCTTTAAAGGGAATGAACAGGTTAACGGGATCATCTTATTCCTTCAGAAATGGTTCCAGGAGAAAAAGGATACATACATTGCCGGAAGCGGAAATATTAAATATAAGTTGGCCCTGCAAAACATTGAAGTTTTAAAGCAGGCCTTGCTACTGAAAAAAAGTGCAGAAAAAATATATGGCACCCGCAGGGATAGTTGCATGGCTCAAAACCTGCTATGGATTTATGAACTGGAACAGAAAAAAGTCTTTGCATGGGCACATAACGGGCACATCGCCAGGACCCCTAACCTTTTCGAAACAGACAGGACTTGCATGGGGTGGTACCTGAATGAGATGTTCGGATCCGATTATTACAATATCGGCTTTGTGTTTAAAGAGGGCAGTTTCAGGGCTTATTCTGAAGAAACAAGAACCATGCAGGTATTTACACTCCCTGCATACAAGAAAAACACTCTGGCAAACGCCCTTTCACTTGCGGGGCCCGGTACTTTCTTTATTGACCTGGCCACGACAAATAACAAGTTGTTCAGGACTTCAGGCAGGATATATTTCATAGGAGGTGGATTTTCACAGGAATATTGGTACAGGTATTCAAAACCGATGATTGCAAAAAAACAGTTCGATGGATTGATCTTTATCAATTCAGCCACGAGCACCGTTCCAATTAACAGGAAGCCTGTAGAATAACATTTTCATCATGCACCTACAGCCCAATTCGTTTTTGACTTCTGATAATGTATTGGCTTTTGAAATACCCCGCCATTAGCAAGATTCACTACAGGTGTAAAAAAGATCAGCACCTTTTTGCTATATCTGAAAAAATTATATTATCTTGCATACATATAAAACAATTTGTTTTATAAAGGTGTTTTGTCCAATTCTGATAATATGAAACAGCATCAATTTACTTTTTTGGTTTTCATCTTGTCCATAACCATTGGGAATGGTCAAACAAGAATTTACCACTCATTTCCTGATTCAGCGATTTGGAGAGTTGATTATAATTATGATTTTGAATTTCAGTTCCCTTGTAAAAAAAATTACTATTTCCAATACTATTCTCCGGGTGACACTTTAATTAATTCAAGCGTCTATAGAAAAATATCCGTAAAAGAGGTCTTTGACACTAATACTTGCATGGGGCATCCATATTATCTTCCGGTTCCTGGTTATGTTGGTGCATTGAAGGATGATTCATCAGCCAATAAAACGTACTTTGTTTTTCCGAATTCCACCACCGATTCCCTGCTTTATGATTACAATCTGACAGTTGGTGATACGATAAAAGGGATAATTTCACAATTTTTCAACCAGTTTGACACCAACAGAGCAGTTTTAACAGTCGACTCTGTTTTGATAAGCGGTCAATATCGTAAACGATGGAATTTCAGCCAGAATGAATTAGGTGATTCAATTTATATTATTGAGGGGATCGGGACAAGCTCAGGATTGCTTGAACCGCTCTACCCATGGGAATTGGAGTGGACTGACAGACATCTTATTTGTGTCAAGGACAGTCTCCAAACGTACTTTACCTCCAATCATAATTCCAAAGTCGGCTGCAATTTAATTGTATCAATACCAGAAGTATTGAATTCCGGAAACAGTTTTTCGATTTTCCCCAATCCGTTTTCAAATGAAACAACTTTGAAAATTGATCATGATTTGAAAAATGCGACAGTTACCATTATTAATACATTCGGCCAGCAGGTAAAACAAATTAAAAGCTTCACAGGCAGTGAAATAAAATTGTACCGGGAAAATTTATCAGAGGGAATATATTTTCTTCGCTTGATGCAGGAAAACAAAATTATTACAACATGTAAACTAATAATAATTTAGTAAAACAACACCCTTAAAGATAGTCGTAGTGCGACAATCAGGTAGGTGCAATATTTTACAGAGGCAGAATTGGGAAATTCCAAAAAAGTATATACCTTTGTGATATAATAATAAGATATCATGAAAACACTTTCCTTAAAATTAGATGAAACTGTATTCAACGAAACTGAACAGGTTCTGCTGCATATTAAGAAATCCAGGAATCGTTATATCAACGAAGCTTTGGAGTTTTATAATAAAATCCAAAAGAGAAAATTAATTGCTTCCAAACTGGAAAAGGAATCTAAACTGCTAAAGGATGAATCTTTATTAGTTCTTCACGAATTTGAGGCCCTCGATTATGAAAATTAAGCAATATGAAATCTGGGTCGCAGATTTAAACCCAAGAATTGGAACTGAAACAGGAAAAATAAGGCCGGTTCTTGTCGTTCAAACCGATCTTTTAAATAAATTTCATCCTTCCACATTAATTTGTCCGATCACTTCAAAGGTTCAAAATGAATCGGAATTATTACGTGTTCATTTGAAAAAAGGAGTATCCGGGGTAAATGAAAATTGTGATATTATGATTGATCAATTAAGGGAAATTGATAATTCCAAATTAAGAACTAAGGTTGGAGTGCTTTCAAAGGATTCAATTGAAAAAGTAAAAGATAACCTGAAAATCATCTTAGATTTAGAATAATAACTGCGGCTAATCGAGAAGGTGGCTCCGGCTAATACCACTATTTTCTTTTCAATTATGAAAAAACTTGGATTTCATATTCTGTTTGGCATTAATTTCCTTTTCTGCCAGAACCTGTTTGCACAACCAGGGACCTTAGATAAATCATTTGGTTCTAATGGTATTGTAATTAATGAACCTGGTGTAAGGAATACTTCTTTCACTGCGATTGCCATCCAGACCGATGCTAAGATAGTCGCTGCCGGATATTCCACTATTGGCCAATATCTTGATTTTTTGATCGCCCGGTATGATACCAATGGTAGTCTGGATGGAAGTTTTGGTATTAACGGTAAGGTTACTACTACAATGGGTGCCGGTAGCTGCTCTATTCATTCCTTGCACATACTGTCAGATGGTAAAATGGTTGTTGCCGGATATGCATATTATGACACCATTGCGGCCTTTGCGTTGGCAAAATACACTTCTGACGGTTCTTTGGATACTTCGTTCGGAACAGGGGGAATTGTCATTACCTCTTTTGGTGAAAACAGTATAGCCTATTCATCTGCCATCCAGGAGGATGGAAAAATTGTCCTGGCTGGTTGTTCCGGATTTTCATCCGGCATTCAACCCGGTGGAAATTGCAAATTTGCTTTGGCCCGGTATAATCCTGATGGAACTTTGGACAGTACTTTCGGGATCAATGGGAAGATAACGACAGCAGTTCGCACTATGGATGCTGCTGCATTATCGATGGGGGTTCAGTCTGATGGAAAGATTATACTAGGCGGCTACTCATACTTTAAAAATGGCTTGAATATGCTAACCGATATTGCCCTGGTCCGATATAATATAAATGGTACCCTTGACACAACATTTGGACTTGGGGGAAAAGTAATATCAGAAGTAGGAATAGATAGTCAAGCAAATAAACTATTAATTCTTGATGATAATAAAATTCTTATTTGTGGTTGTACTTGGAATAGTTCAAGTTATGATTTTGCTTTGGTCCGGTACAATTCTGAAGGATCACTGGATACTACTTTCGGAATAAATGGTATTGTTACCACATCAATTGAGTCAGGAAATGATTACGCCAATTGTATTCTCTTGCAACCCGATAATAAAATTCTTGTGACCGGAAGCACTTCCAATGTTATTGATGGGTCGAAAAGCAGTTTCGCCTTAGTCAGATATAATTTTAATGGTTCTTTAGATAATACCTTTGGATCTGATGGGATTGTCGTTACAGCGATTGATACAGTATCTGGCTTTACTGCTGCAACAATACAAGCTGATGGGAAAATTCTTGCTGCAGGAAATACCGGAATATTCAATTCGACAAACAACAATATTTTTTATTCCGTTCTGGCAAGATATATATCAGGTTTACCCAATGGATTAGCAGATCATTCTATTTCAGATAATTCTCTAAAAATCTATCCTAATCCCGCTAAACAAAAGATCACTTTAGAGTATTCATTTGACGGTCCTGAGAATATTTCGATTTACTTATTCAATTCATTAGGGCAATGCGAGAAGACTTTTATTCTAAATCAGATTCAGCAACCGGGTAATCATTCGCAAAATATTATACTACCCACTGACCTTCCGAATGGGGTATATTGGATTGTGCTGGCAACATCCAAAAACATTTCAATTAAGTCATTAATTATTAACAATTTGAACTCTGATACAGAATAGCCACATATGTAAAAATGATTATAAGAAAAAAGAGATCTAAACGCGCTCTGACAAAACATTAATCTCAACAAGACCAGGGTAGTGTTGCTTGTCAGCGTTTCTTCTTTTGTTGCGTCTAGTGTTCAATGGTATCTAGGTGAAATCCTATGAGAATTAATTTCTTAATTGTCCTTCTTATCTCTGTTCCGTTAGTAATCCACGGGCAGACAAATAATGAGAAGAAAAAAGCTCATTTCCCCCGGCATTATTTATCAGTAAATCCATTAAACATTTTCCTTTTTCAGCAGATTGGAATTACCTATGAATATAAACCCGGAATGATGGGTTATGGAATTACTACAGGCTACATTTATCCTAATAAACAAGCATATAGTAACTATTTTATTGCCGGACCCACAAATTATGGCTCCCTGGGTTATTATTCCGGCTTTTTCATTGTTCCACATGTGAATGTATTCCTCATAAAACCAAAAAACTTAAAGCATTCAAGTTTGATATATGTTTCCCTTAAATTGGTTTATAAGTATATGTATATTGATTCAACAACCTATTCGGCATGGTATAACTATGGTGATGGTGCATTTTTATATAGAAAAATGATAGATAAAGTCAATATCTATGGCGGATTTATCGATTTTGGATACAGATACGTTTTATATCATTTCTTCATTGATCTTAATTTCGGACTTGGGTTAATGAGTGTTAATCATAATATGTCCATTGTGGGAGAAGGCGGTTATCCTGACCCTTTAAACAATATCAATCCTCCCCGGCTGGAAGGATTACATCAAAATCATGTGACTACTAATTTTACATTGAATTTTGGAGTTGCGTTTTAATTGACGACGATGATTATTCCCTTTCAAATAATTCGAAAATAGCAGTATAGAAAAAGAAATAGCAAAAATACCATGAAAAAAATCCTGTTAACCCTGGTCATGCTGTTAAGTGGGACAGGGATTGCAAGGGCTCAATGGGATTCCATAGGATATTTACCCGCTCTTCCTTTCATGAAAACCCGCTTACTTGCTTATTGTTATGAGAATGAATACGGGGGAACGCCTTCAAATCCAATTGGATATGGAAGTGTATCTAAATCTCTCGACGGATGCAATACCTGGCAGGAAATACTGGAAATGGGATGAGAGGGACACCTTTTTACCTGCAGCTTTTGGGAAGTCGATTTTCCCAATGATACCACTTGGTATTTATATGCCTACACTGGTTGCTCACCGGGCCTTTATCAGACTACGGATGGGGGTTCCCAATGGAACAAGATCATCAATGGGGTGGATTACCCGGTTTATACATATTCATTTCCAAGAAGTGATTATGGCTATTTCACTGCTTTTGATAATAATTACAGTCGGTATTTTTTGGCCAATTATGATCATTACCAGCTTAACGTTCTGGATTCGGTTCCCATCACTGTGTCGGGGATCCAATCGATGAAGTTTGTAAATGACAGCACCGGTTTTTTCTTTTACGGCACCAATAGCTCCATGTTATACAGAACCAATGACCGAGGTCATACTCTGACACAGGTCTTTGATTCAATCGGCAGTGTAAAAAAAATCGTGTTTGCCGGAACTCAAAAGTGTTTCATCCTGAAAAAACCGGATTCACTGTTTGCCTCTTCGGATCTTGGAATTACATAGTCATTCGTTAACGTCATACCGTTCACACACATTTACGACTTCTTCTTTCTTACTGCGGATACAGGCTGGGCTTGTGGGCCGGCTGGAAAAATATTAAAAACTGCGAACAGTGGACGGGATTGGGAAGAGATACCCTCCACAACGAACAGTGATATTATCCGGATAGGCT
>Ga0359896_1073_pt1 | contig 15224 bp, 14 predicted proteins | sample SorcelAu500001C5_2_FD_206067 | JGI IMG/M metagenome (GOLD analysis project Ga0359896, IMG submission 206067) | Enriched cells from Trout Bog Lake Hypolimnion, Wisconsin, USA - BChl from Trout Bog BchlTB.Aug20.5000.01 .C5 | ecosystem: Environmental > Aquatic > Freshwater > Lake >...
AAACAAGATTTATACAGTAAATAATTTTACCTTTAAAGTTATGAAGGATACGAAACTGTTCTTATTGCTGGAAACATTTAACCCTTACCAGCTAAACCGTTTCACCAAATTCCTTAACTCCCCCTATCACAATGAAGATAATCAACTTATTGTGTTATTTAATAAGCTGATACCCTATTTTAAAAACCCTGTTAAAACCCCGGTTCCTGAGCAGGATGAGATATGGAAATCAGTTTACGGAAAACGAAAGTTCGTAAACCTGAAATTTGCCCGGCTATTCTCTGACCTGCTAAAAAAGGCAGAGGAGTTTATAATTACCGATAACCTGAAACATAACGAGCCGCTAAAACTGGAAAATCTTTTAAGTTATTATACAGAGCAAAAATTAGTCCGCCACTTTCCTGAAACTGCCCTTCTTGCCCGCAAAAAACTGGAGGCCACCCCTTACCGAGAAGGCGAATACTATTTACAACTATTTCGCCTGGAAGCCCACCAAACCAATTTTATTGAACTGCAAAACCAACGCACCACCGAAAAAAACCTGATACAAACCAGCGAAGCACTCGATACCTTTTACCTGATAAACAAACTGAACTACCTGGCAGCAATTCTGCATTACAAAAAATTTTTAAGCATGCAGGGAGAGGTTAAACTCGCCGCCGAAGTGCTTGAGCACGTAAAGACCAACGACTACAGGCATATACCAGCCTTACAGGTACAGATTAAGGTAGTTCAATCTCTGATTGAACCGGAAAAGGAGGAGTATTTCAGCGACTTAAAAAAATTACTGGCCGGGCATTACCAATTATTCCCCCGTCAACAGGCGCGTAATTCATACGCGTTTGCCATAAACTATTGTATCAGGAAAGTGAACGGCGGAAACCTGGCTTATGTACCCGAATTGCTGGCTATTTACCGGCAAATGCTGGCGGCAGGTTTAATGTTTGACGAGAGCAATATCCTTTCGCAATTTGATTACAAAAACATTGTATCGGTAGCCTTGCGCGCCGGCGAAATAAACTGGGTTGAAAAATTTATTCACGACTATAAAAACCACATACTCAAGGCCAGCAGGCAGAATGCTTTCACCTTTAACCTGGCCAAACTATATTTTGCCAAACGCCAGTACGATAAGGTGCTGCCCTTGTTACAGGATGTTGTATACAACGATATTTTCTACCAGCTAGATTCGAAAACAACTTTAATGAAAACCTATTACGAGCTGGGTGAATACATGCCTATGATGGCGCTTAAAGAAAGTTTCAGAATACTGTTAAGGCGTAAAAAACTGATAAGTGAACAGAACAGGATTAATTACACAAATTTTATGCGTTTTACCATGCAGTTATACCGTATAGATGTAAAAGACATCAAAAAACTTCACCAGCTTGGAAAAAGTATTTCTTCCTCAACCAATGTGGCCGATAAAGGATGGTTGCTTGAAAAACTGCATGAATTAACTTAGTAACTATTATTTTCTGAACCCGCCAATATATTGAATCAGGTCATTCAATTGTTCATCAGTAAGGTCTTTGTAACCAGGCATTGGGCTCTTGCCGTTTCTGATAATAGTTTTCTGGTCATCAATAGTTAAAGTAGTCACCGAAAGGTCTTTGGCCCCATTCATTCCCAATTTACCATCAGGCCCATGGCAACCCATGCAGCCCGCATCTTGGTATACCGCTTTGCCCTTCTCTATAGGGTCGCTGATAGCGGACGTGTCTACCTTTACTTCTCCCTGTTGTTTTTTGTTCACTTCAGCCAGGCCGTAAGCCGCCAGTATCAGTATTACCGAAAGCGCAGCCAGCGCCTTGTTACCCCTTTTAAACCCGATAACCGCCAATGGTATTGCGGCAGCTACGCAGATTAATTTAACCGTCATCAATGCAGTAAGTTCCATGGTCATCAGCATGTAGCAACCGGTAACCAGGAAACCAACACTTATAAGAATTTCGATAAGCCGGGTTGATTTTGTGTATGATGCCAGTTGGTCCTTTTTGCCCGCGAGCAATAGAACCAATTTTATGATGTATTGCAAAAGAAAAAGAGAAACCAGTATGCGGTGGGCGAGTACTATATTATGCATAATTTGATTTTTTAATTTACACCAAAAATAAGCCTTGAATGGTAGCTTCCAAATGTTAAGGTATTTTTTGTGCTAACATTCAACACTACAAATACTCAATATTTACCTTCAAACCAGCAAATTTCTTAATCATCGCCGAAACCCCACAATACTTTTCCTGCGAAAGGTTAACCGCCTTGTCCATTTTGCTCCTATCCTCCGGGTTCTTCAGTTTTACAAAGTAAGTCATTGTAACTGTATGGTAAGTAGTAGGCGGTTCTTCAGTTAAATCTCCACTTATTTTTATACTGAAATCCGAAAACTCAACCCGCATTTTTTTTAGCATTTCAACCACATCAATGGCAGTACAGCCTGCCAGCGAAGTAAGAATAAGCGCCTTGGGCCTTACGCCGGTAGTTGTAGATTCATCCGGATTTGCGTCAATACGGATTGTTTTGCCATTTTGGTAAGCGTCAAATTTGAGTTCATCAACCCATTTAAGTTCAGTGTGGTGCGTTGCCATTGTTTTAGTGTGAAGTTTTAGCCAAATCAAAATATCCCAAATCATCGCGGATTTTAAGGTCGGCCGGATTTTTTAAAGTGATTGTCATTTGCTGCCAGTTTTCAGTTGCAGTTATATGTTGCTTTTCAGGCCCTCCGCTTATTGATATAAAAAATGGCATTGAAAATAATTGATTGTCTGTCTGCCATCTGTAGCTGAATGTGTAAGTATGTGCTTTTTCTTTTTTAAGGTTATACTGTAAAACCGGTATTGCAGCATGCCGCAGGTATTGATCAAACACCGGCGAAAGGTTCATGCCTGTTTTTTGGTTAAAATAATTTACCACATCATCGTACCCGATATTTTTAAACTTAAAGGTAGTATCGCACATTCCCTTAATTATCGACCACCATTTAGGGTCATCATTTACTACAAACCGCAGCGTGTTAAGAAACAGGCTGCCTTTACTGTACATATCGCCATCTCCTTCCTCATTTACGCCATACTTGCCTACAACTGTATTCCTGTTTCCAATACTTGATTTTTTGGCGTTGATATATTTTAAAGCTGTATCAGGCCCGTACATACAATCAACGTACATCGACTCGGTGTATGTACCAAAACTTTCATGAATCCACATATCCGCAAGGTCGAAGCAGCTAACAGAGTTACCCCACCATTCGTGTGCGCTTTCATGAATGATGATATAATCAAAAGTAAGCCCTATCCGGGAGTAATCATGGCCATCGTAACCGGTTTTGTACTTGTTTCCGTAAGCGATGGCGCCCTGGTGTTCCATCCCAAGATATGGCGTTTCAACCAAAGCATATCCGTCATTCCAAAAAGGGTATTTACCTAAATATTTTTCGTAGCATTTAAGCATAGGCTTAACTTGTTTAAACTGTTCTTTTGCCTTGGTCAGGTTATATGGCATTACATAATAATCAAGGGCCAACGTGTCGCCATCATTAGCCACATATATATCACTCATATGCTCGTATTCGCCAACGTTCAGCGTTACATTGTAGTTATTGATGGGGTAACTAACTTTCCAGTAAAAAGTAGTGGTCTTATCTGCATTGGCCACTTCTTTTTCCTCATTGCCATTTGAAACGCATTTCAGGCCGTTGGGCACAGTACAGATAATGCGCATGCTATCAGGTTCATCGCCCAGGTAATCTTTATTGGGCCACCATAAACTGGCGCCCATTCCTTCGCACGAAACCCCCAGCCAAAACACTCCGTTGTTGTCCTTGGTCCAGGTAAAGCCGCCATCCCAGGGTGGGCGCTTAGCGATGATAGGCTTGCCGTGGTAATAGACCTTCATTTCACCCATTTTTCCAGCCGTCATTGTTCCAGGCATATCTACAAACACCGCATTGAACTCACGTTTGAAGTTTAATTTCTGCCCGCCCGAAATAATCGAATCGATATTCATATTTGCATACAAATCAATTTGCAGGGTTTTAAAATCGTGAAGCACTTTAAATACAATTTTGTTGCTGCCTGACAGACTTTGTTGCTCAGTATCCAGCCGCACGTTCAGTTCATAGAAGGTAACATCGTAGCAGGTCCTCTCAGGCCTCAAAGACCCCCTCAGGGTGTCAGCCATGGTATATTTGTCCTGCTGCTCTAAAAGCGACTGGGCGGTAGCCAATTTTATGAAAAACGAAAAGAATAGAACAAGCCTGAACATTTTTTGATGCATATTGTCTTAATAACAGAGTTTGTGAACCGAAATTCAAATATTTTAGCGACTTAATCGTGATTAACTCAGTAAGCAGGCTAGTATTTCAGCAAGGTTGCCTTACCTGAACACTTAAACAACAATAAATGTTACAATCTATTTTCTTTTTTGCAATTGTATTTGGCATTTACGGAACCGTTGAATTTTATGGCTGGCAAGCGGTTAAAACCGCCATCAATCCAACCGACACATCGACCATTAAATGGGTTTATTGGACGCTCACAACAGTATTATTGGTATTGTTCCTCTCCTACCGCCCCTTTTTATATAAGGTTTTACCCAAAAGCGTTTCAACGTATTTCTTTACTTTTTTTGTTATCCTGATGCTTGCAAAAATAGTGGTAACATTGTTTTTATTACCTGAAGATTTAGTGCGGCTGGCAAGGTATGGAATTGCGCAGCTATCGCCTCAACCCGGTATTTCAGCAGGCATTACGCGCAACCAGTTTTTAAGCAGGCTGGCTATAGTAGTTGCAGCGGTACCGGCGGGCTCGCTTGTTTACGGGGTTATTGCCAATGCATACAATTACACCTTCCGTAAGGTGAATTTGAAATTTGCTAACCTGCCGGAGGCATTTGATGGTTTTAAAATTATCCAGATATCAGATATTCATTCGGGCAGCTTTAACCGCACGGAGCCATTGATTGAAGCAGTGAGTAAGATAAATGCTTTAAACGCAGACCTGATACTTTTTACCGGCGACTTGGTGAACAACACCTCAGATGAGATGGACCCGTACATGCATATTTTTGATAAACTGCGCGCAAAGCATGGTGTAATTTCAACCACCGGCAACCACGATTACGGAGATTATGTGGAGTGGGACACCCCCGAAGCTAAGGTTGCCAACTTCGAAAAATTCAAAAACATACACAAGCAATTAGGTTGGAACTTATTGATGAACCAGCATGTTATCCTTGACCGTAACGGGCAAAAAATTGCTATTATAGGTATTGAGAACTGGGGCAAAGGCCATTTCAGCAAGCATGGTAAGTTAAGCGTGGCGTATAAAGGCACAGAAGATATTCCGTTTAAATTATTGATGAGCCACGATCCCTCTCATTGGGATATAGAAGTAAGGCCAAAATTTCCGGATATTGACCTTACACTTGCAGGCCATACGCACGGATTCCAATTCGGGATTGAAAACAAGTGGTTGAAGTGGAGTCCATCAGAATATATTTACAAGCAGTGGGCCGGCCTTTACCAGGAAGGCAAACAATACATTTACGTAAACCGCGGCTTTGGCTTTTTAGGATATCCAGGCAGAGTGGGCATTTTGCCTGAAGTAACTGAAATTACCTTGCAGAAAGCATAAATAATTCAACCTGGTTCCCCGAGAAAATAAGTAATTACCTTCTCGATTCAAATATCTCAAAACCCTGCACATCCGACTCTCTTACTGAAACGTGAGTTACTTCAGCCCTGTCAGGCCCGTGATGGCACCATTGTATAAATTTTACCAGCGCCGCCTCATCGCCTTCCGCCTCAATGTATACTGTTCCGTCGGTAAGATTGAGCACAAAGCCTTTTACACCTAAAAGGTCGGCCATTTGCTTAGTACTGGCACGGTAGAAAACACCCTGTACTCTTCCGCTAACAACAATGTTATAATGACGCTTCAATGGTAAAATCCGTTTTATTTATAGCAAAATGGGCGATTACATTAAACCGCGAATTGCCAGGATGATAATTTCTAATTAATAAACTGTTTCAACTTACCGGCCAGCTCATTCTCATCTATTAAACCCATATTGCGCCAAACCTCTTTACCGTTTTTGTAAAGTATCAGCAATGGAATGCCGTTTATGTTCATGGCAGTTGCAACTTTGGGGTTCTTGTCTACATCAATTTCAAACAGTTCAAGTTTTGCGCTATTCTTTTTTTCCAACTTTGTTACAATGGGTTTAAGCGTTTTGCAGGGGCCACACCAAACAGCGTTAAAGTCAACCAAAACCAGCTTATCAGGGTTCTTAATATGCGCCAGGTAGTCATCCATGCTTAACCCGGCTTGCGGGGCCTCGCCATTGGCTGTTGTTACGGGTTTGTCAGCGCCTATCCACCCGGTAATCCCCGTAGTCAGGTTATTTACATTTTCGAATCCCTCTTCAGAGGCCAGTTCTGCAGCTTTTTTGCTTCGCCCACCCGAGAGGCAATAAAAATATACCGGTTGTTTCTTATCCAGGCTGTTTATCTGTTCTTTAAAATTACCGCTATTGAAATTCATATTTACTGCCCCGGCAATATGCTTCTCATTATACTCTTCAGCCGTTCGCACATCAATCAGTTGCGCCCCTTTAACAGCAATTCCTTTTTGAAACTCATCGGAGCTCAGATTTTTGACATTAGAGGCACTGGTACTACAGGAAGTAAATGCCAGCGTAATTAAAAAAACAGCAATAAAAGATTTCAGTTTCATCATAGCAGTTGTATTATTTGGTTTCAGCAACCATATTCGTTTTTGGGATATCAGTTTTTGCAATTGCGCCGTAGCCACCGGAAACTTCAACCAGTTTCTCAAATCCTCTTGATTTTAAAATTGACGCGGTTATCATCGAACGGTAGCCTCCTGCGCAGTGAACATAATAAGTTTCATCTCTGTTCAGGTCGCCTGTCCAGTCGTTAATAAAATCAAGTGGCCTGTTCTCGGCGTTTACAACATGTTCGGTTGAATATTCCGAAAGCCGTCTTACGTCCAGCACTTTCAAATTGTTGCCGGCATATCGTGTTGCAAATTCTGCGGCAGAGATAGAGTCTATAGCATCAAGTTCTTTACCTGCATTCTTCCATCCGGATATACCTCCATCCAAATAACCCACCGTATTATCATAACCCACACGGGCTAAACGCATAATGGTTTCTTCCTCTTTGCCCTCTTCGCAAATTACCACAATAGGTTGCTTAAGGTCCGTAATTAAGGCGCCCACCCAAGGTGCAAACTGGCCGTTAATACCAATATTGATGCTGCCCGGAATAAACCCCCTGGCAAAAATCTGTGGGTCGCGGGTATCTAAAACAAGGGCCTGGGTCTCTTCGACAATCACTTCCAGTTCAGCTGCGTTCAACTTTTTCAATCCATGCGAATAAACTTCATCTAAGCTTATCGCCCCTTGTTTATTCATCATGGCATTCTTAGAGAAATATTGCGGTGGAGGCAAAAGCCCTTCAGTTATTTCTTTCACAAACTGCTCTTTACTTTTTGCCTGTAAAGCGTAATTAACCTGCTTTTGATGGCCAAGGGTATCAACCGTTTCTTTGCTCATATTTTTGCCACAGGCTGAACCTGCACCATGGCCGGGATAAACAATTACATCATCGGGTAACGGCATTATTTTTGTTTGAAGACTTTCGTATAACATGCCTGCCAGGTCGTCTTGTGTCACATTTGATTTAATAGCCAGATCCGGGCGGCCAACATCTCCAATAAACAAGGTATCTCCACTAAATATGCAGTGGCTTTTCCCCTGCTCATCTAACAACAAATAGGTAGTAGATTCCGGTGTGTGGCCGGGTGTATGCAAAGCCCTGATAGTAATTTTTCCAATCTTAAACTCTTCGCCATCTTTAGCTTCATAGCAATTAAAAGTGCAGTTTGCATTAGGCCCGTAAACTATCCGGCCCCCTGTTTTTGCAGATAACTCCAGGTGTCCCGAAACAAAATCAGCATGGAAGTGCGTTTCGAAAATATATTTAACATGTGCATTATCCTTTTCGGCCCGGCGAATATATGGAGCCGTTTCGCGGAGGGGGTCAATAATAGCAGCCTCGCCGTCCGACTCAATATAATAAGCCGCCATAGCCAGGCACCCGGTATAGATTTGCTCTATTTTCATAACCTTGCAACAATTTAATTGCTGTAAAGTTGAGCATTTTTATCAATCTATAAAATTGGTAGAGATTTATTTAGGCCCGGATTGAGAAAAATCAGGGAAATCACCGGGGTTTATTTGTCCTTCCAGCTTTGCCATTTTAGCTTTTCCTTATCAGGAGCATCAGTTGAGGCGAAATAGATGGCGCAGCGAAAAACATAAAGCAGCTTGCGGTCTTGCACAGCGCCGCTTTGCCTGTTAGATTTATTGTAAAGTTTTTCAGCGTCTTTATTCTTCAAATCGGTAGTGGAAGTAATACCCATTTGTATCAAATCATCGGCAACGGCTCTTTCAACACCGGGGATCAGGGTTAACTGTTTAATAGCTTCTTTGTATGCTTCTGCGGTCATTTTTCCCGGCTGTTTGATGGTTGCATTATGCGTTACGGGCTGCAAACTTAACTTTTTACCGCAAAGATTGGGAAAATAGAATTGGGACAGCCTATAACCTGGCTTGCCACACAGCTACATTAAGACTCTTTACTATCGTTCAGAATGACAGAGTCGAGTCTTGATTCCTGGCTCTAAAATCTATTCCTACTGGTCCAGCCAATTCACAAAATCGTTAGCCTTTTCCCTACTAACATCCACATGCAGGTTTTTATCACACTTTAAGTGAACTTCAATTTTACCCGTATCGTGTTTTTTGTACGTTTCTACCTGGTCAATTTGAATAATACTCTGGCGGTTGCTGCGGAAGAATTTTTGAGGATTTACTACCTCTTCTATTTCATCAATAGTACTGTAGTCGGTAACCAGTTTCTCATTGTCAACGGTAACAAGATAAATAATGGTATCCTTGAAAAAGTAAGCCACTTTATTTTCCGCCAACGGCACTATACCCGATTTATAGTGAGCAAGAAAACGCTCTTTATATTTCTTTTCAGCAGGGTTTGCAAGGGTTTTCATCAACTCTTTTATCTGTACCGTAACATCGCCTGATAAACCAGATTGGTAATGTTTTTTAAACTTTTGCAGCGCGGCCTGCAAATACTCTTTATCAATGGGCTTCAGCAGGTAATCAACACTATTTACTTTGAACGCCCTGATTGCATAATCATTATAAGCGGTGGTAAAAATGACAGGCTTGTCAATTTTAACCTGGCTGAAAATATCAAAGCTGATACCATCACTCAACTGAATATCTGCAAACAAAAGATCGGGATGGGTGTTTGAGTTCAGCCACTTTACCGCAGAAGCCACAGAATCAAGCACTGCAATTATTTTTATATCTGCATCAATTTCCTTCAGCAGGCGCTGCATGTTTTTAGCAATCAGCGATTCGTCTTCAATAATTATTACGTTCATATTTCAAGCATTGGAATAGTAACTATAAACTTATTTTCTCTTTCCTCTACCAACACCGGCATATCTGAAAGATAATGGTATAAATTCTTCAGGTTTTCGAGCCCCTGGCCATTAGAGCTTTCAATTACAGCCTTTTTTTGAATATTGTTTTGTACCACCAGCGAATCGCCACTACATGAAATATCAATATATAAAGGAGCTGATTTTTGTGTCGTATTATGTTTCAGCGCATTTTCAATAAGAATTTGCAACGTAACCGGCGCAATACCCTTTGTTAATCCCGATTCGCTTATATCAAAGTTAACTTCCATACCCTCTTCAAACCGGGCTTTGAGTAATTGCACATAATGCTTTACAAACTTAATTTCGGTTTCAAGACTTACCAGGTTCTTTTCTTTATTCTCCAATACATACCGGTACACCTTGCTTAACTGTTGTAAAAATTCAGAGGCAAGCTGAGGGTTTTCGAAAATGAGTGAGTTGAGCGAGCTAAGCGTATTGAATAGAAAATGAGGATTAAGCTGGTTCTTCAGGTTATCATATTGCACCTGGGCCTTTTCCTTCTCCAGTTCCGCAGCAATCAGCTTTTGTTCTTTCCATTGCCTGAAAAAGTGAAAACCAAAAATGAAAAGAACTACAGATAATACCATAAACAGATTTACGGCAAAGCCTGCGAACCAAAGCTCCTTCGACATTTTGAAGGGCATCAACGGCATCAGCCACGAGTAGCTGACTATTCTAAAACAAAAAACAACCCCAAAAGTAATAGCAAACTGAAGCGTTAACCGCTTAAAAATATTTCGTTCAAAGGGGTATCTTTTATCCAGAAAATCATCAACAAGCTTTACAACAAACCCAAAAAACAAAATGGCCCCCAACCCAAACAGACTTAATTCGAAATGCCACAAAAAACTTTGGTCAGGAAGCATTACCACGCGCAAAATGGTAAACAGCAAATAAATTGCTATCACCACAAATGTCGCCCGCCTGAATTCCCTGTTTATTTTCATTGCATACGCCGTTAACCGGCGATATTATTGCTTAATAATTTCTCCATCCTTCATTTCAATTACCCTATCCGATTTTTGCGCAAAGTCTTCATCATGCGTTACAGATATAATTGTTTGACCTTTCGATTCCGAAAGGTCCTTCAGCATATCAAATACAATATTGGTGTTTGTTGAGTCCAGGTTACCTGTGGGCTCATCGCCCATAATAATGGTGGGGTCATTTATCAAAGCCCTGGCTATAGCCACCCTTTGCTGCTGACCACCAGAAAGCTTACTGCTAAGTTTGCCTGCAAACTCATCCATACCAAGCCATTTCAGCTTTTCGTAAGCGCGGTCTTCAATCTCGCTTTTTGAGTATTTACCCAATCGCTCGGCAGGTATCATTACATTTTGCAGGGCAGTAAATTCAGGCAATAGAAAGTGAAACTGAAACACAAATCCGATATGCTCATTCCTGAAACGTGCCAGTTGGTTTTGGGTAAGCCCGGTTACCTTCCGGTTATTAATATGTATCTCGCCCGTATATGCAGTATCCAAAGTAGAAATCAGGTAAAGTAACGTTGACTTACCACAGCCCGATTTGCCAACTATAGAAACAAACTCTGAACGCTTAACCTGGAAGGAAACATCCTTCAATACATGAAATTCGTCCGGCTCATAAAACGATTTATTAATCTTAATGGATTCAAGTACCACATCCACATTACCCAGTGGGGACGGTTCTGTCAATGGCTTACTTTTTTGAAACAAGAAATTCATCTCTTTTATTCTCTTTTAAAATCTATCAACTGCATTAAAAACTACCCTCTCAAAATGGCTACCGGGTCAATTCTGCTGGCACGCACGCTCGGCATGAGGCCAGCAATAAAGGTTGTAATCATTCCAAATAGCACGCCAAACGCATAATGATACCAGTGGAACGTAACCGGGTAACGGGTAATACTGATGTTATCGTTTTTCGGAAACGGCAGATTATGCACGCCATAACTCATCAAAAATCCCAGCACAAGGCCGGTAATTGCCCCCATCATGCCTATGGTTACTGACTCAGCTAAAAATATGGTTCTTACGTCTGAACCGGAAAAACCCTGGGCTTTAAGTATGGCAATATCTTTCAATTTGTTTTGAATAGTCATGCTCATAATGTTATAAATCCCAAACCCGGCAACTACAAGCAATGTAAACGAAATAACAAAGGTCATAACGTTCCGTATGTCAATCTGAATCATTGCCGAAGCGTTTGCTACCTGCCATGCATCTGCTTTGTATCCATAACGGGTTCCGAATTCGTTCGCCATTTCCTGAGCCTGGGTGTTGTCAACCAACTTCATATTAATATTAGTAACATACTGATTGTCTTTACCTAACAACTGCTGTGCATTACTAAGGCTTACATAGCTGCGCACCAAATCGAGGCTGCCCAAACCAAACTGAAAAGTGCCTACCACTCTGAACCTCATAATTGTGCCATTAGGTGAAGCCAGGGTAACCAGGTCACCCATTTGAACATTCAGCCGTTTTGCCAGACTATGCCCAAGCAAAATTCCGTTATCAACGGTTAAAAGATTCTCGATCTTTCCGGTTTTCATCCTGGTATCCAAACCTGAAAGCTTTGACTCTTCCAGAATGTTTACACCCATTAAAGTGCCATTTAACTGCACCGGCCCATTGTTATAAAATACCTGTGTGGAAAGCAGCGGAGAGATAGCCCTTATACGATTATCTTTTTTCAGGTCCTCAATTATCTTCTGTGAGTTGTGGACATTAGGGGTAATATCTTTTGGCTTGGGGTGATGCACCATATTCCAGACCTTGCCGGTATCAGAGATTTCATCAAGGATTGAGTGCGTGTAATCGGTTTTTATATCATTATAAATATTTATATCAGGAGTGGCAGAAAGCAACGAGTCTTCCAAAAACTCATTAAAGCCGGACATAAAGCTTATCATCAGTACATACATACCAATACCGAAAGTTACTCCCAACATGGCCGTAAAAGTTGTGCGCTTTTTAGCCAGCAAGTGTGTTTTGGCAATCTCGTAATTTACCGGCAGTTTCATACTTTAGAATCAAAATGTAAGAATCAGGAGCCGGGACGACAACACCGGAAAGTATTGGTTCCTGATTCCTGGTTCGTATATCTGTTATTAATCTGTTTTAGGAATTACAACTTCGTCACTTTCCTTCACTCCTTTTAAAACTTCAATATATTCCAGTGTTTCCAGGCCTTTTTCAATTTTCACTTTCGTATTGCCGGCCAGGCCTTTCAATTCAATCATATCTTCTCCCTGTAGTGTGGCCCGGGGAATTATCAGGGCATTATCTTTATAGCCTATAATAATATTCGCTTCAACCGAGGCATGCACAAAATCAAACTGATATTTTTCCTCAAACTCAGCCTCTACTTTAAAGCTTTGGTCGTTCTGGTTCATGTTCGGATATATTTTGCTTATCCTCGCCTTGTATATTTTACTACCGGTAATATCCATTTTAACTTCTACTTCAAGCCCCAACTTTATTTTCTCAATATCCTGCTGGTCAACCGATAGCTGCAAAATCTTGTGCCCCTTCTCTCCTATCAGTGCTACCTGGTCGTTTTTGCGCACTGCCTCACCAAGTTCTTTGTCAGTCTCATAAACCTCGCCATCCATCATACTGGTAACAACGTAGTTGGCCAGGTCCTCGCCAGATGAAGTCAGGTTGCTTTGTGCATTTTCAAGGTCAACGGCCAGTTGGTCTTTAGTGTGCTGGTAATTTTCAATCGCTGATTTAAGGTCGTTTGCAGATACGTCATTCGATACCTGTGCCTGGTCTAATTGCGACCGGGTTACAGCACCAGCAGCAAACATATTTTTGTAACGGGCGTAATTAGCCGAGTCGTTATTCAGTTTTACCTGTGCAGTTTTAATTTTATTTCTCAGGTCGGCCAACACAGGCGCATCTTCGCCTACATTTCTTTTTGCCAAATCGAACGAACTTCGCGATGCGCTTAGCCGTGCTGCAAAAGTGTTGTTCTCAACCTTATAAATTGCCTCTCCTTTATTAATGCTATCCCCATCGTCCTTAAATTTAGAAACGATGTACCCGTCAGATAACGCGTAAACTTTATACTCGTTTTTAGGAACAATATATCCCGATGCATAAACTGCTTCAGTAATAGATTTGTGTATGGGTTTAACAGTTTTGGTTTTATTACAACCCGTAAACAGCAACACAACCGCCAACGAAAAAACCGGAAACGTAAAATGAATTTTTGTTTTCATGAGCAATCTGCAGTTTTCTAACCGGTGTACACATCCTTCCGGCATTTCAACGCCGCAAATGAACGAAGTAACGACATGGTAAACAAGCCATAATTAACAACCAGTGTCATTTACCGTTTGAAACGGTGAATGAATAAGGTGAGGCGTAATCTAAAACCACAGTTTCAGAAGTCCCGATAGAAACATGGTATTATTGAACCACTATCTGCTTAACGGCCTTGTTGCCCTTTTCATCGGCTAATACCAGTTCGTAAACACCTGCCGATATGTTATTCAGGCTAACCTGGGTAACGTTGTTGTTAAGCGGGATAGTTTTAAGTGCGCGTCCAGTAATATCGTACAATGTGGCAAGCAAAGGCTGAATGGTTGAGTTGCTAACAGAAACATTAATTACAGATTGCGCGGGGTTAGGATAAACCGAAATTACAGCGTCTAATGTATTTACATTAACCACCGAATTAACAGTGCCTGTTTCGTGGTAATACAAATGGGTGCTGTCATAGTCTGTCCATGCGTTCGCAACGTATTGTTCGTTTACGATACTCGTATTATTGTTATAGGAATCATAACCATAAAAAAGTTCCTGGTTATTGGATGCGATGTTGCCATTGTACACCTGGTTTATATCTGTAGCAAGATTGCCGCCGCTATAAGTATAATTATCCACGCTCTCATTGCTCCATGCCGAACCGGTCCAGGTTTGAATAGTATAGGTAACTTTATTATTGCCGCTATAAGTATAAACCCACTGATTGTTATTTACCCAGGCAGTGCCTGACCAGTTAAGGTCGAGTTCATTCATCAGATTATTATTTCCATCATAAGTATAAACAAATGAATCGGTAGTAACCCATGCGCCACTTACCCATGTTTGCATAATATTGCTGGTAAGTACGTTCGAAACATTGTAATGGTAAAAATATTGGGTATTGTTAGCCCATGCACCGCTGGTCCATAACTGCACCAAATTGCTCAGCTGATTATTATTGCCGTCGTAAGTAGAAGTATACTGTTCGAAGTTTACCCATGCAGTTCCGCTCCAGTGCTGGTTTACATCACTAAGCAGATTATTGTTGCCATCGTAGCCATAATTATCCTGAGTATAATTTATCCAGCTACCACCGCTGTAGTTCATATTTACTGTGTTACTCACCATGTTATTAGTTCCGTAAGTATTAAAACTTCCCTGGGCCAACTGATTGTATGATGAGGTTCCCCAATTCCAAATCAAAGTGCTGTCTAAAACGCCCATCAGCGCTTTCGCATTATGATTATTGCCTGGGAGGGCCTGACCATTGCCATGTGCTATCGCAGTCTGAGCCGAAAACAACATTGTAATTAAAAACAAAGACAGTGTAAATCTGGATGTTTGCATAGGTTTTTTATTTTACCAGCCAAGATATAAATTGTTTTGAAAACAAGCGACCTGGTGACGACGCGTTAAACACAAAAAAATAATT
>Ga0359896_1053_pt1 | contig 14825 bp, 14 predicted proteins | sample SorcelAu500001C5_2_FD_206067 | JGI IMG/M metagenome (GOLD analysis project Ga0359896, IMG submission 206067) | Enriched cells from Trout Bog Lake Hypolimnion, Wisconsin, USA - BChl from Trout Bog BchlTB.Aug20.5000.01 .C5 | ecosystem: Environmental > Aquatic > Freshwater > Lake >...
GTATCTCGAGCAACTCTGGCAGTCGGGTAACGCGCCATGGAAAACATTGTGATCGGCAATTTCTGGCAGGACCGACCCACATTCGTAACCGGCGGCACCGGCCTCGTAGGTGCCTGGACCGTGAAACAACTGCTTGCCGCAGGTGCCCATGTTGTATGCCTCGTTCGCGACTGGGTGCCAGAAGCAGAGCTTGTGCGCGGCGGCGACGTTTCGCGCGTGACCGTTGTTCGCGGCGATGTCCGCGACCAGGCCGCCATGGAGCGCATTCTCGGCGAGCATGAAATTGACACAGTCATCCACCTTGCGGCCCAAACCATCGTCGGCATTGCCAATCGGAATCCTGTTTCGACGTTCGAGGCCAACATTCAAGGTACGTGGAGCCTGCTCGAAGCGTGTCGCCGCAGTCCAAAGGTGCGCCAGATCGTCAACGCGTCGTCCGACAAGGCGTACGGCGACCAGCATGTCCTGCCGTACGATGAGGCGACGCCGCTTCAGGGGCAGCATCCTTACGACGTCAGCAAATCGTGCGCGGATCTGATCGCGAGGACCTACGCGACGAGCTACGGCCTGCCGGTTGTGACGACGCGATGCGGCAACTTCTACGGCGGCGGAGACCTGAACTGGAACCGCATCGTCCCTGGCACGATCCGTTCGATCCTGCGTGGACAAGCGCCGGTTATTCGATCGGACGGCCAATATGTCCGCGACTACTTCTACGTCGAAGACGGTGCTGCGGCTTATTTGCTGCTTGCCGAGCAACTTGCGGGACGTCGCGAAGAGCTTGCTGGCGAAGCGTTCAATTTTTCCAACGAGATCCAGGTGACGGTAACCGAACTCGTCGATAAGATCCTCAGTGCCATGGGCTCATCGCTCAGGCCGGAGATCCTCAACGAAGCCTCGAATGAGATTCGCCACCAATATTTGAGTGCCGAGAAAGCGCGCCGCATGCTCGCTTGGACACCGCTGCACACCCTCGATCGAGGGCTCGAGCGGACGATCGCCTGGTACAGGGAGTTCTTCTCGTGAGTATGAGTGCGGACGAATTACGAGCAGCGATTAAAGAACTCGTCGCGCAGTACCACAGCGCGGCATTCCCTGCACGCGACTTCCTTCCTGGCAGCAGTGCGGTCCCGGTGTCGGGCAAGGTCTTCGACGCCGAAGACTTGCAGTACCTCGTCGATGCCTCGCTTGACTTCTGGTTGACGACGGGCCGGTTTGCGGCGCAGTTTGAAACCGAGTTCGCCAAACTGTTTAATGTGCGAAAGGCGATGCTCGTCAACTCCGGTTCGTCTGCAAATTTGGTCGCGCTGGCGGCGCTGACCTCGCAACGCCTGGGCGCTCGTCGGCTTAAGCCCGGCGACGAGATGATCACGTGCGCTACAGGGTTTCCGACAACGCTCAATCCGGCGGTCCAGTATGGTCTGGTTCCCGTTTTTGTGGATGTCGAGATTCCAACATACAATATTGACGTCACGCTGCTTGAGGCTGCGCTGTCCGCGAAGACGAAGCTGATCGTGCTTGCGCACACTCTGGGCAACCCGTTCGATTTGGGCACCGTCGTAGCATTTGCAAAGCGCCACAACCTTTGGTTAATCGAAGACTGCTGCGACGCCGTTGGCGCGCGTTATGACGGCAAACCGGTGGGAAGTTTTGGCGATTTCGCGACCACCAGTTTCTACCCGGCGCACCATATCACGATGGGCGAGGGTGGGGCGGTCCTGACGAACCGACCGATTCTTAAAACGCTCGCCGAATCGTTCCGCGACTGGGGGCGCGACTGTTATTGCGAGCCGGGCAAGGACAACACGTGCGGCAAGCGGTTCGAGTGGCAGCTCGGGGATTTGCCGGAAGGGTACGACCACAAATATACGTATTCGCACATCGGATACAACCTGAAAGTGACCGACATGCAGGCGGCGGTTGGGCTGTCGCAGCTCAAGAAATTGTCTGGTTTCATTGAGGCGCGCAAGGCGAACTACCGTGTGCTCTACGATGGCCTGAAGGATCTCGAAGAGTTTATAATTCTTCCGGAACCGACGCCAAACTCTGATCCGAGCTGGTTTGGCTTTACGATTTCAGTTCGGGAAACGGCTCCGTTCACGCGCGACGAACTTGTCCAGAAACTCGAAGCGTCGAAGATCGCGACACGATTGCTGTTTGCCGGGAACCTGATCCGCCAACCCGCTTATCGAGACATCGAAAAGCGCGTCGTCGGCGATCTGGCTCGGGCGGATTTTGTAATGAACAGTTCGTTGTGGATCGGGCTCTATCCCGGAATCGATGCGGCGCGACGGAGCTATATGCTCGACGTGCTGCACGAGTTTGTAGGGGCTGCGCGAAGTTAGTTTTTGGGGCGGCGTCGCGCCTGGTTTTGGGACGGACTTACTATAATGCGCCAAAACACTAGGGGATACATACATTGAGAGTTATCGTTACGGGTGCTTGCGGTTTTATCGGCTCGGCCGTCGTTCGCGCGCTTGTCGCATGCGGGCACCATGTGGGCGCACTGGATATTTCACGCGACTATACCCAGAGAATCGCGGACCTGCTCGACCGCGCCGATTTTCTCGAAGCGGATCTGGCGGATTCGGAAGCGGTAGCGAAGATCGCAGCGGACTGGAAGCCTGAATGTTGCGTGCATTTGGCATGGTACGTCGAACCGGGGCAGTATCTGAATTCGGAAAAGAACACGCTGGCCTTGGCTTCAAGCATTCGGCTCATCTATTCGCTCGCCGCCGCAGGCTGCTCTCATTTCGTTGGCGCGGGCACATGCTTCGAGTACGATCTGAACCTTGGCTACCTGCACGAAGACAGCGCCACGCGGCCGGAAACGCTGTACGCAGCGTCGAAGTTGTCCTTGTCGTTGATCGGCAAGGAGATCGCCGCGCTGACCGACATGAAGTTCGCATGGGGACGGATCTTCTATCTCTACGGCCCGGCGGAAGACAAGCGCCGAGTGGTTCCCGCCGTCGCAACTAGGCTGTTGGCGGGCGCGGAGTTTGGCGCGACGGCGGGCGAGCAGTTGCGCGATTTCTCGCATGTGGACGATATCGCGGCTGGTTTCGCGACGATTGCGAGTGCGGGCGGTGAGGGGATCTTCAACATTTGCAGCGGCATCCCTTACCAGATGCATTACATCATGCGGCAAGTGGCCGAGGCGACGGGGCGTCCCGAGCTCCTCAAGATCGGCGTCGTGGCCCCGCGCGCCTGGGAGCCGCCATTCATCAGCGGCGACAATACGCGCCTGCGCGGCTTGGGCTGGGCACCGCAATACGACCTGGACAATGGCATACGATCGACAGTGGACTGGTGGAAGGCTCAGGGATGAGCGGTTCTGATACGCCGACCGCGCACATTATCTGTGACGGGTGGAGCAAAACAGAGCGTAAGGCAGGATCTGTGCATGCGACGTGATTTAATTGTGAGAGTAATCAATGCTGTCCGTCGATGCAGCAGGGTATTGTTGGCTCGCCTCCTGACGCCGCAGTTTGCAAATAGTCCCAAACGCTTTACGATGAAATTGCCGTGCGATTTGCTTAATCCGCAATGCATTTCGATTGGAAACGATGTCTTTATCGGTCCGTACTCGACACTTGAAGCAATTATTGACCGTTCAGGGCAGAAGTTTACTCCGTCTATTAGGATTGGAAATAGGGTCTCTATTACGGGGCGGATTCAGTTGCATTCAGCAGGGTTAATAGAAATCGAAGATGAGGTATTGATTGCGTCAAACGTGTTTATTTGCGACGTGACTCATGGATATGCGGATGCAAATGTATCCTATATGGATCAGCCTTTGCCTCCTCCGAAAGCCATCAAGATCAAGAAGGGCAGTTGGATTGGACAGAATGTCGTAATTCTTCCTGGCGTAACCATTGGCGAAAATTGCATTGTTGGCGCCAATAGCGTGGTAACCCGGAGCCTTCCAGATCGGACGATTTCCGTTGGATCGCCGGCTAAGCCAATCAGATTCTGGGATGCCGAAACACATTCATGGTTTTCGGCAGCAGAGCATTAGCGGCATTTAGTTGCGGTTCCACGTGAAGAATAGGTTCTTAACGATATGAGCCAATTGAGGCTTAACATTGTATTTAATCTTGCGGGCAAGATTATATCTGCGTTGACTGCGATAGTTTTTGCTCCGTTGTATGTGAGATACCTTGGCGTAGAAGCCTATGGGCTTGTAGGATTTTACACTGCTCTTCAGCCGATACTTTTTCTTGTGGACATGGGACTTAGTACCACGCTTAATCGCGAATTGGCTAGACTGTCGGCTCAGTCTGGGACAGCTCAGATTATGCGAGATAATGTCCGAACGCTTGAGTTGGTGTACTGGTTTTTTGCCTTGCTGATTGTTCTTGTCGGGCTTTCAATTGCGCCCATGCTTTCCCATCATTGGATCCAATCGCATCACCTCTCTCAGACCTCCGTTTGCGCTGCCGTTAGAATGATGAGTATTGCGATCGGGCTGCAGTTTCCGTTTGCTTTGTACCAAGGTGGCCTGCTTGGATTGCAGCGCCAGTGGCAGCTTAATTTGCTATTAGCGGGCAGTTCGTTATTTCGGGCTGGAGGAGCCTTATTTGTGCTCGCAAGACTGTCGGCGACTCCTGCGGCATTTTTCTCGTGGCAAATCGTTGCGAGCGCTCTGACAACTGTCATCGGTGGCTTGATGTTGTGGTGGGCGCTACCGCGGACGGAAAGGCGGTCACTCTTTAGCATTCCGATCCTGCGCAGCATCTGGCGATTTGCGGCGGGAATGACTGGCATTAGTGTGACGGCCGTCGTATTGACGCAACTGGACAAGATCGTACTCAGCCGAATGTTGCCATTGAAGGAATTTGGATACTATTCCTTGGCCTCCCTCGTTGCCAGTTCGCTTAGTCTTCTCGTGACACCGGTATTTGCAGCAGTGTTTCCTCGGTTCTGTCAACTGGTTTCTGAAGGGGCTGAAGCGGATCTGATCTCCACATATCACCAGACGAGTTCGATCGTGTCCGTGATTGTAATTCCTGTTGGCACCGTGTTAGCGATGTTTAGCGCACAGGTGATGTTTGCGTGGACCGGGAAACCCGAGATTGTCGAAAACACCCACGTCGTAGTCGCCCTACTGGTCGTTGGTAACATGATAAACTCGTTACAGTACACGCCATACGCGCTCCAACTTGCAAATGGATGGACAAAACTGGCATTTTCGATCAATGCGCTCGCGATCTGCGTTCAGCTTCCTTCATTACTGTTTGCAACAGCAAAGTTCGGCGCGATCGGCGCGGCTTCCGTTTGGACAATTTTCGCGCCTCTCATTATCGTCGTCACCATGTTTTGGATGCACAAAAGACTCCTTTCCACTGAGTTGTCCAAATGGTATATTGACGACGTTGCTCGCCCGGCTTTGGCCGCAGTCTGTGTGTCGGCGATCAGTTACGTTTTCGCTCGCACTATTACCGGCCGACTAGAAATCTTTATCGTGCTAAGTTTGACGGTTCTGGCAGCAATGATAGCAAGCGCCTTTGCATCGTCGTCCATCGGTCCATATATTTTGCGCGGCGTGCAGCGGCTAAAGGGGCGTGTAACTGGTTGTTGAACGCGCTATGAATGAAGTATGCATTATCTCGACGGACTGAATTTATACTTACTTTTGCACCTTTATGCCTTTTCTAGTGAAAACCGACCGCTCGCTGGTTCGACGTTAGCGTAATTTGACTTTAACTTCTATATTCAAATGATTGTCTCCTTTGCTTGGAGGGAACGTCATATTCAGTCGCAAGATTAGCGCATTACGATAATGGTTATTATTCCTTACGCCAAACTAAATAGGGCTCGTGACCTCTGGGATAGGCTTGTAACGGTTGTATTTTACAGGCTCTTCTTTAAGCGCATTGGGCATCATACAACGATTCGACGTCCGATCCTTATTTCTGGTACGGAATTTATGGAAATTGGGGATTACGTTAGTGTCCGCGATCACGCTCGGCTTGAGGTAGTCATGACCGGAAGCATGCGTAGACCGCGTCTTGTGATCGGCAACGGCACCAGCATCGAGCAAAATGTTCACATCGTATGCGGAAATAGTATAATGATCGGCGAACGGGTTCTCATTACGGCAAATTGTGCGATCGTTGACGTCACGCATCCGTATGACAATGTGGACAGCAATTCAAAGCTCTGCGATCGCCTTCTTGATGTAGATTCATATGTCGAAATTGGCGACGATTGCATGTTGGGCATCGGCACCGTTGTCTTGCCTAATGTGCGTATTGGAAAAAACTGCGTGATCGGTGCGAACTCCGTTGTGACAAAAGATGTTCCACCTTATTCGGTTGCGGCGGGCAACCCGGCAAGGGTGATCAAACAGTACGACCATGCCACACGGACATGGAAGCGCGTCGAGCAATCTCGATTGTGTTAGAAAAGAAGTGGGCAATATGAATGTATTGATAACGGGTGGAGCGGGTTTTATCGGGAGCCGCCTCGCCCGTCGCCTTGTGGCTGAGCAGTGCAATGTCACTGTGCTCGACAACTTTAGCCCTCAGATCCACGGCACCGTACGCCAACTTCCGGGCGACTTGAAGGACACCGTTCGCCTGATCGTCGGCGATGTGCGCGACGAAGCCGTTTTGTCCGATGCGCTTGCCCACCAGGACGTCGTCGTGCACCTTGCGGCGGAGACTGGCACTGGGCAATCCATGTACGAGGTCGTGCGTTATGAAGACGTGAACGTTCATGGCACCGCCCTCCTCTTCGACCTGCTTGCAAACAAGCGCGCTCCCAGTGTGAGGAAGGTGGTCGTTGCTTCGTCGCGCGCCATTTACGGCGAAGGAACCTATGCGTGTTCCGTGCATGGGACAGTGTTTCCCGGAATGCGATCGCTGGAAGCGATGACTGCCGGGCAGTTCGAGCCGACATGTCCTGACTGCGGCGCGATCTGCGTGTCGCTTCCGACATCCGAGGACTCCCGCCTCGATCCGTCGTCGTTCTATGGCATCACAAAGCAGATGCAGGAGCAGATGACCCTGCTGTTTACCCGCGCGCTGGGGCTCTCAGGCTTCGCCCTGCGCTACCAGAACGTCTATGGCCCCGGGCAATCGCTCAAGAACCCGTATACGGGGATCCTGGCGATTTTCTCTAACCAGGCGCGAGACAACAAGCCGATCTACATCTTCGAGGATGGCGAGGAGAGCCGTGACTTTGTCTACATTGACGATGTCGTCGAGGCAACCTGGCGGTGCGTTCGACCGGAAGCCACTGGCGTCCACGCGATCAATGTTGGTAGCGGGCAGCGCACAACGGTGCGCGAAGTTGTCGATGAGATCGTCGAGTTTTTCGGAAGCTCGTCCGAAGTGAGCGTGAACGGCGCGTTTCGGATCGGAGACATCCGGCACAACGTGGCCGATCTGACGCGTGCACGCGAGGTGCTGGGTTTTGAGCCGAGTTGGGCTTTCAAGGCCGGGTTAAAAGAATTCTTGACATGGTCGAACACTCAGGACGGGGATGGCAGCCGATATGAGGCGTCGCTCAAGGAGATGGCCGCGAAGGGGTTGATGCATGGCTGAGCCGCCTAAAATCGGCGTCGTAACGGTGACGTACAACAGTGCGACGGTGCTTGAAGGCTTCATGAAGTCCACGCTTGCCCAGACACACAGTAACTTTGTGCTGTATGTGGTGGACAATGCGTCCAAGGATGATACGCTTTCGCTCCTTACGAAGTACGATGATCTGCGCATTCGTACGATTGTCTCCGCCGACAATGTTGGCGTCGCGGCTGGAAACAACATCGGGATTCGCGCCGCACTCAATGACGGTTGCGATTATGTGTTGCTGCTCAACAACGATACCGAGTTCCCAGCAGACATGTTCGAGCGCCTCCTGTATGGCATTGGCGAATATCAATCCGACATTATCGTTCCGAAAAAGATGTATTTCGACGAGCCAAATCGTATTTGGTGCGCAGGGGGGTACTTCGTTCGGATTGACGCTCGGTTGGACGTCTACCTGAGCAAACATTACGGGATCGGCGAGATCGACAAGGGACAGTATGACGTTCCCCGATCGATTGAATATTCTCCAACGTGTTGCATGCTGATTAAGCGCGCGGTGTTCGACAAAATTGGTTTAATGGATGAGCGATATTTCGTCTATTGCGACGACACCGATTTCTGCTATCGCGCGATCTTGGCGGGTGTGCGCATGTGGTACATGCCGTCCGCCGTACTGCTCCACAAAGTGAGCAGTCTAACGCAAGGCGACACCTCTCCTTTTAGTATTCGCTATATGACCCGCAACAGAGTATACTTTATCCTCAAACATGCACCTCGCATCGCGCAGTTATTCTGCCTGGCGATTGTGTCCGCGAAGATCTGGATTCGCTACTGGCGCAAACGCGATAGTCGAGAGATCTTTGCCCTGCGCAGATCAGCGTTTGCCGAAGGGCTGGAACTCGCGAAGGCGCTTCGCGCATCCTAAAGCTGTTCTCAAGATTGTGCTGGTTGGGAGTAATCCTAACACTTAGTTATGAGCGTCACTGCCAAACATCGAGTACTTTACCTTGCTCCTCGGCCGCCCGTTCGTTCAGGCATCGCCGACTACGCCGATTCATTAGCGGCAGCCATAGAGCAGTTCACCCGCTGGGAATTGGTTACACCCGACATCGCACGCGTTAAGGGCAACTCAATCCGCGACTGGATCGCAGTTCGTCGGAGGGTTCAATCCTGGATCGACGATGGCACCTTTGACCGTGTTGCGCTCGTTCACGCTGAAGTCGGGTTCCAGCAACACGACGAATTGTACACGCTTTACTGGCTTCACAAGCTCGCTCCTCATGTTCCTTATATCATTACAGTGCATGATCCGCCGTTGGTGACGGTTCCGGTGTTTTATTACTATTGTTTAGGATCGAACGCAACCCGAATACGACATTTGGCTCGGCTCCTCGATTATACGCCAATGGCACGGTCACGGGTTGCTGAAATACTGTCGTGCGCATCAAGTGTCGTTTCACTTACAGGTCGGGGGGGCGAAATGATGAAAGCCCGCTATGGCCTGTCAAGAGTCTTGCATATCCCACATTTGATGTTGACCGAACCGCCAGACGATATTGATAGATCGTCACGAGATGATGCCTTAACGATCCTTTTTATGGGATTTTGGTCTCCTGCGAAGGGGATTGAAACCCTGATCCGTGCAGTCGAAATTGTTCATTCGAGGTATCCGGGGCGCATCCGATTTTTGCTCACGGGCGGAGCTAATTCACAAGCGGCCTCGAAGAAGTATGAATATCGAGTCTGCGATATCGTTCTACGCTCTTCAATCAGCTCAATAACTGAACTGCCAGGCTATCTGGCAGATGACCAGTTTCAACCGACACTAGATTCTGCTGACATCTTCGTTTTGCCCTACTTAGACTCGCATGGAGCATCGGCAAGTGGGCCCATTGTGCGGGCACTAGCATCGGGGTTGCCTATTGTTGCAAGCGATATATGCGCGTTTCGAGAGGAGATTGAGACTGGAGTAAATGGGCTCCTTATCGGCCCGGGCGATCCTAAGGCTCTTGCAAGCGCGATTGAAATGCTTATTGTTGACAAGCCCTTGCGTCAACGACTAGGTTCCGCCGCCCGAACGCGAGCCACCGCGCAACATGATCGTAAGGCGGTTGCCAATTCGTATACCGAATTGTATGAAGGGTTACTAAGTGGTGACGGGGATCGTTTGCCACGAACATAACCGACGGCCAATTCGATGAAGAGTGCGTTCACTTTTGCGATATCGCGGTTGAAATTGTGCGCAATGGCGAGATTGTCTGATCCCGCCTAGGCTGCGCCAGTAAATTATGGCATACGTAGTTTAGGGCGATGGCGATCCAGAAGAAGAAGAGGTACTCACTGTCTACGAACAAGGCATGCGTGAATACGGCGGCGAATGCGCCAGCCGCAGCCGCTGCGAGCGTGGTATCCGCGTTGTCAGCGTATCGGAGCAATTTGATATTCTTAGCGCATGTTGAGACGACAGCAGCTAAGAAGTAGGCGTATGATACGAGCCCAACAATTCCAAGTTCCGCTGCAGTCGTAACGAGCGCGTTGTTTGCCCCCCAATTGGTAACGACTCGGAGTTGATTCCATCCGATCCCAAACAGAGGATGCGCGCAAAAAAGTGCAATCCCTGTTTGTATGTCGCGCTCACGTAGTTCGCTGGACGACTGCCAGGCAATTCCGTGGCTTGTTATCTTCGATACCCAAATTGCGTTGACCACACTATCCCAGATCGTCGGAAATGCCAGCGAAACCACGAGTAGCGCAACAACGATCGGTATCCCTATCTTGATGTATGTGAGCAGCAGGTGCCCAACAGACCCCTTCGTTCTAACAAACGAATACACGACGAGCCCGACTGCCAATGCAATGTAACCGGCAGTAGAAAATGTAAATAGCAAAGCTACGAACTGGGCTATTAGAAAGTACAAGTTGGCGCGCTTGTATGGCTCGTCAATCATAGCCGACCGAGCCAGCGTTGCGAATATTGATAGTTCCATGAAGTTAGCCATGTGACCCGGTTCGGTAAACATCGATTGGCCGCGTGGTAAGTAGATGTTGCCGATTTGATTTGCTACCATCGAGAACCCAAGCGGACCGAAAAAATCGAGATTGTAGTCTTGCGTTATGCTCGCATCGGCACCGTGCGAAATATGCGCGATAGGCTTCAAGTGAACTATGAGAATGGCGAGAATGAGGAGAATTGCCTGGAACGAAAAGAACGTTCCGAATTTTGAGATGAGTTCTATTGCTTGCTCAACTTTCGCACGTGTCGTTGCGCATGCGATGATAATGATCGTTACAAGCGGCTTCATCAGTACCGAGAGGATGTTCCGCATGCCAAACATGGGGTCTGGGGCGTAGATGAGGGATATAAAACCCCACGTTAAAAAGATCGCCAACGGCAAATAGAGGTTGATCTTTGGGACACGCAAATTTTTGCGTTCTACCAACACTGCCCATGCGGCATAAATCAGGCCTATCGTGGCGAAGAATGGGTATGCAGGAAAGACAAGAAACAGCGCGCATGGCGATGAAAGCATGCAAACCCAAATTGTGGTTGTGAGTGCAATGTCGCGAGATCTAGGCCCATACAAGAAATTTGGGATTTTGATGAGAGCCGCAGGGTTCTCGTCTAGAGGCCCACTCAGTTGTTCGTTATGTTGCATGACACTTAGTAAAAGCGGTGAATTATACGGGGAACGCCTGCCGGATTATCAGGTGTCGCGGCCATGTGGCGAAAGCAATGCCCTAGACCACGGTCACATTCTACCCTTTTGACAGCCCTCACTGCGCCTCTTAGCTCGTATTCATTATTATCCTGCCCAGGTACAATAAAACAGTGCCGGTACGCGATTGGCCTTAGATGGATTGAGAATTCTCGCGGCCTCCGCATCCAATCATCGACGATAGTATGTCCCACAAACCAACCATTTGGATCAACGGTCGCTTCATGACGCAGCCGATGTCGGGCATCCAGCGCTACGCGTACAATATCGCGCGCCGCATTCCGGATGCGAAAATCGTCTCGCCGGGGCCAGCGACGGAGAATTACCCCGATGTGGCGGAGCGCGCCATCGTGACAGGCCGGGCACCGCATCCCTATTATTGGGAGCAGGTCGTGCTTCCACGGTACGTCGGGAAAGGGGAACTGCTCTGGAGCCCACTTTCCACGGGACCGTGTCTCATGCGCAACCATGTCCTGACGATCCACGACATGGCCGTGTTCGATATGCCGGAGACGTTTAGCAAGGCTTACGTCGCATGGTATAAGACGGTTTTACCGATAGCCGCGAAGAATGTCCGGTGCTTGATCACCGTGTCGTCGTTCTCGAAGGAACGCATTATCGAAACCCTGCACGTGCGCCCGGAGCGTGTCCACATCGTTCCAGAGGCCGCAGACGAGATGTTCCGGCCGCTGCCTGCATCGGATGTCGCGGAGGCGACCACAAAATACGGCATCACGAAGAAGTACCTTCTTGCACTGGGGGCGGTTTCTCCTCGTAAGAACTTTGCGCGGGTTCTGGATGCGTGGCGCCGCATTTCGCCCGATTACGAGGATGCGGAGATGATCATCGTCGGGCAGAAGGATCTCTTCTTTTCGGCATCCTCCGACCTTGGCGACGCACCGTCTCGCTCGCGGCACCTCTCGAATGTCAGCGATCACGATCTCCACCGGCTCATGTGCGGGGCGGTTGCGCTAATCTACCCGTCGCTGTATGAAGGCTTCGGCCTGCCCGTGCTAGAAGCGATGGCGTCCGGGACACCCGTATTGACCTCAAACACCAGCTCACTTCCCGAGGTCGCGGGCGATGCTGCGATTTGTGTGGACCCGCTCAGCGTCGATGCGATCGCAATCGGAATGAGGTCGCTGCTTTCCGACGAGCCTCGGCGAGCGCAACTTGCCGCGCTGGGCTTCGAGCGCGCTGCTCAGTTCTCATGGGACAGCACGACGCGCCAGATCCAACGCTTACTCAGCGAGGCACTCGGGTAACATGAAATCGCGGTGAGATCGCGGCTCGCGCTGGTTTCTCGCTGCAACGAATCTGCTATGCACATAATACAAGCAAACAAAGCCTATCTTCCCCACCTTGGCGGGGTCGAAACGATTGTACAGCAACTCGCGGAAGGGATTGCCGCGATGCCGGGTTATCGGAGTACCGTTATCGCGTGCAGCGATAACAATTCGAAGCGTGAACGCTGCATCAACGGAGTTCGGACGATTTATGCGCCGACGCTCACGCGCATCGCATCCCTGCCGATTAGCCCGGCCTATGCGGCGGCGCTCCTGAACGAAGATGCCGACATCCTCCATATCCACGAGCCATCCCTCCTGCCTGCTGCGGCGTATATTATGAACCGCGAGGCGGCGAAGCGAAAGTTCCGCAAACTTGTGATCTGGTGGCATAGCGATATCGTCCGGCAGCGCGTTGCCAGACCGCTTTACGAACCGCTGCTCGATGCCATCCTATCCGCAGCCGACGCAATAATCGTCGCGACGCCAAAGCATATTTCGTCGTCCCGCTATCTGCCGAAGTTCTCTGAAAAATGCCACGTCGTCCACTTCGGCATCGATCCCAAACGGTTCGCGGACACGCCGGAACAGGACCAGGCGGTCGCGGCGTTGAAGGCGAAGTTTGGCAAGCCGATCGTATTGTTCACCGGCAGGCTCGTCTACTACAAGTCTGTTTCTTACTTAATCGACGCGATGCGACCAATCCCCGACGCGCAACTGGTGATCGTCGGGAAAGGCCCCCTGCAGGCGGAGCTCGAAGCTCAGGCTGCCCGACAGGGCAATGTCGCGTTCCTACCTCCCGTATCCGAGGCCGAGTTGATCGCGCTGTACAAAGCATGTTCGATCTTTGCTCTGCCATCTGCGGAAAACTCGGAGCAGTTTGGCATCGTGCAGCTTGAAGCAATGGCGTGCGGGAAGCCAGTCATTACCGCCGATCTTGAAACGGGCGTCACGTATATGAACCTGAACGGCGAGACAGGGCTCGTGGTCGAAAAACGAAGCAGCGCGGCGCTGACGGAGGCGATCTCGACGTTGCTGGACAACAACGATCTGCGCATTCGCATGGGAAATTTCGCGAAGCAGCGAGCGCTTAGCGATTTTAGCCTCGACGGAATGCTTGCGAGCACCGTCAAGCTCTATCAGACGCTGCTCGACTAGCACTGGCGGATTATTCACTCGTTGGACGATGCCAGCGGATGAATCCGTCGCTGGTGAGAACGTTCGAATTCTAGAGCCGCGATTTCAATCGCGAGAAGGCGGAACAGAAATCGTTGTCGTGGTTCGTGAATAGTTAGGCTGGCGCACGCTGGCGCACGCTGGCGCGTGGGATTCTGCAAGATCAGGTATACTCGTACGCATGAGCGTTTCGGGGATTTCGTACTCCCGCAGGTGCTCTGCTGAAATCGGAGGCGGATAGTTCCAATGAACATACTAAAGGCTTGTATTTTTGCGGCAGCATCAATTTGCGTCGTGTCGCCCGTTCACAGCCAGACGCTCGACACGCCCCCTCTGCTGCTAGGCGTTGGCATGCCCAATACGGCACCTGCTCAAGAGGTCGTAGTCCAACCGGATTCAACGACAGCCGAAGCCCCACAGGCGACGACTGTCCGCGTGGCACCGAGGCGTCTCAGATTCGGCCCGGAACTCGGTCTATTCGTCCCTACCAGGAACCTCGTTCGAGATCGATTTGGGGTCAATTGGTTCTCGTTTGGCCTGGGACTCGGACAATACGAATCGGCCCCGATGGGTGGCCATTACAATATTGACGTCTCGCTCATGTCGCATTCTTCGAGCAGCAATGCCGCTTACCTGCTGCCCGTCGGCATCGAATATCGTCGCGGACTTGCCGAAGACAAGCCGACCATTCCGTACGTTGCCACCGTGCTCGACGTGGTCCCTACGGACATTCGCTCGATCACCGATAACGTAAGCTGGGGAATCCGAACGGGCTATGCGTACGGCCTTTTCGCGGGGCTAGATATTGGCAACAATGCCCGTCTCGAAGGCGGCTATCGCTGGTTCACCGACATTGCTGGCTACAACTTCTCGGGCGCGTATCTTTCTGCTGGCTTCCGGTTCTAGCGAGCGCACGCAATCTGCCCTACGCGGGCCGTGTGAGCGCGTACTGGTTGCGGTTGACGCGGATGTGCTCGGCAATTGAGGGATAGATCCGGTTGGTTTCTTCCCACACTTGCTGGGCAATTTTCCGGTAAGACGGATGCCCCTGGCGCGATGACCGCAGTTCGATAAAGTGGAACAACTCCCGGACGTTCGCGGTCAGCAGCGTC
>Ga0359896_1016_pt1 | contig 13202 bp, 17 predicted proteins | sample SorcelAu500001C5_2_FD_206067 | JGI IMG/M metagenome (GOLD analysis project Ga0359896, IMG submission 206067) | Enriched cells from Trout Bog Lake Hypolimnion, Wisconsin, USA - BChl from Trout Bog BchlTB.Aug20.5000.01 .C5 | ecosystem: Environmental > Aquatic > Freshwater > Lake >...
ATCGGCTAGAGCAAACAACTCATGGAGGTAGTGGTCTTTTGCCGCTTCGTCGCCCTCCAGGTGTTCCAATAAATTGCGTAATGCCGACGCCTTCACATGATCGTCCTGCGCCTCAACAACTGCAGATTTCAATTGCCGTATCTGAATTTCGGTGGGCATACAGAAGCCAATGTACGAAACTATAACACGAAAAAGAATAAATAATAGTGATTAATGCTCTATTGATACCTACACACTAATTCCAAAATATAAATAATGAAAAATCCCTCACGAGGTCCTGAAAATATACAAGAACTTGAGGAAGATTTATCTAACAGAATAAATCGCCCAAGAGTTATCGGAAATATTGCGACAATAAAAAAAATACTGGCCAACACCGTGTTAAGCGATAACAGTAAGTTACTACTTATTCGTAGCTATTGTAATTCTATAATAGCTACATCAGATGACTTACAAGTAAACACACAGCCTTCATTTAATTGGGTTGATTCGCTTTAATTCAGCAATTAAATTAGCCGTGTTTTCTATAAGTTCCTTATTAGACCGCAGTTTTGCGTATTCAACGAACAGGTCAAATTGGTCACTCCATATTTGTTCCGTTTGCGTGAAAAAGTCATCTATGTAATCTAAAGGAACCGCACTATAAAAAACATTTTTTAATCGAACGTCGTTTTCCATATCGTTTGTTGTTATCGCAGCAAATTACTAACTTTAATCTTATGAAAACTAAAAAACATGAAACACCCCTAAAAGTCAATATGACTGATAAAGGGTTATTGAAAGCACTTCTTAAAAAACCTAAAGTTTTAAAAAAAGATGCGCAACGTCCAAAGGACGGTGAAATGAAACATAACGGCTAATTACTTCAATCTTTCTTTTGCTTCAATTTGCTGATTGTACCAGTATAATTGGGTAGAAAAATCCAACGGCCAATCTCTTTGAGCCTGCCTTTTTATCGCATCGTTTGGAATTTGTTTCATTTGTTCGTATGCCTCAAGCTGTTGATTAATCCAATATTCCTGGGTGGTATAATCATTAGGCCAATCGCGTTTTGCCTTATCTTTTAGTTTATTGTGGATTATTTCCTTTATGGAATCTTCTCTTTCAACTTCTGTTGTAGACTGTGAAGCCTCTGCTTGAGGTGTTTGCTGTTGCTCCACCTTTACCGCATCATAGGCTTTATCTAAATCGCTCGGTGCTTGGTTTGCAGAATAATTTTTCGCGTATAGCAGCAATAGAATAACTACGGCAACAATAAGGTATAATGAAACCTTTTTGTAGTTGGTTGTGTCTTTGCTTTCCATTTCTTATTATTTATATCGTTTGTTATTATAACACTAAATTAAAAACTTTTGGAAGATAAAAATTTGCCTCCTGAAATAGCGGGATGGGATTGTAGCTTATGGCCTTTATATTATCTTATTCCAAATAAATACATAAAATTCGCGCCAATGAAAGAGGCTGTTATAAAGGGCGAATTATCTGAGGTGTATAAAATACCCGTTGTTGGCGTTACAATAAACGGTATTCTTTATGAGGCTGCTATTGATACTTGCTCTTATTACTGCCTATTAAAAAGAGAGTTTCTGAATATTGTGCCAAAGCAACTTCTCTTTGAAAAGGAAATAGCACTACCCGGTAAAATTGAATTAAAGCAAGTGTGGGGCATCCCGTTTAACATCGAGGGGCGTAATGTAGGAGGTGCTTTTGCCGAAATGAGCAATATTGATTTTCCTTACCCTGTAATATTAGGAACCTTATTTTTACAACAGTGTAAATCACTTACCTATTACAGTAGCGAGAACCGTTTTGAGTTGGTTATTTAACGGTTTAATTTCTATCTGCTATTCGCCTAAGTAATGATAACGCCTCTGACAGCGTTTCCAATAGTAAGCATAGCGCAAGAACACTTCCAATTCCAAGGACAACCACAGTAAGTGCACCTATTGCATCACTAAGAACAGCGTATAAATAAGCTCCTTTTGCTATTGCACTAACAATACCTATCCATAAGGTCGGCGGTATCATTTGGGCGCGAATTTTATTTTCTATTAACTTCTTCTCGTCTGCGGGTGGCGTTATATACGAGTACCCCGTTTCGTTTTTAAATCCCCTTTTCAGGTATTCCTTAATGGCTACTTCTAAATATTCAAGATGGTAAGACTCCCTTTCTACGTCGATAATTTTCTTTAGTTCCTCGTCAGGCAATTGTTCAACCTCTTTTTGCAGGGTGGCGTTGAAAGTAAAAGTTTCACCACGCCTGATTAGTTCGTTTTTTGAGAAATCAATAAACCCCTCATTATAAGCATTTGATTGTGTTTCAATAATCTCTTTTAACTTTTTTGTGCTGTATTCTTTTAGTTGCAGTTCTATTTTTTCCATGCGTTTATTATTTAGAGTAGTTTATAATTACAGCTTTGACAGGTGTATGTATTATTAGGATTCATGGCATTGCATTTTGGACAACGCCATTTTACATTCTCTGAAACTTCCTGTGATTTTGTTTCTTTTATTGCAGGTCTTGTATTCTGTTCTATCCTGTAAATAAGATACAAGAGCCATATCCACAATGCAGATTGTAATACTGCACCAAATACGATAACTGGTATTATCCACGTTTTAGTAACATCAACAGTAGTTTCCATGAAGATAGTTTACACCATCACACCCCTATACGGCAGTTTATAAAATAAATCAGCGTGGGACATTTGCACTTACCGCACCGAGGTACTGAGATACCCACACACGAATAAGGAAAAGCCCACGCCTTGCGTGAGCGTTTTGCACTTATTCTCCGTGTGTTGAAATTTCTCAGTTTTCGGATACGAGAATAGCTAACGCTGATATGTTACAAAATCAATTTACTTTTTACATCGTTTGTTGTTATAATGCTAAATTAAAAACTTTTGAAAGATAAAAAGATAAAGTATCCTCCTATTGGCGGTTGGGCAATATTTCCTACTATTGATAAACCAATGCCGTTGTTTATGACTACTATCAATATTAAAAGCGAGATTCTTGAATGGAATATGGCTGGTATTTATATTGTAAGCAGCAACATAAAATTAAGCGCATTAATAGATACCGGTTCATATTATAACCTTATTCGTCCCGAATTAATAGCCGGCAAACAAGCGTCAAGTATGGATGAAGTTGTGCGACCAGATATAATTAGTAGTGCTCTTAGGTTACAATATTTACTCGAATTTACTTTTGAAGGATTTGCTGATAAGTTTATTGAACATTTTGCGGCAATGGACAATAATGATTTTCCTTATGATGTGATAATCGGTACAAGGTTTTTGAAACGGTGTAAATCGTTTAATTATTATGGCAGGGAAAACCGTTTTGAATTGGTTATTTAGTTAGCTGCTTAAAGCTAAGTTGTTTCTTACTCTGCAATACTTTTTTCATTCGCTTCTCAGGCTTTTCGTTGCGCGTATTATAACGGTACACAAATTCATCTACGTATCTATCTAAATGTTTCCTGCTAACGTTGTGGTATATTCCTAAAATTCCGCGTTTAAATAACGACCAGAACCCTTCGATTGTATTTGTATGCGCTGTACCAATTACGTATTGGAACCGCTTATGGTTAACTACTTTGTGCGTAAAATTCTTGTAAAGTTTATTGTAGGCCATCCATTCATCGCTCATTACTTTAGCGTTCTTTTTTACGTTAGCCATTATAATCGGCTCTAAAGTTTTTCGTTTTGTATCAGGAACACTTTGTGCGCGTAATTTTCCACCGCGTTGAAGCATACCAAACACCGGAGTTTTATCTTTGAAGCTGCGCCCCTGACTATTAGGAATTTTCTTATTCCAATGCCTGTTACGGTTTTTACCACCAACAAAGGTTTCATCTACCTCAACTGTTTTACTTAATTTCTTTTCAAAACCGTTATCAATTAAAGTATGTCGGATACGGTGTAGCATGTGCCATGCTGTACGCTGTGTAACAGAAATATCCCGCGCTAACTGACAAGAGCTAATTCCTTTCTTGTGCATTGTCGCAAAATAAATTGCTATGAACCATTTATCCAACGGTATTTTTGAATCGTGAAATATCGTGCCAACAGTAACACTAAATAGCCTTTTACACCCGGAACATTTATAGCGTTTAGCAGTTGTGTAGCACGTATCACATTCACAATATGGGCAAACTGGTTTATTCCCCCATTGGCTAAAAGCTAAATAGGCTTTACACTCCTCCTCACCCATACGAGCAATTTGTAATAAATTGAACTTTTTGTATCTATTCATAGCCCTTAATTTAATACTTAATTTGTCGTTATCCTAATAAATTACTGATTCTAAATACTTGATAATCAGCAGTAAAAGCCATCAAAAGTAAAAATGATTTAAGGTATTTTTTGGGTTTGGTAGTCGATTTAGTTTACATTATCTATGCTATAAATAATCACAGTATGAAAGAGGAAATTGAAAAACGACAGTATGTTAGGTTTACTGTTTTAGATGCACTGTATAGTCAGTGTAAAGGTAGCACAACAAAAAGGTTTAATTTGGTTGAAATAGCCTCAAATGCTGGCATTAAAAACGGCACATTTGATGAAGTTGCAGGATACCTGAGTGATGAAAAGCTAGTCATTGCATTTATTAATCCCGGTAGCTATCACTGCACAATTACGCACAAGGGTAAGAAAGCAATTGAATTTGCCCACCGTTTTCCTGAACAAGCATCCGAATATTTTCCCGCACTAAATGAAATGCTGTAAATTACCTGCTGGTATCAATAAAGCACTAATTACCTAAATAATATATCCTTTTGAGATGCATTAGAAACCAACTACGCAGAAAATGAGGCCAGGAGGAGACATTATTTTACAACCCCGCCAAACTCACCTCATCTCCCTTCTTCGCCACCACAAAATCACCCATTACCAGGTAATCAATATCGGCCACTGCAAAGCTGCGGATGGCATCGGTAGGTGAGCAGACAATGGGTTCGCCTTTGATGTTGAAGGAAGTGTTTACCAATACGGAATAACCGGTTTCTTCCTTAAACGCTTTCAGCAACCCGCGCATTTCGGGGTTTTCGGTTTCGTTTACGGTTTGTATGCGTACGGAGTTATCTACGTGGGTTATGGCCGGTAACTTACCCAGGTATTCAGGATTGATGTTGTATACCAGCAGCATGTATGGATTGGGATAAGCGCAGTCGAAATACTTACCGCAGTCTTCTTCAAGTACAATGGCGGCGAAAGGCCTGAACCCTTCGCGGAATTTTACCCGGGCGTTCAATACTTCCTTCATGTTCTGCACCACCGGTGAGCCTATGATACTGCGATTACCCAAAGCACGCGGGCCAAATTCCATCTTACCCTGAAACCAGCCTAATATTTTGCCTTCAGCCAGTTTCTTAGCCGCAAATTTTGTTGCATGGGCTTTGGTTTTTACATAAGGCAGGTCGAACTGCTTTAGGGCTGCTTCATACTCTGCTTCATTGTATCCGTTCCCTAAAAATGCTGAGTCCATCCTCCAGCGGTTGGGCATATTCAGGTATTGATGGTAATACAGCAAGGCACTACCTAAAGCTGTGCCTGAATCTCCGGCTGCGGGTTGAATAAATATGTTCTTGAATATCTCGTATTTGGCAATAAGGCCGTTGGTAACACTGTTCAATCCTACGCCGCCGGCAATGCACAGATTTTCGCTTTTGGTCTTCTCACGCAGTTTGCGGGCCATGTGCAGGATTACATCTTCAACAATATGCTGCGCTGCTGCGGCAACGTTTAATTCTTTCTCTGACCAATCCTTCCCTTCCGTTTTTGAGGGCCCAAACAAATCAGTAAAATTTTTGGTAACAGGTGTTTTGCGCGTGTAGTGGTAACAGAAATAACTCATATCCAGCTTAAAGCCTCCTTCATCAGTAAGCCTTACCAGCTTTTTCATTTTGTGGTATTCCTCACTATCGTGTTTGCCGTACGATGCAAGGCCCATCAGTTTTCCGGGGCCTTCTATCAATTTAAAACCGAGATGGCGCGATACTGCCTGGTAGAACGCCCCCAGCGAATAAGGAGTATCAACAGTGCTTAGCTTTGTAATTTTATTTCCTTTACCATAGGCTGTCATACTGGTGGTCCACTCGCCTGCTCCATCAATAGTTAATATAGCAGCTTCTTCAAACGGCGAAGGATAAAATGCACTGGCAGCATGGCACATATGGTGCTCCAGCAAATGGAATTTAAATTTGGTAGGGCGAGATGTGGGGAATGCCTTCTTCAAAGTTTCGGGTAGCTTTTTCATATCTCCCAGGTAGTTGAGCATACCCAGGTTTTCCTCTACCGTAAAACTGCTTTGCTCTCTGAGCAGGTTAGGCACCTTATCCCAGAATTTAAAAAAGAACACAGGTATTTTGGTGTACGAAATAGATGGTTTCCAGAAAAACGTAACGTGGTCAATATCTGCCAAATCAACATTGGCGGCCTTCATGCAAGCCTCAATAGATTTTAATGGCACACCACCGTAATGCTTTTTACGGTTCATCCGCTCCTCTTCCACCGCAAACACCACTTTGCCATCAACGATAATACTGGCCGCCGAATCATGCCCGTAACAATTAAAGCCTAAAATAACCATGTGCAAATACTTTTTTTATAGCGTAAATTCTACTTTCCCGAAGCCTTCTTTCCATCCAGCGAAATCTGTAAATTATTTTTAGCCTGAATATTATTCGGGTTAATTGCCACCGCCTTTTGTCCGGCAGCAATAGCCTTGTCCCATTCTTTCAATACATTATAAGCAGTGCATATATTGTTGTATGCCAGGTCATAATCAGGTTTTAATCTGGCGGCCTCCTCGGCTGCGTGGGCGCATTCAAGGTACTGGCCGTTGTTGTAATATTCTAAACTGAGATTCAGATAGCCTTCAGGTGTAGGGTTCTGTTTGGCAGCCTCCGCCATTGCGTCAATCTTCTTCTTAATCAATTCAGCCCTTTCTTTTTCTGAGGCTACATAAGCGGGGTTTGTATTCAGGTCCGCCATAAAATTAAGCAGGTCGGCGTGATGAGGGCTTAATGCAAGGCCCTTGGCTACCTGCTCTTTGGCCTCGGCAATACGCTTTTGGTCCTTCAGCATAATAGCATAATAGAAATAACAGTTAGGGTTATTAGGATTTAACTGCAGCGCATACTTAAAGTCCTTTTCAGATTCCTCAGGGTTGTGCGTAGCGCTGTAGAGCACGCCCAGGTTTACATAAATGTACGAGTAATAAGGCCACTCCTGTTTTGCTTTGTTGTAGTATTCCAGCGCACCGGGATAATCACCCCTGCCCATCAAAACCAACCCGTAATTCATTAATCCACGTCCATTACGGGGGCTCTTAACAGTTACATCTTTCCAAAGCAAATCATCCGAACTCCAGATATGTGTGCGCTCTCTTACTCCGTAAACATGGGCGCATAAAAACAGCCCGATAAAAACCAGGATAGACTGGCGCATCCATGAACTCTTCGTAATTGTAACCTCATATTTTTTGTAAACCAGGAACAAGGCCCAAACCGTAGCTATAGCTAAACCGATGTAAGGGAAAAACACCCGGTGGTCGTTCAGCACTTCCGAGAAAGGCACCACACTTGATGTAGGCACCAGCGCCAGGTAGAACCATAAAATACCATAAGCTATCGGCCTTGATTTAGGGGTTAAAGAAGCTTTATATGCAAGATATAAGGTGAAGATGATAAACAGCAGGCCAATAATAGACCGGTCATCAAAAATACTGTTTACAAGGCCCCAATCAGTATCGGCGGAGAGGTTGAAGGGGAAGTAGAAGTTGTTTACATAATGAACCATTACAAACAACTCGGTTATCATGTAGCTTACCCGGTCTGTTCCACCTGATGACCATGTGGACGGGGTCATATGCTGGGAATAGGCAAACAGAACCAGCGCCAATACTAGCGCAGGTAAAACCAGCCAAAGTATTTTCAAATCTTTTTTCAAATCAAACACCTGCTTTAAGCTCATGTTTTCCTCAAAGAAAAAGACGAACAGAAAAGCCAGTGGACCAACCATTACCGAAGGCTCCTTTATCATAAAACCTATAAACATGGGTATCAGGAACAGCAGGTATTTTCTGTACTGCTTGTAATAAACAAACACACACAGCGAAATTAAAATCATCATAGTTGATTCAGAATCTGACCGCGATATGATGTAGTTAATAGTTTCGGCATTGCCGGTGTGCAGCATGTAAACAGCAGTAGTAAGCAGCGCTATGTATGGGTTTAGGTCGTTCTTAAAAGCGATGTCGTAAATTTTTACAACAAACAGGTAAATGAAAAAACCCAGTATCAGGTAATCAATAAAAATGTGTACATGGAACCAGAACGGCATTGGCAGTGACTTACCACCTAACCAGAAATCAATGGCATCTAAAGTGGTAACGCCGGGCCTCCAGGCCTGATTGGCAGGCAGCGAACTAAAGGTGGTAGCATCTTTAAAAAACAATGGGATGTTATGAATATCCCTGATAAAGGAGTTGGTAACAATGGTATGCTCGTCATCAAAATGGAAGGGATTATTAAAGCCGTTGGCATATTCAAAATATACCATTACCGCCAATAAAGCCCCCAATCCGTACAATAGCAGTTTGTTATCTTTCATAAACCTGGTAACTATTAAATTTTAAGGCATGAATATAACGGAATTGGTGGCTATTAAACAAACAGACGTTTATTGGGTAAATAACAGGCGGTTGGTGGAAAAATGAACAACCCTGATTTTTATTTTACCTCACCCACCAAATCCTATATTTGCAGCATGAGCAAACCTTTGATATTAGTAGTGAATGACGACGGTATTACCGCACCAGGCATTAAAGCGCTGGTAGAAACCGTCCGGGATTTGGGTGAGGTGGTAGTAGTTGCGCCTGATTCGCCTCAATCGGCCATGGGGCATGCCATAACCATCAGCAAGCCGCTACGCCTTAAACAGGTTGATGTTTTTGAAGGTATTAAAGCTTTCCATTGCTCGGGCACGCCGGTTGATTGTGTAAAGCTGGCTGTAGACAAAGTGATGCACCGCAAGCCCGACCTTTGCGTAAGCGGTATTAACCACGGCTCTAATTCGTCTATCAATATTATTTATTCAGGCACCATGAGTGCAGCGCTGGAGGCCAGCCTGGAGGGTATCCCTTCTATTGGTTTTTCTTTATGCGATTATCGCCACGAGGCCGATTTTGCCCCGGCTGCCTGGTATGCAAAGTACATTGTTGAACAGGTGCTTAAAAAAGGATTACCACAACATACCTTGCTGAATGTAAATATTCCGAAACTGGCTTTGGATGAAATCCTGGGTGTGAAAATTGCCCGCCAGGCACGCGCCAAGTGGGAGGAGGAGTATCTGGAAAGGCTGGACCCCGCAGGCAAACCTTATTACTGGTTAACCGGCAAGTTTGTAAACTACGACCATGGTGAAGATACGGACGAATGGGCCCTGGCTAATGGCTTTGTAAGTGTAGTGCCGGTGCATCACGACCTTACCGCGCACTACGCCATTCCGTTTATAAACGAAAACTGGGATTTCAGCGTTATTGATAAGAGTAATGCGTCACCTGCCCCTAAAGTCAGCAAAGAGGATTTCAACTTTTAATCACGAAGTTTAATTAAATATTATGTTAGACAGGCTTTTAAACCCTTCGCCAACTATATATAAATGGGATAGATTTTGGGTAGGATTTTTACCGGCGTTGGTATTGCCTGTTGTAAGCGTGCTGGTGCTATACGCTATCATGGCTGTTTCATCCAACCTTCTGCACCATGAGGGTTTCCCGTTCAGTACGTTTTTTCAGGCTATGCAGTCAACCTTGTATTTTTTGCGTATCACTACCGTTTGCTGTATGCCAAATGCAGCATTGTTTTTCTTTTTTATCAGGCTGAATTATAACAACGCCTCGCGCGCTGTTGTTATTACAACCATGCTTTATGTTTTGCTGATAGTAATAAAAGACGTGTCGTAGCAGTATGAAATACTACATTATTGCCGGCGAAGCCTCAGGCGATCTGCACGGTTCAAATCTGATTAAAGAGTTGAAACGAAAGGATACCGACGCCGACATACGATGCTGGGGAGGCGATAAAATGCAGGCTGCCGGGGGCCACGTAGTGAAGCATATCAAAGACCTGGCCTTTATGGGTTTCTTTGAAGTGATAAAACACCTTGGCACCATTTTAAACAACATCTCTTTCTGTAAACAGGATATACTGGCATTTAAACCTGATGTGGTTATTTTAATTGATTACCCGGGTTTTAATTTCCGCCTGTTTAAGTTTTTGAAGCAACATCAATTTCCTATCTTTTATTACATATCACCGCAACTGTGGGCATGGAAAACATCACGGGTTTATAAGGTAAAAGAATACGTTGACCACATGTTTGTGATATTCCCTTTCGAAAAGGAATTTTATGAGCGTTATGGAGTGCATGTCGATTTTGTCGGCCATCCATTGTTAGATGAATTGCAGTTTACTGAAGATGCCAATGGACTTACCACACCCAGTTTTGCTCCACAGCAAACAACTTCAATCCAACAAAAGGTTATTGCCATTTTACCCGGTAGCCGCAAACAGGAGATTTCTTATTTGCTTCCCGAATATTTAAAAGTGATTGATGAATTTCCGGAATATAAATTTGTTGTAACCGGAATGAGTACCATAGGTGCAGATTTCTATAAGAGCATTATTGGCAAGGCCCGGTGCGAAATAGTGTTTGACCAAACCTATGCCGTGCTTGAAAAAAGTACTGCAGCTCTGGTAACCAGTGGAACTGCGACATTAGAAACCGCGCTACACAACGTGCCTGAATTGATAAGCTACAAAGGCAGCTGGATATCGTATTTTATAGCACGGGCATTAATTAAAAACATTAAATACATCTGCATCGTCAACCTGATATGCGACCAGCGCATTGTGGAAGAGCTGATACAGGCCGATGTAAATAAAGAGAGATTGGTTTTGGAGCTACGCAAGATTTTGAGTGAAGATGGCCGCAAACAAATGTTGGCTGGTTATGATTTGCTCCGTAGCAAATTGGGTAACCGGGGTGCCTCTGAAAGGACGGCGGAGTTGATGTTGAGATATAGCAGTAAATTCCAATCCCGGTAATTGAATTTACCGAATAGCACGCATAGCAAAACAAAAAGTGTTACCTTATTTCTTCCTCTTCAAAATAATAATCGGGTCGGCATCAGAGGTAGTGAAATCGTAACTGAAATGGCCGCCGAGGAATAACTGGTATTTAACGGTGTCATCATCAATAAATTCAAGCAGGCCGTAAACTGTGTTAGCGGGGGTAATCATTACGTTGAACCAGATAGGGCTTCGTCCAAAATCAATAGTGTAAGATGTTGGAGGAACCTGTAGACCGTTTATGTTACCCTGTACTTTTCCTCCATCCAAAAACTCAATGGTGCCGGCGTTTCCATCGGCGCTTTCCCAACGGCCGGCCAGATCGGTAATGGTGCGCTGGGCGCGGGCTGCTTGTACGAAGAACAACATCGCTGCAACAACCAATGATAGAAAAGGGCTTTTCATGGTAATAATCTGCTTCTTTCTATTAAAGATAGTGAAGTATTATTAAAAGGTAATGCCGTGCCGTCATGGCATCAAATATTTTGAACCGGATACCGAACTTTACCCCAATGGCACAATCAACAAGGGAATCTTCGATTTTTTAGCCAGTTCAAGGGGTGCATTTTCATTTACCAGGCGGTGAAAGAATCCGTGCTTGTGTGTACCCACTACAAACAGGTCGGCTTTAAGTTTCGTGGCTTCATTTAAGATTGTTTCAACTGTCTGGCCTTGTATCAAGAGTCCATCGGCATCAACGCCTGCGTTCTTTATCCGCTCCGCATAAGCATGCAGGGTTTTATGTTCGTGCTTCAGATCATCAGCACGGTAATCCCTTATATACTGTGGTCCCGGTTCATAACCTACAAAATCAGGATCAGGTGCTGCTACGTGCAGTATCCATATTTTTGCATTAAATTTTTGCGCCATTTGTAAAGCATAACCCAGCAAGGCCTGGTCGCCATCACCAAAATCAACCGCAACCAGTATATTTTGCAACTCCTTCATTCGTGATGAATTTATGAAGTACAAAGTTAATGATTTCTAAAGTGTTGCAGCGGCAGCCATCGGCTGTTTAAAGGCTCCCGTCTTTTCAACACTGTAATCCCAAAGTATTTTTTCGTTGGCGGTGTTGTAGCTTAACCCTTTGCTTTTGGTTTCTTTGCTATTCTTAAAATACTTACCGGTAACATTAGCAACGGAAGGGTCGGAAGCCAGGAAGACCGAGGTCGCAGCACCCTGTTCGTTACTAATCATAAATAAGCGTGAGATTGCAAATAGCGGCTTCAGCCATCCTTTGTCATGGTCTGACCCGAAACCGCTTCTTACAACACCGGGGTGAACCGCGTTTACCGTAATGTCGGTACCTTTTAATTTATCGGCAAGCGAGTACGTAAAATAAAGATTGCAGAGCTTGGTAAAACAGTATTGCCCAATGCTGTTATATCCTTTCTCAGCATTAAAATTTTCAGGGTCAAATTTACCCATGCGATGGCCTTCTGAACTGAGGTTTATAATACGTCCCTGCTTGCTTTGCTTCAGCTTATCAACCAGCAAATCAGTCAACAAAAAGTGCGAAAGATGATTGGTTTGAAAACATAACTCAAAGCCATCTTCTGTAACTTTCTTATCCGGATACATTAAACCTGCGTTGTTAATCAACACATCGAGCTTGGTGTATTTATCATTAAACTGTTTGGCCGCTGCGCGCACCTGCTTAAATGAAGTGAGGTCGACCAGGATATAGTCTACCTGCGCGTCAGGAGAGTTCTTTAGTATTTCAGCTTTGGTTTGTTCTGCCTTGGCTTTATTGCGAACCATCATTACAATGTTAAAGCCTTTTGCAGCCAGTTGGATGGCTGTTTGTTTGCCTACCCCCTCGGTAGCGCCGGTAATAAGTACCAATTTCTTGTCCTGTGGCATAGGTCAATTTCAGCGTGTGTTTATTATCACGCCATAATATGACGGATGGGCATTGGTAATATTTTAAAAGGGGCAAAATGGAAATGGGAGAAGTATGTATTTACACACGTCTCCCATCCAAAAATAAATATTGCATCTATTCAGGTAAAGAAGCGACCCGGTTAAGCCATTGAGAAAAGCCGTTGGGAATGGT
>Ga0359896_1092_pt1 | contig 12635 bp, 5 predicted proteins | sample SorcelAu500001C5_2_FD_206067 | JGI IMG/M metagenome (GOLD analysis project Ga0359896, IMG submission 206067) | Enriched cells from Trout Bog Lake Hypolimnion, Wisconsin, USA - BChl from Trout Bog BchlTB.Aug20.5000.01 .C5 | ecosystem: Environmental > Aquatic > Freshwater > Lake >...
ACAGATGGCTGGATAGTTATGGTAGTTGCTCCCTGCGTTATTTCCGGCGGCCCCTGGTCTATCTGGTTGTTAACTGTAATATCATCGCGGTAGCTAAAGTCGAACCTGAAACTGAGGTCGTTGTCAAGCCTTATTTTTTTACCATTTGGCAGTTTAAACGGCAATTTCAGGCCCTTTATCTTATAACCCGCACCTACGGTAAAAGATTTCGAGTTGATTTGTATCATCTGGAAATCGGCAAAACTCATGGTCAGGGTCCTGCTCATTTTAAAATCAAATTTGAAGGTTACGTTCTGTTTCGTGGTAGCATCCACACCAATCAGCGGCGAAAGGGATTCATTAATAGTAATGCTTGGCATGGTATAAAGCGCATAGAAATTATTACTGAGCGAATCGCGCGCCCTCGAACCTATAGGCGTACCGTCTCCATTATAAAGCAGGTTAGTTGAGTAATTAGCCACTGTAAGGGTTGATGAATAACCGCTGGTAATGGTAAAGTTGGTAAAATACTTTTGCGCCCATTTAAACTTGGTTAAACCGTTATACGAAATACGCCAGTTAGGCATGGGTATAGAGTTAAACGGATTAAGCGAAACAGAATTAGGGTCTCTCTTCTCATAGGCAGCAAGGAATGCCGGAATTAATACATCCTGCGATAACGGCCCGTAACCATCTGAGAAACCCGCAGAATAGAGGGAATCGCTCGGGTTATAATAGGTTCTGTTGCGCACGCTGTTTGGATTACGGGCGCCAAGACGTTGCGAAATAACCGCCCTGTCATTAATAAAATTATTATATATGTTAGAATATCCTGTGGCCGAAATTTTGCTGAACAGGGTCTTAATGGGTAAATATGAAATACTATATGCGCCCGACTGAATAGGATTGAGGTGCTGATACGAACCTACCTGTGTTCCATTAATCGTAGTATCAATATATTTAAAGTATTCGGAAAAATTATTCGAGTAGTCTCTGAAAAGGGTAAGGTCAATTTTCAAATCTGTCCATGGCTCAAAACTGGCCGTAGCATCTACCCGGTCATCCCTGTTTTGGGTAAACTGCTGGTTTAATAAAGTATCGCTGCTAATCCATCCGTTGGATGCAGCACGATTTAGCCACGCCAACCGTTGTTGGGTATTAACACCCTTAACGAACATATCTCCCGGCTGACCACCAAATACAAAACCATAACCCGGTCCGTTACGTACTAAAGTGCCGCCCTCAGTAGTGTAATCATTACCCAGTATACGCGAGTATGGCTCAAAGCCCGGTAAGGTAGTTGACTTATTCTCTTTATAATCTATGCCTATCTTTTTGAGAGACAATAGGGGCCGCATAATAAAAGATATCCAGGGATTTGAAGGATATTGCTTGCTATGAAAATCCTTTCGTTTTTGCCTGATGGCCTTCTTGTTCTCCTTTATCTGTTTGGTTAACTTGGCTATTTCTGCCGTTCGCTTATCATCATCCATCGACTGGTCAGCCTTAACTATTTGCAGGTCGCCCTTCAGCTTTGCCTGTTGTTCTTTCAATTTTGCTATCTCTTCTTTTATTTTCTTGCGGGCATTCTTAATCGCATCACGTTTTTTATCATTCTCTTTTTTATCGCCCAAATTAGGATTTGGCGAGTCGTAGGTTTTCAAAAACGGATTTTTGTCATAAATCTTTCTGAAGTTGAAATCCACCTTGGCATGGTCGTTCTGGCTGTTGTTAATGATGTTACCCAGCGTACTTTGCACCAACGTATTCGAGTCGGCGTTTGGATGTAACGGATCATTGCCCGGGCCTTTTAACTGTAATGGCAACGCTGTCCAGTTATAGGTTGCTGCATAGCCGGCGTTGGCCGTAATAAAATCAAGCGCAGGAACCTTGGCAAAAGGCACCGTGTAATTTACAGCCAGATTTTGATTATAATTAGTGTTTCGTCCCCCCTGTAACACCTTATTCCAAACTTCCTGTTTCGCTTCAGGTGTATTTATCAATCCTGCAGGCTCATCAATTACGGCCTGGTCGTTTGCGCTATAGTCTAAACTAAGCGATTTAAACGGATTATACTTAAACGTATAAGTACGGTTCCATAAAAAGGTCTTTGCATACTCCGTTGGTATCGGAAAGTCCGTTCCGCCATCTGATAATGGCCTTAGTTCAATAGTATTCAACACCCGGTTCCAGTTCGAGGTAACTGCCATGGTTGAAGGATACGGGTTAAAGTTGATATCCCTTATAAGATCGAACCACTTGGATTTTGATTTGATGATTTTTTTAAATGGCGTTAGGTCTTTCCCCTGGGGTGCAAAACTCCAGCTTGCAATACCTATCCAGGTCTTAACTGAATTATTGATGGTAAACGGATCGCTGTAAGCAATTTCGTTTTGCGAATAGGTGAAGTTAAAGTTGCCCGGGTCGTAAATATGCGGTCGCTTGGATTTTGTTTTGGGCACAAACCTGACATTGGTAAAGTTAAAGCCGCGCGTGGTATTAATAGTTTGCACCGATTGCTGATACCTCCTCAGCGAATCCGCACCATACAGGTTGCGGATAATCGCAAACTGGTCTTTACTCTTTATGTCAAACTGGTAAGGGTCATATTCAGGAATGCTGAACGACTGGGCATAGTTGGCATAAAAAGGAATGCGGATGCCTGCACTGGCGGGTAAAAACTTGCCTGCTTCAATTGCGGTTGTAAAATTATAAGCGTATAAGTTGTCTTTGGTTAATTGGTCAAGCGTTTGGTCCACCTGGCCAAAGCCTGCGGTATGCATATTACCGGCCAACCCTATGGTTCCCAGGTCGGCCATTTTAATATTCACGTTGGCCAATGCCGCCGCACCTCCATGCTCGTTAAATCCATCCAGGCGCAACTCATCAAACCAAACCTCCACACACTTTGGCTGCCCATCATCCTTATTGCCCGGTAACGGGTTATAAGGCGCTCCTTTGTGCGGGTTATGTATACCCAACATTACTGTTTTAACCCCACCTATGTCAGGGTTCCCTTTAATGGTTATAAGATTTCCATGAGAGTCTTTTGAAGTAAACGGAGCGTCTAACGGAAATCCGCTGGTGGCATTTCTTTTCTCTTTAAGTGTAATAAAGTCCTGCAAAGTAATGGTCATTGAATTGCTGTCGGGCCACACTGCTTCCTGGTCACTTGGGCTGGCGTTATTATATACTCCGTCCGGGGTAATTTTTAGCGGCACTTCATATTCATAATAATTATCAACAAAGTCAGAGCCTATACGTATAAACGCCGTTACTTCACTATCGCGCACCACCGGTTCATCCAGAATCCGGTTGGCGTGGATATACATTTCGAGCCGCTGGTAATTTCTCAGGTCAAGGTTAATGTTCTTAAAAACCGCTTTGCGCTGACAATCCTGCAGGTCGCAGACGTTCAGGGCCAGCGATTGTTCATCCTGCTGTATATACTGGTTGGTTTGCGCACCCAAAACCTGCTGCCTTAATATACCCGGAGGCAATACGTAGTTAACCGGTGCTTTGCTTCCGTTATTTTCAAGGCCAACCGAGCCTACGTTAAAGAACGCCTGCGTACTGGGATGCGGGCTAACGTTATCGCAACCATCATCCAGCGAAAGGTCGTAAGTTCTCCATTGATTCCGGGTAAGTTGTAAAGTACCGAAACGGAATATGATAGATGAATCGGAAAATCCCGTAAGGAACATCCGCATAAACTGAATAGAAGTAAAGTCGCCGATTGAGCCAACCCGGTTAGCATATGAGTTAATTGGTACACGGAATTGCAGCCAGCGCGCTTTAGTACCGGTTCCGTCGGCCACAATATTAGGGTCGTTGGTCCCATCTTCTTCGGTAACAATAAATGGATTATTACCAACGTTCATGCCCGGTACCATGTGGATGACGTATTGAAAATACTCTTCGTCCTCATTCATGGTATTATCGTTATTGACATCCTCTTTATCCGGCAAACTGGTTCCGGCAGTTGTTGCTATGCTGTTGGTTTGCACCGGTGAGTTACCTTCCGTTCCTGCAAAGTATTTATACCTGTTTATGATAGATGGTTCGTTGGCAAAATAGTTGGGGTCCTGGAAATAATAATAATCATCCGAACTTGGGTCATTATTCAACTGCGCAACTACTGCCGGATTGGTAACGGTGGAGGAAACATTGGTAAGGAAAGCCGCCTTCCGTATACGTTCTTCGTTATCCGACATACCATCCAGACCAACGTCCTGTAAAGGCCGCAGGGTTGGGTCATTATCAAAAGCGTTTACCAAAGGCACCAGCTTAGGCACCACTCCCCAAAAAGTGTTATCCGTTGTTGAAGAAGCAGCGGAAGTGTCATAGCCCAAACCGTTTTCAAAAGCCTGGCGCGAATCCTGAAGGATATCTTCAGAGATGTTACCCAAATCAATATATAAATATCCACCCCCGCTGGTAGCATGTTGCTCCTGGAAGGGATCCATTAACCAAAACTCAATGTACTGCACATTAGTAGCCACAAAGTCTGTGTTATCCATGGCGCGCATAATACCGCCCCACCGGTTTTGCGGGCTCTTTAAACTTCCGTCTGCGTTCAAACCGGCCGAATAAGGGGGTGCGCCATTCGGTTTGGCTTCATAGTTATATGGCCCACGCTCTCTCGGGAAATAGGCAATGTCAAAAGTATACAGGTTAACATCCAGTGTTCCGGGGGTGGCATTAGGATAAACTTCCTGATAGGGCACTAAACGTACGTAGTTATTGGTGATATCAGTGTATGGATTGGTATTGTTATAAACTACTGCCGGTGCAGTTTGCTGGGTATAAAACGAGTTATCAATGCGATACCATGAAATCAACGCGCGGTTGTAACCATATCTTTCATCGCTCACTAAAGCCGCTTCCGGGAATAACGGACGTCCACTCGGCCCCGGCGCATTGCGTGGTGTAGAAGCAAGTTTCCAGGCAATAGGCGGGGTTTTCAAGTCATAACCCGAACTTGTTCCCTCAAAGTCGTCAATATAAATTTGCCCGTTATGGCCGGCATCGTTAATGGCTTTGGAGTGGCCCGGCTTTAAATAAGCAAACTCACCATACGCAGACAACGTTGACATTTCTTTGGTGGGATACAATTTGTTCAGCGCCTTTGTCAACCAGGGTAAATTGGTTTTATAAGTTCCATCAAGGCCCATGATGTCATTCTTAATCGGCTCATCGCCTATGTTTACCTTTTGGGTAAATGGCCGCTCGGCCAACTGTATAAAAGTGCCACCCAAAAGCAACTTGTCGTTTACTTTATAATCCAGGCGGGTGCCGTATAAAGATTGCGTTTGAGTGGCAAACTGGTTATTGTTTTCATAATCAATTTTTATCTGTTGCCCGCTGTTCAATATGCTTTGGTTGGTAATAGTTACCCGGCCCAGATTATAATCTACAGTATAATCCTGATTCTCTGTCAGTTTGAGCCCTCCGGCCGTAACTACCACCGAGCCACGCGGAATATTACCGGCGCCTAACGATATCTGGCTGCCGTTGGTACCCATGTATGTTCCCTTAATTACAAACCGGTTAAACTGCGGAAATTGCTGAGCTTCGTATTTGGTTGAATCGTATAACTGCTGGTAACAGTACGTAGCTGTATCAGCTGCGCTGCCGCATTGCTGTAATTTTGCATTCAGGTATTTACCAAACGGTTCTTTTACTGTAAATATCAGTTTGCCGTTTTGCGGTAATATGTCTATGCCCGGTATAAAGTCAAATAACCCATCACCATCAGGGGGCAAGGGGTCGTTGTTCATATCCAGGTTATCCAGGTTCAGTACGTGCAGCAAAGGTTTGCCTTCAAGACATCCTGCCGGTATATAACGCTTCAAGCCACCGCCCGGGTCGTTGTAATAAACATCGAGATAGAATTTTTTCGGACTGATACCAAAAGCACCCAACGAATAGATGTTTTTCATCATCAGGTTCCAGATTGGCAGGTTAACGCGTGGGGCGGTTCCTTTCAATAATTTCAGGATAAGGTCCTTTGCTACCGAACCCGAATCAGGGGGCAACTGATCACCAAACTCACCCACCTGGAACACCTGGCCGTTGTATTCGTACTGAAATGCTACACCCAGAATGTCGTTCGGGTTTAACTGAGAATTGATAGAGATGTAACCCAATTGCGGGTTATAAGTAAACTCATTGGGGTTCAATTTACGTGCGTAGGTTTTTTCAAAATCCTGTCCCTGCTGCAGGTTATATCCCGGGCCCTGTAATACCGCCACAATATTACCGTCCAGGCGGTTAGATGGCACGGAGGTAATGTGGTTATAAATACTGTTTGCGGTGTTTCGCGGTCGTCCGTCACCGGCTGCCGTTGATTGTATCTGGTTTGAAAAGGGTTGGGCCTCACCCAGGTCCATCAAACCTACAATATTTCTTACGTTGGTAGTGGCGTTGATCCGGTTGGTTACCCAAACTTCAATACGCGTAATATTTACTACCGAATTAATTTTAGGCAAATCGGCCAGCGCCTTGTCGTATTGGTTGTAGAAAAACTGCGCCAGGAAAAAGTTCTTGTTCTCTTCGTATTGATCTGAGTTTACCGAGAAGTTTTGTTGTTGTGCCCCGTTTTGAAGCGTTATACTTTGCTTTTTAGATTGCTGCTGCGATACCACGCTGGTCCATGTTAAACGGCCAAACTGCAACACTGTTTTTACCCCGAATAACGACTGGCTGCCGGTTATTAAACGCGTAGGCAATGGAAGACTTACGTTACCGGCCTCAATTGATTTGATGATATCATCCTTACCACCGGTGTAGCCAATTTTTACGGTATTATCAAAAGCAAAACCCGACTGGGTGTTATACTTAATACCCAGCTGCAGCTTGTCACCTATCTTACCAATCACGTTCATGTTAATGTTCATGTCGAAATTGAAACCACCGGTTTGGCGGTTACGGATAGGGATGTTCGGGTTAGCCGTTTTCTGAATATTGGCGCCCAGGGTCATTTCAACATTTCCCTGTGGCTTAATTTCAATCTTGCTGCCACCAAATAAACGGTCAATAATCTGGTTCTTTATCTGCACCGGTGGCACCAGGCTTTTTTCTTCTACCAGGTTTACGGCATTGGCACGTTCCTTCCAGTAGTCTTTCATTTCCTGTTGCTCGGTATACTTCATGTAATCGGCATAGCTCAGGTACATCGGAGGCCTTACATCCACGCCGCCCACTTTTTCCGATACCACATACATGCCGGTTTCAGGGTCGTATTCAACAGTTTCCTGTATTACAGGTGGGTCTTTTAAATAAAAAGGGTCGGTTTGCTTATCAGTCACAAAATCCCCCTCTCTGTCCGTCATCGGATATTTAAGTTTTACCGGTGGCGTAGTGGGCGTATCAGGAGCAGGCACCGGTGCCGGTGGCTCGGGCACCGCATATCTGAATGGCGCGTGGATGCTCTCAGCGTAGGCTGCATAAAGCAATCCCATGCAGCTAACCGCAACTATCCATGTAAATATTTTTTTCGTGCCCTTCACTCCTTATCTAAAAGTTGTACCATTTTATTTTGTTACCCCGGTGACAGATTCGTGAGTCTTACCCCGGAATATTATTTACTACAATAACTTCAATGCTTCTTTAATCAAGCCCTCTACGCTGCCTGCTCCACCACTACCCTGCAATTTTGTTAACACCTTTTCAGCAGCTTGTTTATTGAACCCCAAGGCAACGAGAGCAGATAACGCTTCCTCTTTCATTGTATTGTTTGGCGTTGAAATCAAATGAGTTTCCGAACTCATTTTGCCAACCTTGTCTTTCAGCTCAAGTATGATTCTTTTGGCTGATTTGGGCCCAATTCCCTTAATACTTTGAATTAATGCCTCATTTTCGCCCAAAATTGCCGTTCTTATCTCGTCGGGTTTAAAAGATGATAGCATTACCCTTGCTGTTGACGCCCCGACCCCTGATACTGAAATTAACTTTTCGAACAGGTCTTTCTCCTGCTCCTCGAAAAAACCATACAGTTCGAAGCCTGAAACTGACTGGTTTTCGTTTTTAACAATGAGGGAGGTTTGCAGCCGGCAATTATCCAGGTGCTGAATCTTTTCGAAGGTGTTCAGGCTGATTTTAACCATATACCCTATACCCCCTGTTTCCAGAAAGATATGAGTTGGACTTTTGAATGTGATTTTCCCGGTTAAGTACGCTATCATCCCTAACAAAACTGTTTTGCGCTAAAATAGATTTCTTTCGTTATTCAACTGTAGAAAGGCGCTATAGGCTGGGCGTTTATGGGTTGTAGTTGTTAAGAATGATATGTTGAGTGTCTATTTCTACTTCTACTGTGTTATACCGATGAAAGTTGCATTAATTTTTCTGAAAATGCAAGCAAATCTGCCTCGCGGAACTTATCGGCCAACACCTGCACGCCAATGGGAAGACCTTGCTCATCCTCCGATAACGGTAACGAAATGGCAGGTATGCCGGTCAGGTTAGCCAGCACCGTGTAAATATCAGCCAGGTACATCTCCACCGGGTCGTCCGTTTTTTCGCCAAATTTAAAGGCCACTGTAGGGCTGGTTGGCATAATAATAAAATCGTATTCCTTAAAAATGGCCCGTATTTTATCGGTCAGTATTCTTCTTACTTTTTGGGCCCGGCTGTAATAAGCATCATAGTAGCCCGAGCTCAATACGAACGTGCCCAGGATGATCCGGTTCTTTACCTCTTTGCCAAAACCCTCTGTGCGCGATTTTTTATAAACCTCTTCCATTTCATGGGCCTGTTTGCTGCGGTATCCATAATGTACACCATCAAAGCGAGCCAAGTTAGAAGACGCTTCTGCGGTTGAAAGCACATAGTAAGTGGCGATCAGGTGGTCTAAAAACGCAAAGTCAATTTCGCCTATAGTATGTCCTTGATTTTTTAAATCTGCAATCAGTTCTTCAACTGCGCCTTTCACTTCAGGATGTAACCCCGAACTGTTAAGGGTTGATGGGAGAATTGCGATTTTGGCTTGTTTCTCAAATCCCAGTAAAGAGGAATAAGGTTCTACTTTTTGAGAAGAAGAAGTAGAGTCGTGGTTATCCTTGCCTGAGATTACCTCCATAATCAGTGCACAGTCCTCTACCGAAGTAGTAAATGGCCCAATCTGATCAAAAGAAGAAGCATAAGCAATCAGCCCGTAACGCGAAACACGGCCATAAGTGGGTTTTATTCCCACCACCCCACAAAAAGCAGCGGGTTGGCGAATAGAACCACCCGTATCAGAGCCAAGTGAAACCTGGCACAAACCGGCTTGTACCGCCACCGCCGAACCACCGGATGAACCACCGGGTACGCGGCTGTTGTCGGCAGCATTCAATACATTGCCATACGCCGAATTTTCGTTACTCGAGCCCATAGCAAATTCATCGCAATTGGTGCGGCCAATGATAATTGCATCTTCAGCCAATAGTCTTTCAACTACGGTTGAATCGTATAAAGAGGTAAACCCTTCTAAAATTTTTGAACCGGCCGAAACCTTGTGGCCTTTATAGCAAATGTTGTCTTTAATCGCTATAACAACCCCGAACAACTTACCGGTAGGTTTGCCTTCCCTCAGCTTTGCATCAATCTGATGCGCCGTTTGTAAAGCCCCTTCAGTAAATACTTCAAGAAAAGCGTTCAGGTGTCTGGTGGCCTCAATTTTGGCTAAATAATCAGTAACAAGGCCCACGCATGATAGCTTGCCCCCACTTAGTTCTGACTGAACCTGCCTTATGGTTAAACCGGACACTTCCGCCACCTCAATTTATATTAAAATTGACCAGGAAAATCATAGCTGTTTCAGGGACGACGGTTAGGCCTTTTTTTCTTCGGTTACCGTTTCTTTTGCGGGAGCAGGAGGTGCTGTAGCAGGCTTCTCTCTCATTCCTTGCTCAATTTCCTGCTTTATATTGCTCTTTGCCGCGTTAAACTCTCTTACGCCTTCGCCTACACCACGCATTAATTCAGGTATTTTTTTGCCGCCGAATAAAAATACGGCCAATACCAATATCAATACCAAATGCTCTATCTGAAAAATGCTGCTATATTCTACTTGCATGATTTCTAAGTTTACTTAGTGCAAAACTACACAAAAATGTTGAAAACAGTATGGCTACCGAAGTTTAACAAAGGTTTAAGGGGTAAAGCCTGCAAACTGGTTTTTGACGCTATTACTCCGCAATCTTATCTCCCCGCAACATCCTGTATCTCTTCCGTGCTTCAATTACCAGCAAAGAATTGCTGAAATCGGTAATAATGCTCTTATAAAGCTCCATGGCTTTATCCTTGTTATGCAGTTGTTGCTCATTTATCTGTGCCAGTAAAAAAGTAGCGTCGTCTCCTTTCAGGTCCTCTTTGTAATTTTTAATGATGTCCTCGAGCAAGGGTATGGCTTTGTCATATTCCTTGTGTTTTACATCAATTTCCGCCTTGGTGTACTCGATGTCATCAGTAAGGGCGTGGCCGGGAAACAGTTTGGTGATAGAATCAAGGGTAGTTATTGCGTCACTATCCCGGTTCTGAAACTCCAGTAATTCTGCACGCGCATACATTTGCATCGGGGTGGCTACTGTATCAAGACCCAGGTTATCAATAATAAAAACCGAAAGGTTGATGGCGTCGTTACTGATTAATTCTGAAGTAGCTGATTTCAAAACCTCCAGCTGTGTCTGGGCCCAGTCAAAATCGCCTTTGTAATAAGCCAGCTTGGCGTTTCTGAAACGGGCATCCTCACCCAACGGCGAATCTTTTTCATCCTTATCTACCTGCGAGTATAAAAGGGTTGATTCCCATACATCTCCGCTTATCAAATAAAAATCACCTAACGAAAGTTTGGTTTGATTTTTTAGTTTGTTCACAACCCCGGGCATTTTCAAAATTTCGTTGCACAGATCAATACCCCCCTGTATGTCGTGCAGGTAAAATCCCTCTAAGTCCGCCAAATCTTTCATACTCTGGGCAGTACGAAAATTGCGGTCGTTATCGTTTATGAAGGCCAGGTAATCATTCTTCAGGCCCAGCAAATCGTCCTGTGTGTAATTAAGGGTTTTCGAAACCTTTTCCTTGCGGCAATTCAACAATTCAGTGCGCGCCTGAAAGTAGAGATCGCTGTTTTTGCCCTTGTTCACCACATATTCAAACCCGTTGATGGCATTGTCATAATCACCTTCGGTTTGCGCCATGCGGGCAATAGTTAAAACGCGCGTGCCGTTTTCGCCTTTGCGTTTATCAAGCGCTTTCATTTGTGCCAGGGCCCCTTCAAAATCCTTGTTCTGAATATACACCCAGGTTAGCAGGTCAATAAACTCCTCGCTGCTGCTGTTTTTTTGAACCTTGGAATAAAGTTGCGTTTCAAGTTGCTCCAGCAATTTGGGCTCGTCTTTATTGGTTTGAACCGTGTTCTTAACTATCTGTTCGTTCTGTGGGTTTATTTCAACATTCAGCAAAAAATATTTCACTGCGTTTGCATCATCACCTTTATTCATGTAGGCATTCCCCAATTCCATACTATAGTATGACTCGTTTTTCATCGCCTTACTTCCCTTTTCATAAGCGGCAATCACATAGTCGTATAGCCGGTATGCTTCATAACTGTTGGCAAGGTTGCGTACGGCAGGCTCATAAGGTTTCAGGTCTTTGAGCGCTTTATCATATTGTTCTTTGCTCCTCGCGGCATCCGGTACTTGCGAGTATAAATATCCCAGGTCAATTACAAATTGCGGGGCGTCGTTATACTTTTTGATTTCGCGTTTAACTACTTTTTCAAGGTCGTCGTATTTTTTCAGCGAAAGGAGGCACTGATACAGCGGTGTATAGAATTTTACATCATAATTACTCTTCTCCCACAGCGATTGAAACAACTCGGCGGCCTTATCAAATTCACCTTCCTGCAGGTAGCTGTTGGCCAGTGTTTCGTCGCGCCCGGGTTGTGCCTTTACAAGCACTAAAAGCGAAAACTGCAAAGCAATAAGAAGAAGGATTTTTTTCATTATAAACCTGAAATTAACTGAACTTGGCCATAGTAGCAGGCTTATTTAAGTATTTTAACCCACTTACACCCGCGAATGTATTAAAATCCTTCTCCTTCGGAGAAGGATTTAGGATGAGGCCGTATTTTAACCCACACTACCAGCCCTGCTGCCGCCCCAACCGCATCTGCGGCCTCATCCAGCCACTCAAAATGCCTGTCGTTTGTTAATGTTTCCTGCATTACTTCAATCAGTAAACCATAAGCACAACCAATAACAAATATTTTAAGCAAAGTATTTGCATGTAACCATTTAAACCTTTGCTGCTTCAGCCATCCCCAACTCATTAGTATAGATAATACAAAGTAGAAGGTAAAATGCACCAGCTTATCAAAATTCGGTATAGCTATATGCGGCAAATGATGCGCCGGCATCATGCACAGGTATAAAATAAAAGCCGCCCATAAAATGGACGGCCAGTTATATTTTAAATACGAATTTGCTTGCATCGGTTTCCCCTTTAACAGGCTAAATCTTTTTAAGCTCCTATGTGTGCTTTGTAAGCAGTTGCATCCATCAGGCCGTCTAGTTCGGCAGCATTGGTAAATTCAATCTTTATCATCCAGCCTTTACCATAAGGGTCCGTATTCACCGCTTCCGGGTTATCGTTCAGTGCCCCGTTTTTTT
>Ga0359896_1093_pt1 | contig 12521 bp, 9 predicted proteins | sample SorcelAu500001C5_2_FD_206067 | JGI IMG/M metagenome (GOLD analysis project Ga0359896, IMG submission 206067) | Enriched cells from Trout Bog Lake Hypolimnion, Wisconsin, USA - BChl from Trout Bog BchlTB.Aug20.5000.01 .C5 | ecosystem: Environmental > Aquatic > Freshwater > Lake >...
AATATTCGCATCGCGATAACGGACATGGATCAGCCGCTTGGAAGCTGTGTCGGAAACGTCCTCGAGGTTCAAGAAGCGATTGGGGTGCTCAGTGGCGAACAGAGTAGATTTGCGAGGCTTTGCATTTCATTGGCCGCTCTGACCCTAGAGGCAAGCGGTCTCCAGCCCAATAGGTCTGCGGCCGAAGCTGCTGCGCGTGCGGCGATATCAACTGGAGCGGCCAAGCAGAAGGCAACCGAGTGGTTTGCCGCACAGGGAGCGACAGTGAACGTCTTTTCAAACCCGGAATCAATGAAGACTGCTCCGTTTGTGCAGACTCTAGACCATTCGGGGGCAGCGGGATGGATCGACGATATCGACGCCTCTGTGGTCGGCCAGGTCGTAGTTGACCTGGGAGGAGGCCGGAAGACGAAGTCGGACCAGATCGACACGTCCGTCGGAATTCGGCTCCATTGCGAGGTTGGATCAAGGATCGAACCCGGCCGGCCGATCTTCACCGTCTATTCGTCGAACGAGACGGCATTCCTTCAAGCACGCGAAGCGCTTCGGCGCGCTGTTCGAGTGTCACCAAACGAGGTCGATGTCAGGGAACCGGTTCTCAGGATTCTTTAGGTTCCTGTTTTTTTCTCTTTTGGCGCAGAAAAGCCGGCAATTCTCATCCAAAAATGCGATCCGTCTTTGGCGATCGAGTCCAACTCGACGTCGATCGGAACTCCCTCTTTTGGTATTACGAGCATCACATACGGATGAAAAACCGGCCTGTCGGCTGATGGAGGCACCATGCTCTGGGATAGCTGAATCACGGCAACGCTGTCCTTCGCATAGGTCTTCACGTATTCGTATGCCTGAACGTTCGGCATTTTGCCTCCAAAGACGACAAGCACCTGGTTCTTTTCGAAGTCGACTTCGGGCGCCTTTATGATAGGAGCGGGAGCCTTGTCTGAATCGGCTTCGACCAAAGCGGCGCCCTTGTGCATCGTCCAGAGTTCCTGCCAAACGCTCTGCGCTTGGATTAACCGGACGAGAGGCATGTTGAACTTCGTGTCCCCTCCAGACATCGTCTGAATTGGCTTAACCTTCAGCGGATCACCCGTACCGCCGTGCATGTTGACGGCCGCCAGGAGCCCAGCAACGATGATTTTCGTGACGGTGAACATCTGATTTCTCTCCGAGACGTTTCGATCGTTTCGAGGGTACCCAGGAGGACTTGAGAATCGGAACTTCGCTCGATCCTCCTAGGTGACCTTACACAATCGTCTTACGCGTGAATTCCTCGCCATGGTGCCGACCGATTGGCTTAACCGATGCGACGTTCTCGGCAGGGTAGTCGAGAAGCTGGAGCCAATCTTCCTGGGTGTCCCCCTTCGGAAAGATCTCATTTTCTTTGTATTCTTGGTACATCGCCTCTGTCAAGTCGGCCAAGGACACGCCGGCAATGTGCTCCGGTTGAGCGATCGCGCGCTTGATAGCTGCGTCTTTAGCGCGGTCGACGATGCTTTTGAGGAGAGCGCCAGACACGAGATCCCTGAAGTGGAGCGTCTCCGAAGATCCTGAGCGAAGGAAGACCTTAAGGAACTCCGTCTCTCGGCTCTTGCGCCAAAGCTGGTCGGTGAGCGCCTCGATGAGTTCTTTGCGTGCGCAGTCAATCTCGCCCATGTTCTTTTTCAGAGTCTCCGGATCGAGAGGTATTCCGGCATGCAAATAGATGCCAAGGATCTGCATCGAGGCATCCCTGTCTGGTCGGGAGACTTTGACCTTACGGTCGATCCGCTCCGGCCGCAGGACCGCTGGGTCGATGTAGTCTGGACGGTTGGATGTGAGCATCAATACGACGTTCTCAAGCGATTGGAGTCCGTCCAATTCAGCGCAGAATTGAGGGACGACAGTGTTCGAGATATTCAAGTACCTGCCGCTCGAACGGGTTCGAAGCACCGACTCCGCCTCGTCCATAAAGATGAACACCAACCGTCCTTCCTTGGCTTTCTCGCGGGCGGTCCGGAAGATCTCTCGCACGATTCGCTCGGTTTCGCCGAGCCACATGTTGAGAATCTTCGGTCCACTGATCGCCATGAAGTACTCCTTGACTTCCTTGCCGGTCCGCTTCGCGTATTCGCGGGTCAAGTTGTAAGCCGTGGCCTTTCCGAGGAGCGTCTTTCCGCATCCTGGAGGGCCGTAGAGGAGAATTCCTTTGATCGGCTTCTTCTCAAATCGCTCGAAGATCTCCGGATAGAGCAGTGGCTGTTCAATCGTGTCGCGGATAAGCCGAATGGCGTCCTGCTGACCACCGACCTTCTCCCACGGGATCTCAGGAACATTCTCGAGGAAGTAGTCGCGACTTTCCTGTTTCTCATAATGCTCCAGGGCGATTTTTCCGGTCGAATCGAGTCTGACTTCATCTCCCGAGTTAATTTTGGTGTCGCCTAACGACGCGCCTCTAAGGATGAGTCTGCCATCCGACCCGGGGGTGTCCGAGCCGACGCGCAAACGCCCGTCATCCAGAGCGTCAGAGACCTTTATGACGCTGCCGCTTTGCGATGGCGGCAACGTGCCGACAACCGCATACGCTTCGTTAACCTTGATTCGCGTTCCGACGGACAGGGTCTCTTCTTGAAGCTTCGGGTCGACTTTGGTGACAAACTCTTGGTCGCCTACCGAGATGAGAGCGAGTTTTTCGATCGCTATCTCGCCTTCCGGCGCCTCGCGTCCTTCCGCTTCCTCTTCGAGCCATTGAAGGAATACGCCAAGTTTGTTCGCAGGAGCGGTGAGCTTGTTGTACGCCTCTTCATATTCGGCAAGCATCTGCTGGGTATCTTCACGCTCCTTCGACTCGCTATGAAGGGAAGTGCGAAGCGCTGCAATGTAGTTCTGCAGACGTGGATTATCCTTTGGAGCGTGCTCAGCGATTTTCTCTAGCAGCTCCAAAGATTGTGGAGTCTCTCCCGATGCCATAACAAATAGTACGTCGTGAGGAGGGCTACGGGTAACGATCCGATGCGGAGTTTTCCGCTTCTTCCAGTTCGATGAGATCTAGTCGCGTGCCAATTCGTCGACGACGATCTCGATAAACTGTCGAACGTATCCTCGAATCAGTTCGGAGTCGCTCAGTTGCGCCTTGAATCGGGATGCCCGCAGGTAAGCCTCGGAAGGTTCGATTCCAATCGCCCGGGCCACGTCAATCTCAGAGAGTCCCGCCTCGTGAAGCATTGTGTACAGCGCGAGATCCGAAACGTTGACCTTGATGAATTGCGATTTGGAATGCTCGGCGACCCGCAATACCTTGTGCTTGAGGTCCCACGTTCCGTTGTCCGCAAAGAACGGATCCAGCAAGCCGAAAGCACGAAGCGTTGCGCTCGAATCGAGCCAGTTCGATCCCGACAGCCGCAACCGCTTGAGCGCTCCTGCCAGGGTCCGGCCATTTCCAAGCATATGATCGGCGATAACCTTGCTCAGCCTTGGTGAGAGCGCTAGTCCTTCCGCACCACTCATTTGATGAAGGAGAAGGAGTCGTTCAACGGGCTCAGCCGCGCCCATACTTGCGATCGTCCAATCTCGCGCGATCGGAAGAAACGATCTGAGGGCACGGTTCGGCTTCGGCGAAGTAAATGCGAGCAAGGTGGGCTTTCCACATTTGACGCGTCGCTCCAGGTTTAGCCGAAGGGCCATCTTGGTTCTGGTCTTGTTGATCGCTTCTTGAACGTCATCGAGAAGTAGCGGTCCCGTCGATTCGACTCGGGATGGATTGGAAAGGTAGTCGATTGCAGAAACTGGCTCTGGGAGAACGTACAGGTCGTGGGAAAGGCGATGCGCCACAGCATTGAGCAAGTGCGTCTTTCCCCAGCCGCTTGGTCCAACCAAGGCGACAAAAGGATTGAGCCCTGCCGAGAACATAAGCGCAGCTTCGATCGCCTCGACATTAGAGGGCAACGCCGCGAGGGAGTTGAACGAATTCTCTCTCCGCTCGAACAGCACTTGCGATAGCTTTGGTACCTGTGTGACGGTCTCTGTCTTATTAAGCAAGGCCATCTCCCTTAATGCTGTTGTGCCGAGCGAATTCGTCGTCTGAGAACTTCCCGCCACCTATGAATCATTGTCTTGATGCCACTCACAGCCGTCAAGGGCAAATGAGTCGACTGCTGTAGGTAAGAAGCACTTCGAAAACCTTCGATTTGCTGCGAATTTCGTCGCTTATCTCGTTTTGAGAATTTCTCTTAACTTTTCAAGCTGTCCACAGGTTTTCCACTATCGGTGCTTAATTCGGCCCCAAAATGTTATGGGATTGAAGCCAGGACTCTGGTCAGGGTTGTGGCATTTCGCGCACATAACCGTACCGACTTTGGACATTTTAATAGAGAGTGGCTTTTGAGAGTGTCTGGCGCCTGATCCATGGCATGATTCGCACCCCACGTTAGCCATGTCGGGAGTCTTTAGTCGAGAACGATAGCCGCCTTGCAGGTTCAATCCGACGACATGACAGGTCACACAGTCAGGATCTCGTCCATGCCCTTGAGCCTCAAGGTTGGCGAGTGCCAACGCGTGTGTTGAGTTCTTCCATGCCCTAAGAGAACTGATATGGCATTGACCACAAGCGGTGGTCCCCGCAAATGCACCGGAGGGCTTTCGGACGATGCGGTCAAGGAAACCTGCCTGGTCAACCCTATGTAGGTAACTCTTGTAGAGTTTTGAAACATCGCGATCGTCGACCAGATCTGGGCCAAGGGCGACCACTTGGTAATCGGAGAAGGCCTTTCCGTCGAAAGACAGGCTGACTACTTTCTTGCCAAATTGTCCCGGTGTCACGAGCAGTGTTTGGCCGACTCTGAGAGGGCGCAAAGGGGACTCACTCGACGAGCGATAGACAATGAGTTTCAGGTCGGGGAATTTACGTGCAGTCGATTCTGCATCGTTTTGGGTTCCATCGAGAAGCAGCACCGGTACCAACTCTTCTTCTTTTGCATCTCGGATCAGCGAACTGATTGGCGCATCCCCTGAGATCGCTCGCGTCCCGAGCGGACGAGCCAGATTGCTTGGGTGCGACGACACGCCACCGATTAACATCCTCTCGGCGGGGGCAGATGGTCGAAGGGGAAGCCCTTCGATCTCCTCAATGCTGCCACAGATCAGTTTCTGATTCGAAAGGTTCTGAATTGCCTGGAGTGTGCCTTGCCCGAGTTTCGCATCCTCAGGGGCAAGGTTGATCGCGGCTGCATTGAGGGATCCAAAGGTGGCAGCCAAGGTTTCAACCTTCATCTGCTCCTGCTTTGAAGTTCCCCCCGTCAATGCTCCGTTGGCGAGTAAAACAACATTCGACGTCCGACTCAATCGCCGAATGAGTGTCGCTTGCCTTTTGATCCCCCCGATCATCGGATAGGTGCATCCGCAGGGGGACAGATAACCGAGTATGTCGCCGGTTACGATTACTGTGGTTGGGCGGGTTGGGCTGAAACTCGAGAACGCCGCGCAAAGCACGCCGGACAGGCCCAACCCGATAGCCCACGACTTCATTGAATCATCGCCCGAACCGGTACGTCGATGATCGGTTGCTTCGGGTCGTTGGTTCGAACTTTTACCGCCGCCATCAGTTCGCCGGCGCGAGCGTTGCCGTCGTATTGAAGTGAAATCGAGTAGGTGTTCGGCCCGGTACCGGCGACAAGGGATGCCTTGATGTTCGGTGAATTCGAGGTGACGCCCAGAATCTTGAACGGCGTTCCAGGGCGAGACACTTGAAACCTAAAGCTTTTGGGGACCTTTCCGACGAGCCCCATATAGACCTCTTCTGGAAGGGCGATGATCCCTTTCTGAGCGTTGATTGGGTAGGCGATATCTGGAAATTCGGGATTGGAAGTGAATATCTGGAGAGTGGCTTGATTTCTTCCCGAAATCAAATTTCCACTAATGTCGAGCGTGAATTTATACCCTTTTCGAGGCAAGGGACCCTCGTTTAACTCCGGATCCGGGAGCACTCCCTGCCATGGAGCAAAACTGACCTTGGCCGAAATAGGACCAGTCAGCTTCGCCGAAATGGGTTCCAGGCTAGTCCCGTTAGCAGGGATCAGATAGATCGCGTATTTGAGGCCCCCGTTCGGGACAACGAACGTATCCCCCAAGGGAGATAGTAGTCGAAATCTGGGCTTGATTTTGACGTTGAGGGTCACCATTCGAACGGGAGTTGTCGGGTCATTTGTATAGACCGCAACATGTTTTGTCGTATTGGTGGTGAAGTTCGTGGTGTCGACAGCAAAGCTGACGACCCGGTTGGCCCCAGGGCTTACAACTCCGGGATCGGTGACCACGGTGCATCCGCAATCTGGGAACATGCTGAACGCTAATGGGCCGTTACCGCGATTCGAAAGTTGAACGTGAAATTCCACGCGATCGCCTTGGATTGCCGGGTCTCCATCGACCACAAGAGGATCGATGAACAGATCTGATTTGGCCGCGATCAACGGAGTTTTAGCCTTTACCGCTTCCTGAAGCGTCCTAACGACCTGTAGGTTGCGGTGTACGGTGCCAGACTCTGTTCCGGAAATCGCAGTGCGAACGGGTCTGGAAAGGTCTGTGGTTCCCATCGTATACGTGTCGTAGACGCCGTCTGAAATTCCGAGGTACGAACCCACGCAATAGGCGACATCGTTGAAGATGTCGGTCTCCTCGGACCCCTTCAGTGGTGAGCCTCGTTTGAGCCCGATGACGTAATCCAGTCGAGGAGCGGTTGGATCTTCGCTCCAAAAACCGACGTGTGCGGCGGGCATATTGGTCCCCGCTCTGAGCGCCAAAACTGGTTCGAAGCTGATCCGGATGTCGCCTTTCGGCTTTTGGGAGAACGTCAAGCCGGGAACGCGTGTTTTCCACATCGACATGGCTGCATCTCCGGAAGCGCGAAACTGGCTTCGGTAAGCAGCGGGGACCTTTTGGTCGTCCCAGGAGAATGTGATCGATGGCTTTGGCAGTAAACGCAGTCGGTCGGAGGCCTTTGCGAAATCGTGGTTCTGGAGAGCTTCCTCAATCGAAAGCGCCGTCGCCTGGAAAGATGGGCTGCACGAGGGAGGAAGAACAGGCCCGAGCGCCTGGAACCCAAGCGCAGCGAATACGATTGCGACGAGCATATGGATTGGAACCTACCTTAGCCGGGCGTACTGAATCACGGTCCGGCTTGCTGGCACTACTCAATAAACGCGTCATCGGAGGGCTTTTGTTTCAGATAAGCCTCAATGAACCCGTCGAGATCGCCGTCCAGCACCCCTAAGACGTTTCCAGTTTCGTGCCCGGTTCGGTGATCCTTCACCATCGTGTACGGCTGCATCACGTAGCTGCGGATTTGTCTGCCCCAGGCTGCGGGACCGCCGTCGCCCTTCAGGATGTTGATCCGATCTTGCGATTGAGCCTTCTCCAGCGCGCTCAACCTTGCGAGAAGGACCGCCATTGCGCTTGCGCGATTCTTATGCTGGCTCCGTTCGTTTTGGCAGGAAACAACGATCCCGGTTGGGAGGTGGGTGATTCGAACCGCGCTCTCCGTCTTGTTGACGTGCTGACCGCCCGCGCCGCCGGCCCTCAAAGTTTCAACCTTCAGATCGTCGGGATTGATCGTTACTTCATTCTCCTCGATTTCGGGGAGAACTTCGACCTTTGCGAACGAGGTGTGACGACGCGCAGCCGCATCAAACGGCGATATTCGAACCAGGCGGTGGACGCCCGCTTCAGCTTTGAGATAACCAAAAGCGTTTTCACCGGAGAACAGCATCTGAACGGACCGATATCCGGTTACGTCCCCGGGAGTTTCACTCAGCGTTTCCGCTTTGAAGTTGTGAGACTCTGCCCAGCGAAGGTACATCCGATGAAGCATCAGCGCCCAGTCGCAGGCTTCCGATCCGCCCGCGCCGGCATTGACTTCCAACAGCGCGTTTCTACCGTCATGCTCGCCGGTAAGCAGGGTTTTGAGCTCGAACGCCTCCAAATCCGCCATGAACGCCATAGCCATTTGATCGGCTTCCGCTTCAGTTGCCGGATCGGTTTCCAGCCGGAGCATGGCGTACAGTTCGGCAATATCCCGCTCGGCCTTGTCCAATTGATGGAAAGGCTGGCTTATATTCCGTAGTTTGGATAGCTTTTGAAGGGTCTTGTTGGCGAAGTCGGGATTGTCCCAAAAATCAGGTTCAGACGAACGAGCCTCAAGCTCGGCTATTTGAGTTTGCAGGTTATGCAGGTCAAAGATGACCTCCAATAGCGTCCAGTCTCCCGCGAGCCTTGGACAGCGCTTCCTGCTGATCGAAGTTCAGCATAGGCGGATGATACCTTCGGCAATCGCGACCGTATTCGAATGAGGTGCAAGCTTGGACCATCTCAAGAGGCCCTTCCGCGTCACAAAACTTAGGAAATGAAGCTGATATTCGGGTAAGAGTTCAGATTAATCGCGCCATTCAGCCCGTCATTGTATTAGAATCGTATTGGGGTAGGTGTGCGCTGCCGCTTAATTGGCAGCACGGTTAGTGACTTATATGTGGCAATCCATGAAAAAGTTTGAATTCACTTCGGCTTTAAGTCGTCGGATGTTCTTCGCGACGTCAATTTCTTTGGCGTTGGGCGTCGCTCCGCTGGCAATGGGACAAACTTCAAAAACGGGATACGTACCGCTCCCAATTGAAGTTCCCTCCGTCGTTCAGAGGTCGATGCCGATGGGGCCAACCAACCCATCTCAGGTCATCCACCTTTCGATCAACCTGAATCCAACCAATCCGGCTGGACTCCAGGCGTTCGCAGATAGCGTCAGCGATCCGCTGAACCCTAACTACGGCAATTTCATCACGCCAAAGCAAGTCGGCAGTATGTTCGGCCAGCCTGCGTCGATGATCCAGAAGATCACGTCGTACCTAACGTCCCAGGGCTTTAAGATCACGTTGGTCGCCGATAACCATATCGGCATCTTGGCGGATTGCACGGTGGGTCAAGCTGAGAAGGCGTTTAACACGACGATCAACAATTACCACGCGTTGAGTGCAAAAGAGCCGGGAAGACTCGACTACTACAGCTTCTCTGAGCAACCGCAATTTCCTACCACAATCGCCCCCGCCGTACTTGCGATCGAAGGTCTTCAGAATTTCACCAAACCACACCCAAAGAATGTGCCTCTGACCCCTTCGCAGACGCGAACCCTTTATAGCAGCGCTTCGATCTACTCGGGTGGATCACAAGGCCAAGGCAGAAAGGTCGCGATTTCGAGCTGGGACGGCTTCCGTCTCTCCAACGTTCCGCTCTACTACAAGCAGTTCAGCCTGCCGACCCCCTCCGGCGGCGTCGGATCCAACGTTACGGTTGTAACGGTTGACGGAGGTTCCGGTGCGGGAACACCTAACGGTGAAGGCGACATCGACATCCAGATGGTTTTGGGAATGGCGCCGCTTTCGACGTTCATCATTTATGATGGCGGTGGGCAACTTAGCGATGTCCTGACGAAAGAAGCCAACGACAACCTTGCCGACGTTATTAGCGAAAGTTATGGATGGATTCTTGACGGCGGAACCGCCGCAGCTTGCCACAACATCCACTTAACGATGACGGCGCAAGGCATCACCTACATGGCAGCAGCCGGTGACTCTGGAACGACTCTTGAGCCTTACGCATATCCGGACTATGACCCTGAAGTTTTGATCGTCGGTGGTACTCAGGCCAACTTTGACAACAAAGGAAACCGAATATCCGAGCCATGTTGGGCCGGTGGCGGCGGCGGTTGGGCGACTGACAGCGTGCCGTTCAACGTTCTTCCTTCTTGGCAAAAGGGTCCTGGCGTTCCTACCAACATCAATCAGCGACTCGTCCCGGACGTTGCTTTCAACGCGAACGGCAACGGAACGGGCGCCTATCAATTCTTCTTCAACGGCGTGATCAACTACGACTATTCGGGAACGAGCTTCGCCTCACCGATGTTCGCCGGGTTGCTCACCATCGCCGAGCAAAAGATCATCAGCATTGGCGGTCTGACAAAAGCTCCGCACCGCCTCGGCCGAATTCAGGACTTGGTCTATCAGCAGAAGGGCCGATCCGATGTCTGGTTTGACGTGACGCAGGGCGCGAATGGAATGCTCCCGAACGGACAATATTCTCAGGCCGCCGTAGGTTGGGACTTCACCAGCGGATGGGGATGCATGATCATGGACGGATTCGTGAAGGCGACCGCCGTTACTCCGGCAACCGTCTTTGCTCCGACTAGCGCTTCGGTATTCTCCAACTCCTTTGTTAGCCCGGCTATCACGGAAGGAACGTATGTTTCGGGTTCTGCCGCAAGCTTGTCGAAGCTTGACCTCAACTCGTTCACTGTAAGCCCGATCATGGAAGTCGGTATCGGCAAAGTAGCTTCCGTTCAAGCGAACTTCACGACTACGTTGAAGCCCAGCACGGTTGCCAGCTTGAACATTGGGTTCAGCGGAACCTTGCCGACCGCCGGCGCAGTGATGGTCTATATCTACAACTGGTCTACGAAGTCATACGACTTGCTGCAGACGGTTCCTGGAACGACGGCAGGGAATGCAAATACGATTGCAGTAACTGCGAAAGCTCTGGCGAACTACGTAAGCTCGACCGGTCAAGTTCAGACTCTTGCCCGATCGCTGGTTCCGACCAGCAGGCTCGTTGGTGTAGGCACCTACAACTTCCAGCTTGATCAGTTCGTTATCTCGGCAACTTCGAACTTCTCGAACTAAGTCGAGATCCCAAAAGAGCCGGGCCGCAGTTACTGCGGCCCGGCTCTTTCTATTTATCTTGGTAGTCTCTCGGCAATGCGATAAGGGCTAAGATTGCCGAGGCCAGTATCCAGCCGAGCGGTACCACATACATCATTACTTGGGGGTAATCCGGCGCCGGCGCCTGCCTCGCTGTGGCTGAGATGAAAACCTGCTCTAGTCGCAGATAGAGAAAAATGCCGGTTGAAAGCGACCCACCGACAAACCCGCAGGCTCCGGCAAGGGCAAACTTGCGTGTTGCGAATACGCCCAGGACGGCTGCGGGGATTAGTCCGACCCCAACCGCAATAGCCAGCTTCGAGATCTTCTCCGTATCGGGGAGGACCAGAAACGGCCATACCGAAAGCAGGTAGCCGGCGATCGATGTAAATACGAAACCGGTGCAACCGAAAAGCATCGCCGAATCCATGTCCGGTTGCTTTTGGATCGGGCCTTCAATCTTCTCGTCAGTCTTTAGGGGCTCGAACGCCATACCGGCAGTATAGGCGCATCGCTACTGTCCGGCGGGGTGTTTGCCGATACCTGATTGGCGCATCAGCGCTTCGATCTCCTCGACTTTGCGGGGAGCGCCGGCAGAAAGATTCACAGGCCCCTTCTCCGTCACGAGAATGTCGTCCTCGATGCGAACGCCGATATTCCACCACTTTGGGTCGCAGTGACTGCCAGATCGGATGTAAATCCCCGGTTCCACGGTCAACGCGTATCCCGGATGTAGAGTGCTGTCGCCGTGAGCGTCATGGACGTCAAGACCAATATAGTGGCTGACTCCGTGCGGCAAATAGGTTCTGAATTCGCTAGGGGTTTTGATAATTCCAAGCTTGAGGAGCCCGGCAGTAATGACCTTTTCAGCAGCAGTTCCAGCGGCTCCAAATCGATTTCCGGCCTTGCATTCCGCGATTCCGGCGTCCTGGGCGGCAAGGACAAGTTCGTAAATAGTCCGCTGAGCTGGAGAGAACTTGCCGTTCGCCGGAAACGACCTTGTAACATCTGCCGAGTAGCCGTGATACTCGCCTGCGGCATCCATACAGATCATGTCGCCGTTCTGAATCAGCCGACGGTCCTCCTCATAGTGGAGGATGCAGCTATTGGGTCCGGACCCGACGATCGAAGGGTAGCCAACCGATTCACAACCGTTCCGAGCGAAAACGTACTCGGCAACCGCTTGAATTTCATATTCCCGCATGCCGGGGCGGACGGAGCGCATAACTTCGCGATGGCCCATCGCAGAGGCCTTTGCCGCGTGCTTAAGGAGTTCTATCTCTTCGGGGGATTTCTTGACTCGGAGCTTCGCGATCATCGACGCCAACTTGCCGTCGGGGGCAAGCCATTCCGAATGCTTGGATTGCCATTTGTTGAGGGTCTCCAACATGGTTGAGACGGTTCCGCTCGGATTGGGCGATCTCGACGCCGACCAGAAATGGTATTTCGTTTCGCCTTCGAAGACTCTCAGCGTCTCCTCAAACTTCCTGTTCGGTAATACCGCCTCCATTCCAAGAAGAGGCTTTGCCTCTTTCGAGCCCATCCGGTAGCCGAGCCAAGTCACCGACATTGGGTCGTTCTCGTTGACGAAAAGAAGCTCCGTCACCTTCTTGCCATCGACGAGGATTCCATCCGGTGCGAGGATGACCGCAGAGTCCGGCTCCTCAAAGCCGGTGAGGTAGAGGAAATTCGAGTCGGCTCTGAACCGAAAATCGACGTCGTTATTGCGGTTCCTTTCCGGGTTCGTAAAGAAGAATGCGATTCCGTTCTGCCCCAACTGAGCCTTGATCGCCTCACGCCTAGCCTTGAACT
>Ga0359896_1097_pt1 | contig 12054 bp, 6 predicted proteins | sample SorcelAu500001C5_2_FD_206067 | JGI IMG/M metagenome (GOLD analysis project Ga0359896, IMG submission 206067) | Enriched cells from Trout Bog Lake Hypolimnion, Wisconsin, USA - BChl from Trout Bog BchlTB.Aug20.5000.01 .C5 | ecosystem: Environmental > Aquatic > Freshwater > Lake >...
GGTGTCATTTCCTGTAACATTTAAATTACCGCCTACAGTTCCGTTACCGCTGATATTGAAATTCGAACTGCTTTGAACGGTAGTACCATTCTGGATGTAATGCGCGCTTCCTGCAGGAATGTCGGTGGAAAGGATTGCCGAAGAAACGAAGTTGCTGCCGTTACCTCTTAAAAAGTTACCCGCAGCCGCTACACCGGCAACTGTAAAACCAGAAGCGGCATTAATATTACCGTTTACATCTAATGCTGAACCGGGTAATGTTGTTCCGATACCGATATTTGCGCCATCGTTATAAATGTTACTGCTGTTTAATATCCATTGGCTTCCATTCCAGTATGGCGTGTTGCCGGCCTGGCTGCCGGAGGAAATAAATCCGGTTGCTCCCACATTACCGGTTGCTCCCTGAAGACCGGTAGCACCCATTGCACCTGTTGAGCCCTGTGCTCCATCAACGCCGGAAGGCCCCATTGCACCGGTTGGACCTTGAACTCAGTTAACGCCTGAAGGACCCATTGCACCTGTTGCTCCCTGAACTCCATCAACACCGGTTGGCCCCTGTGCTCCGCCGGCACCGGTAGGGCCCTGAGCGCCATCTGTACCGGAAGGTCCCTGCGAACCCGTAGCACCATCATTGCCTGTAGCACCTGTTACGCCCGGGTTGCCCTGCACGCCTGTAGCACCGGTTATACCCGGGTTGCCTTGCGTACCGGTTGCACCGGTAAGGCCCGGATCTCCCTGTATACCTGTTGCGCCCTGGATACCAACTCCGGTTGGGCCTGCACTACCGGTAGCGCCTGTTATACCCGGATTGCCCGGAACACCGGTAACACCTTGTAAGCCAAATCCTGTAGGCCCCTGGGGGCCAGGTGAACCCTGAATGCCGGTTGCGCCAGTTACTCCCGGTGCGCCCGTTGGTCCTTGTAATCCGGTTAAACCTGTTGCGCCGTTAGTGCCTGTTGCGCCGGTTACACCAATACTGCCACGGCTTCCGGTTGGTCCAACAGGGCCCGCAGTAGTGTTAGCTGCATATAAGGCATAAGGTACGCTTAAAAGTTGCGAGGTACCCATATCGGCAAAGTTGCTTCCGCCGGCTATGTCTACTTCAACCTGTAAATACATAGGGCCGTTACCCCAATTAACAGAGGCCAGATTGTTGCCACCTGAGCCTATAGCATGTGTAATCAAACCGAACTGATTTGTAATGCATGAAGTTGTTTCCTGGTAAGCCGGGCTACCGGTTGGCGAGCCTGCGTGAATAATAAACCTTACCGAAACAGTATCGTTGGCAGGTAAAGGTTGACCTGATGAATTGCGTACTATTGCCTGGTAATTTAATTGTTCAGGCGCCTGTGCAAATGATGCCGAAACAGCGGTTAAAATAAACGCGACAGAGAATAGTAGTTGTCTTTTCATACACTTGATTTTTCGTCTTTTGGGGGCCAGCACAGCCAGCGATTTACGAGGCAAAACAGGGAGGCTTTTACCTGATTAATTTTTAAAGGTAACCATTTTGAAAAAATTGCAAAAAATTAAGGTGTTTTTTTTTACACTAAGTATATTTGAAGCATACTCCAGCTGCGAAAATTTTGTTTAGGAAATATGTCGGCCGACAGTTCGAAAAAGGGGGGTAGGTAGCAGTTTTTTGCTAAAAATAACTGTAAAACATTGATAATCAATATTTAAGGTAATTTTTTCTGCTACCTACCCCCTTGGGTATCACCTCTATATAAATGAATGTGAAGCAGTTATAGCAGATATTAACTTCATCGGGTTTGCTTTATTATATTAGATTACTTTTTCAATATCCCCTTAGTTGCCAGATGACCATACAGGAAGAACGATTACTGCTTGAAACCAAACTTCAATCTACCCCCGGCTTAAAAGAACAGGCGGAGGTGATACTGGAGATTTTGAAACATTATTCTTCTATTTATGATGGGCACGAAGATGTTTACGTCGAAAGGCTTTTGCAATTAAGTGCAACACTGAAGCAACGGGTTTATGAGGGGTGGGTGCATTTTTACAGAGCTCACATTTCATGGGCTTCAGGAAACTACCAGAAGGCCATCCAAGAAAATCAAAAGGCCACAACGCTCTTTTTAAAGCTGAAACATCAAAAGGGGCTAGCGTATGCTTATAACCTTTCAGGCAAAATTAATTTCAGGTTGGGCAAATATGCCGATGCGCTGGAGAGGCATTTTGCTGCTTTGGAAATAGCCAGTTTCACTGGTGATAAATTTGTAATGGCTAAGGCGCTTACGGGCATTGGTATGGTTAATATGCACCAGTTACAGTTTGCTGAAGCGGTTAGTCATCTAAAACATTCACTCAGACTTAGAGAAGAGATTGATGACCGCAGAGGGATTGCAGATTCATGCAGTTATATAGGTATGGCTTACCTGAATCAAAACAATGATGCCGAAGCGCTGCTGCAACACTTTAAAGCTTTAAGTATAAGAGAAGAGATTGGAGATAAAGAAGGGTTGGCCAATTCGTACGAAAGCATTGGAATGGTTTACCGCCGCCAGGCAAATTATACCGAAGCCCTCAACAACTTTTTTGCCTGTCTTAAAATAAGAGAAGAAACACGTGCCACCGGAAAGCAGATGGAAGACAAGCCAGGCATTGCAGCCGTACAGAATATGATTGGCGTGATTTACACTTTGAAGGGCAACTATACAGAGGCTTTGTTACACCTGCAGGTTTCACTTCAATTAAATAAAGAAATAGGATTTAAAGAAGGCGTTGCCCGTGCGCTGCATAACCTTGGAAGGATATATTATGAGCAGGGCAATTACCAGGAGGCATTGAGCAATTCGCTGATGGGTTTGAAAATGCTTGAAGAGATAAAGAGCAGGCTGGGAATATGTGGTTCAATGATATTTTTAGGCAAGATATTTACCTCACTGAAAGAATACGATAAGGCTGCGGGTTATCTTGAACAGGGGTTGAGGATAGCTGAAGAAATAGGGAGCAAAAGTCAGCGGAAAGAAGCGCTTGAAAGCTGGTATGAATTGAAAAAAGCTGAAGGAGACAGTGCTTCAGCATTAAGTTTCCACGAACAGTTCAGGGAGGCAGAAAAGGAACTGATAAATGAAGAAAGCATTAAGAAAATAACCGGCCTTCAGTTTAGTTACCAGATTGATAAAAAGGAACAGGAGATAGCTTTTGAACGACAAAAGCAAGAGGTACTGCAGCAAGCCAATGAATTGCTTGCCGAGCAAAAGAAGGAAGCTGAGTTTCAGCAACATCGGGCAGAAAGCAGCGAGCGCAGCAAACAAATGTTTTTGGCCAACATGAGCCATGAGATAAGAACACCTATGAATGCCATTATGGGACTCACCAACCTGTTGCTTACTACACCGCAGAACAGGAAAAGCAAAGAATACCTGCAGGCCATTAAACACTCGTCAGACAGCCTGTTGGTGGTTATCAACGATATACTGGATCTATCGAAGATTGAGGCGGGCAAAATGGTCTTGGACCAAACACCTTTCAGTCTGAAAAACCAGGTAAAAATGCTGGAGCAGATGTTTGAATTAAGGGCCCGCGAAAAGCAGGTTCAGCTAAAAGTTAATTGCGACCCGGGTATTCCGGATGTTTTAACCGGCGACCCGAACCGCCTGAACCAGGTGCTTATAAATTTACTTGGCAACGCTTTTAAATTTACACATAAAGGAAACGTTTGCCTTGTAGTAAAACCTGAGGGGAAAAATAAATATCGTTTTAGCGTAGTTGACACCGGTATTGGCATAGAAAAGGCAAAGCTGAAACTGATATTCGAAAACTTTAACCAGGCAGATACCAGCACCACCAGAAAGTATGGCGGCACAGGGCTTGGGTTAACTATATCGAAACAACTGGTGGAACTTATGGGCGGTTCCATCAGGGTTAAGAGCAAACCGGGCAACGGTTCAGAGTTTTATTTCGTTATTACTTTAATGCCTGGAGGAAAAGCTACCGGCACTGAAGTTGCCGGCAACAAACCGAATAAGCCGGCAAAAGATTTAGCTGGTATTAAAATACTATTAGCTGAGGACAATGAATACAACCAGATTGTTGCCGTTGAAATGCTGAAAAAACTAGTGCACAAACCGCTAATAACAATTGCAAATACGGGTAAAGAGGTGTTGCAGAAACTAAAGAAAAGCAACTACGATATTATATTGATGGACATACACATGCCTGTTATGGATGGTTATGAAGCTACCCGGAATATACGGGAGAACTTTACTGGCAAAAAGAAAACCATACCCATAGTGGCGCTTACTGCCAGCGTATTAAAAGCAGACCTGGATAGCTGTATTGCAAGCGGCATGAACGGATATGTGAACAAGCCTTTTTTACCCGCTGAGCTTTTAAGGGAAATTTACAAGCATTACGGAAATAAAAAAGAGAAACAGCAGGAGCCAATACAGGCAAAACCAACCGTACAACAGCAAAAAAATGGTAAAGCAATAGATACTGCTTACCTGGAAACGCTGACAGAAGGTAAAGCGGCAGATAAACTGGAGTATATTGACATTTTCCTGAAATTCGCTCCGGCACAAATACAGAAAATGGAGGAAGCAGTTAAAGCATCGGATAAGCACGCTTTATACAAAGCGCTTCACACCATAAAACCTCAGTTAAAAATAATGGGTGCTCAAAAAGCCCTGCTGCAAACTGAGGAGCTTGAAACCAAAGTGAGAGGGGCTGATAAAATAAATGCAAGGATAGAAGATTCAGCAAAAATAATTTGCACGGACATAAAAGCGGCTATGAGGTATTGGAACAAAATAAAGGAAACACTAAATTGAGCCGCCATGAGCACAACCCCTCCAATATCCGCCGTTATTATTGATGATGACCCAATGAGCCGCAAACAGCTAAAAGATATGTTGGGCCGCATAACCACGGAAATAACCGTGGTGCAACAATGCGAAAACGGAACTGAAGGCATCGGTGCTATTAAGCAATGGCAGCCTGATATTATTTTCCTGGATATTGAAATGCCCGATATGACTGGCTTTGAAATGCTGGAACGTTTGCAATCGCTTAACCACTCAGTAATTTTCACAACCTCCTTTGATCAATATGCGATCCGGGCAATCCGCTTTGCAGCGCTTGATTATTTATTAAAACCCTACGAAACGGAACTGCTAAAAGAGGCAGTGCGTAAAGCCATTGAAAAAGTAAAAGAGAAGCAATTGCCGGACCAGATGCGTATGTTGCTAAACCAGGTAAGCAACAAAAAAGCGCTTGATAGCCTGGCTATTCCGACCATGGAAGGGCTTTTGTTTGCAGATGTTAACGCCATCATCTGGTGCGAATCGGACGGCCGGTATACCAATATTTGTTTTGATGAAAAGAAACCGGTTATGGCCTCGCGCAGTTTAAGTGAGTTTGAGGAATTACTGGTGCCTTCAGGCTTTCTCCGCGTTCATAAATCGCATCTTATCAATTTGAAGCATCTTAAAAAATATATCCGCGGCGAAGGCGGACAGGTTGTAATGAGCACCGGTAAAACGCTTGACGTAGGTCGAACTTATAAGCAGCAATTACTTGAAAAAGTGGCACAGTTTAAATAACCTATTCATTTGGTTATCTGAAAAACGCTGTTAATAACGCCAATCCCGCAGTTTGTTACTCTGTAAAAAATGTCTGTATAACAACGCTATATATGATCCCGTAAAATTTAACCTAATGTAGAATATCCAGCAATTATTTGCTACCAGACAACGCAACCGTTCAGGATCGCCGCAATCATTCCCGGTCTCACTTTCTGCCAAAACTTTGCTAATTGCTGTTTTCGGCTTTATCACTTTGAGCGCTATCACTTCGTGCGGAACGAAAGACGTGCCGGAGAACAGATTTTATGGCAACTGGACTAGGACGTTCTTTAATAACATCACCACCACCCCCGATACAGTTTATTTGAAATTTACTGATAATACCAATTTCCAGTTAGGCACCGGTTCAGTGTTTACCCAGCTGGGCGCAGGCACTTATACGTATACTGCGAACCAAATTACATTTACTTTTCAAACTGCCACAAACGGAGCTCCGGTTTGTGCAGGAACATCCGGAACCTATATCTACAGCGGCACCAATGGCCTGATCCTTTCAACAATGTTAGATACCTGTGGTGCCTCTACCCAGCTGCCACGTTCAACAATAATTGGGGGAGCTTGGGTGAAGCAGTAAAGAAGTTTAGCGAGAGCCGCCCACATTGAAATTACAATAAAAGAACGTAATATCATTATCAAGTCTTAACCTTTTATGGAAAAATTGGGACATTCAGAATTATTCTTTTCTGATTACCGCGATTATTGGTATAACCGGGATTTTCTCGATTTGATGGCAAAGAGATGGGGCCTTAACCGCTATTCTTCTATGCTTGATGTTGGCTGCGGTCAATGCCACTGGAGCAGGTTACTGGTTCCGTACCTAAAAGCCGGAGCAGCCGTAACCGGTTACGATAGTGATATTAAATGGGCGGCGGGTAATGAAAAAATAAAGCAACAATTTGAATCAGCAAGCGCACAGGTAAGCTTTGTAAAAGGTGATGCACAGGATTTGCCCTTCGAGAATGACTCGTTTGACGTAGTAACCTGCCAAACCGTACTTATTCATGTTGAAAATCCATTAAAGGCATTGTCAGAGATGAAAAGAGTGGTAAAGAAAAACGGTATTGTAATTTGCGCCGAACCCAATAACCTGGCCGGAGCGGTGATAAAAGATTCCGCTTCGAAGAACGATTCGCTTGAAGAAAAACTGGAAAATCTGAAGTACGCGCTGCTTTGGGAGCAGGGGAAAATAAACCTGAAAGAAGGCGATAACTCATTCGGCGATTTACTTACGGGAGAAATGAGCAAGGCAGGGTTCACAAATATCCAATCCTATATAAGCGACAAAGCCATTCCACTTTATCCTCCTTATACCAATGGAGAGCAAATTGCCACCATTAAATCAGTTGAATTATGGGAAAAGGAGAAAGCGACCATGATAGATATAGGGAGAAAGTATTTTGAAATACTGGGGCCGGAAGCGCTAAAGTTTTATAAAGACAGCAATACTAAGAATGTAGAAAACAAAGTGCTTAAACTAATTAAGAAACATGAGTACTACTCGGGCGGGGCTACCATCATGTACCTGGTTTCAGGAACAAAATAAATTTCATAATTACGTTGCAGCTTCCTCAATCCCGCAGTTCATTACCTCAATCCCGCAGTTCATTACCTGGCACTAACGCAGGGGCAGATTAGCTAATAGCTTTGATGTTATAAAATCAAACGCCATGAAAAAGCTTAATCACTTAACCCTTATTGCAAAGGTTTTTGCAGTATCGCTTTTGCTCCTTGCGGTGCAACAATCATTAATGTCGCAAATTACGCCGGTGCCACTTAGCGGTAGCATTTACGGCGAGCCCGTTATTAGCGCCAGTTACCATAACGGCCTTCGCTATGTAACAACTGCTTCGTCAATTTATGCGTGTGGAGGGGACGAAAACAACTATTACCGCAAGGTATGGTCAGCGCCAACAGGTTTTTCCATTGTCGCCAGTAATGTGGTTCATTACTATACCGGCGATTTTCATACCATATTATTGAGCGATGGGGCCAGTTCAAACTATGTTAGCCTGAGTAAAATAAACGCATCCGGCCCCGATGACAATGGCAGCAGCCCGGTACCAATGCCTTCATTTTTTGTGCCATTTGTAAAAATAGCAGGCACAGCAAATGCCTTATATGCGCTTACGCACCTTGTGGGCTGCGGCATTGAGGGTAGTTTGTATGTTTCGTACGATCAGGGGCAAACATGGAACCAGGATACCGCCGGTGTTGAATGGAGCCAGGTATATGATTTTGCACTTGATAGTACAGGCAACTTATATACAGTAAGCGATATGGGTGTTTACAAACAACTGGCAGGTGATTCTACAGCAACCCAGGTAAATGTAGATTCCAATTTCTTATTTGTAACCAATATTTTTGTTGACCGCCAGAATCGGATTATCGTTGGGGCAAACTCCATCACCTACTCCCCCACCGACGCGGCTTATATCAGCACCGACGGGGGCAACACATTTAGTACCAACGCAACGCTTGCAGGAAACTTCAATGCATATGCAGACGATGCTTTTGGTAACCTGTATGCCCTGGGCACTGACTCAATCAATGAGTCGATGTTAGTTTGTATAAATGCTGCGGGAACATGCACCCATGTAAACACCAACATCAACAATGTAATTCCTCCCTCATCCCTGTTCACTTTAAGCTTTGGTTCATCCCCAATCATTTGTTTTAACGGAGACAGCGTGCTGCTTATCGGCACTAATCAGGGTTTATTTTCAAGCGCCGACCAGGGTAGCACGTGGGTTGCCACCAACCAGGGTATTTTTGCAGAGAATATTTACTCCATCATACAGCAACCGTTTGGCAGGTTATTATGTACAACAGATATAGGCGTGTTTTACAAAGACGATGCCGATACCGTTTGGCACCAAACCAATATGACTGACGGCAGCAGTCCGGGAACTTATTTATATAACGACAACGCAGGCAATATTTTTGCCCAACAAAAAGCAACCGGAAGTTATCCTCCCGACCCATTGGCTAAAAGTACCGATAATGGGTTTTCGTGGTCAGTGGAAAATGCCGGTTTTGAAACTATTTTAGGTGCAAGCTTTTACCTGGATGAGGCCGGCGCTCAACATTTTTACAGCACTTACCAGGTAAGTAACCGTCCGCTTACCATCTGGACTCAAAACCCGGGTGATTCCGCCTGGAGAGTGGATACCGCCGGATTGCCAGTTGTGAATACGGCTATCGGAGTTAATACGGTTTGCAGCGACAAACAAGGATATCTCTACGCCGATTTGAATGCGGGCTCCGGAAGCTATTTAATGTATCGCCGCACATTAAATTCAAACCAGTGGGTTATAGATACCGCAGGTTTATCAACTGATCAAAACATTATAAGCATGGCATCTAATCCTTCGTTTGGTATTATTGCAGTATCAGGCGGCTCAACCATGAATTATGTATCCGGTTTATTCCGCAGAACAAGCACTGGCTGGGTTAAAATACCTACCCGGAAAGACAGTATAAATATTACCGCAGTTTCGGTTGATGCAAACGGAGTTATTTTTGCAGCTGAACTTGGACCACAATCAGATACAGTAAACATTCCTCAAACAAATGCGGTATATTATACCAGCGACATGGGCAACACCTGGAGTCAGGCTCTCTTAACCAATATGAACGTGCTGGGCACTACATCAAATTTTATTAACCAGGCAGTGCCAGGTGGACTTATTTCTAATGGTAACATTACGTACGCACTCACAAAAGGCCATGGCGGATTTGTATTTACCAGCCAGAACACCACCACAGGCATAAGCATAAAAGCCGAAGTGTTAAACAGTGGAATCCAGGCATTCCCGAACCCCTCTTCAACCGGCAGTTGGACATTACAAGCCACCGAGGAAATGGAAGGAGGGAATGTGGAACTAAGTGATATGAATGGCAGGATTATCTATCGCGCGGTCCTCACCTCTACCGAATTGCAAATTAACCCGACCGAAATAGCGCAAGGGGTTTATTTGTTGAATGTGCGTAAGGGAGAAAAAAGCAGCAGCACGTTGGTAATGAAACAATAAAATACTCCTTCATAATCTTGAAATAGCCGGAATCCTGATTGGGCTCCGGCTATTTTATTTTAAAGCTTTCCGGATCCATCAGGTGCCTGTAAAAGAGGACTCATCCTTTATAGGTATTTTTGTTAAAAAGCACTTTAATACTTCTTCAGCTCCCTACTATTTTATTGATTAGTAATATAATACGAACGATATTATTTCCAAATATTTTCAGAATTTGTCTTTTAGAGCATTTTTCTTCAAATTGCCTGTATTTAGTTCAGCTCGGTGTTATTAACATATAACGAGCCCCCGATTTCGTGCGATTGTTAAACCACATGTTATGAAAACAACACTGAGCCAAAAGATTCTGGCAGGGTTTATTTCCTGCACAGTAATCCTTATTGCCGTAGCCATTTTTTCTTTCCGGAACAGCGAAAAATTTATTGACACTAATCAATGGGTAAATCATACGCATGAAGTTTTGTATGAATTTGACCAGGTTTTGAATGGCACTATTGACGGGGAAACAGGGATCAGGGGTTTCGTGATTACCGGCAACGATGCTTTTCTTGAACCTTATAACAGCTCTGTTGGAAAAATTACAACACATCTTAATAAACTGCGCACATTAACATCTGATAACCCCACCCAACAACGAAATATCGAAATTTTGCAGAAACAGATTGATTCGGTAAACCGGCTTCGCGAAACCATTATAGCCCTGCGCAAAAGTGACTTTGCAAAGGCGCGCGACCTGATGAATACCGGTGTTGAGAAAAAGCTTCAGGATGGAATAAGAACAACTATAGCAGAGTGCCGCGATATTGAAAATACGTTGCTCGTTGAGCGCAAAAAAACAAGCGATGATGACGCCCACAGTTTCAATACCATTTTTATTATCCTGTTGCTAATAATTGGAACCGTGTTGGTCGTAGTATACTTCATTATAAGCAGCAATCTGAAAGCGCTGAAAAAAGCAGAGCAGGAAAGTGCAAACAAAAACTGGATACTGGCTGGTAATGTTGAACTAAACGAAAAAGTAAGGGGCGAAAAAGAGGTTAGGGAGCTGGCCCAGGCTGTTATAGAACAGTTGTGCACCTATCTAAAAGTGCAGATAGGTGCGTTTTATATTTATGAGAACGAGCAATTATACCTGGGGGGCACATATGCTTTCCATTTCAGAAAAAACAATACCAATATCATAAAAGTTGGTGAGGGTCTTGTGGGCCAGGTTGCTCTGGAGAAGAAAACCATTGTTTTTACCGAAGTGCCCGCAGACTATATCAAAATCAACTCAGGATTGGGAAATGCGGTTCCTAAAAATATCCTTCTGCTGCCGTTACTGCAGGATGGAGTATTAAAAGGCGTACTGGAGTTAGGAAGCGCAAAAGAATTTACAGAACTGGATATTGAATTCTTAAACCTGGCAGGCGAAAATCTGGCTATTGTAATCAACGCAGCTCAATCGCGCACAAAACTGAAAGAATTATTGGAAGAAACACAAAGGCAGGCCGAAGAACTGGAGACTCAGCAGGAAGAGCTGAAACAATCAAATGAAGAGCTCCAGGAAAAAACGATTTTACTGGAAAAATCAGAAGGCCAACTTGCTTGAAGAGCAGAAAGAAAGGCTGGAGAATGCCAAAATGGATATTGAAAACAAGGCCCGCGAACTTGAAGTTACCAGCAAATACAAGTCAGAATTCCTGGCAAATATGAGCCATGAACTGCGTACGCCATTAAACAGTATCCTTATCCTTGCCCAGCTACTATCCGAAAATAAAAGCAAAGTACTTGGGGATAAAGAGGTTGAATTTTCGCGCAATATTTACAACTCAGGTGCCGATCTGCTTAATCTCATAAATGAGATACTCGATTTATCCAAGGTTGAATCGGGCAAAATGGAACTTGATATAGTTGATGTTGGATTGAATGAAATTGACGCCGATGTAAATTCAATGTTTAAGGAAGTTGCCAGAAATAAGTCTATTGATTTCAAGATAACTTACCAGGATATAGCGGCAAATAAAATCATCAGCACTGACAAGCTGCGGTTGGAACAAATTCTCAGAAACCTGCTATCCAACTCTTTCAAATTTACCGGTAAGGGTGGTAAAGTAATTTTATCAGTTAACAACGCAAACAACGGTATAGAGTTCAAGAATAAGAAACTGCAAGGTATAGACGACGTTATTGCCTTTTCGGTTACAGATACCGGCATTGGTATTCCGGCTGATAAGCTCGGAATTGTGTTTGAAGCATTTCAGCAGGCAGATGGTTCCACCAAAAGAAAATATGGGGGCACAGGATTGGGGCTTTCCATCAGCCGGGAACTTGCAAATGTTTTGGGAGGTGAAATCCATGCCGAAAGCGAGGAAGGCAAAGGCAGCACTTTCACCTTATATCTGCCGGTAAAATTTGACAGCTCTCTTTCG